>Ga0137359_10002224_pt1 | contig 15517 bp, 16 predicted proteins | sample Mad1_40_16metaG_FD_108281 | JGI IMG/M metagenome (GOLD analysis project Ga0137359, IMG submission 108281) | Vadose zone soil microbial communities from Angelo Coast Range Reserve, California, USA - Mad1_40_16 metaG | ecosystem: Environmental > Terrestrial > Soil > Vadose zone | place: USA... | reverse complement strand
TCGCAAGGGCATCATTACCGATGGCGAGCGTTACAACAAGATCATCGACATCTGGACGCACGCCGGTGACGAGATTTCGAACGTCATGTTCCGTACTTTGGAACACAACGAAGGACGCAAGGAACTGAATCCGGTCTACCTGATGGTGGATTCGGGAGCGCGCGGCAACCGCCAACAAGTTCGTCAGCTCGCTGGCATGCGAGGTTTGATGGCGAAGCCGAGCGGCGAAATCATCGAGCGCCCAATCACTTCGAATTTCCGCGAAGGTCTGAGCGTGCTCGAGTATTTCATTTCAACCCATGGCGCCCGAAAAGGTTTGGCCGACACGGCGCTGAAGACCGCGGACTCCGGTTACCTGACCCGCAAGCTGGTAGATGCGGCCCAGGATGTCATTATCAACGAAGCGGATTGCGGCACCGTCAACGGCATCGTCGTTCGCCCAATTTACGAGGGCGACGAAGAAGTTGTCGATCTTGGCCAGCGCATCATCGGCCGGGTGAGCTGCGAAACGATTGCGGACCCAGTCGAGAAGAAGAAAAAGATCGTAAAAGCGAACCAGCTGATCGACGAGAAGATCGCCGCGGAGTTGCAACGCATCGGCGTTGAGAGCTTGAAGATCCGCTCAGTCTTGACTTGCGAATGCGGACGAGGCGTTTGCGGAATGTGCTACGGCCGCAATCTCGCGACGGGCCAGTTCGTTAAAATGGGCGAAGCAGTTGGAATTATCGCCGCCCAATCGATCGGCGAGCCGGGCACGCAGCTGACGATGCGGACATTCCACATCGGCGGAACCGCGAGCCAGACATTCAAACAACCGATCATCAAAGCAAAGAACGACGGCCGCGTGCAGTTCAACGATCTGCGCACCGTGCAAGCGCTCGACGGCAGCTGGATTGTGTTGAGCAAGAACGGATCGATCAGCGTGCATAACGCTGAGGGCCGCGAGCTCGAACGTTACAATGTCGTCACTGGTTCAATGATTTCGAAAGACGACGGTGCCAATGTGAAGAAGGCCGAGACCTTCGTGCAATGGGATCCGTATAACGTCCCGATTCTGACTGACAAGACCGGTAAGATTGAATTCCGCGACATGATAGCGGGTGTGACGATCAAGCGCGACGTCGATGAAGCTACAGGCTTGATGGGCACCGTGATCATCGAGCACAAGGAAGATTTGCACCCGCAAATCGTGATCGTCGGCGACAAGAAGGAAGTGCTGGCCAGCTATTCAATTCCGGCCGGCGCGCACGTGATCGTCGAAGAAGGTCAGAAGATTCGCGCGGGCGCGTTGCTCGCGAAGACGCCGCGAAAAGTCGCCAAGACTAAGGATATCACCGGCGGTCTGCCGCGTGTTGCCGAATTGTTCGAAGCGCGCCGACCAAAAGACGCGGCCGAGATCGCGAAGATCGACGGCGTGGTCGAGATGGGCGGAACAGTCCGTGGCAAACGTCGTTTGATTTTGAAAGATCCGGAGACGGGTGCCGAAGAAGAGCATCTCATCTCGCTGACGAAACACATCATCGTGTTCAAAGGCGATTTCGTGAAGAAGGGGCAGCAATTGACCGAAGGTCCGATTGTGCCGCACGAAATTCTCGAGGTTTGCGGTCCGCAAGAATTACAGGAGCACCTGGTCAACGAAGTCCAGGAAGTCTATCGACTCCAAGGCGTCGAGATTAACGACAAGCACATCGAAATCATCGTGCGCCAAATGTTGCGCAAGGTGAAGATCACCGATCCGGGCGACACTTCATTGCTCTGGGGCGATCAAGTCGACAAGCTCGATTTCGAGGAAGAGAACAAGCAAGTCGTCGAGAAAGGCGGCAAACCGGCCGAAGCAGTTCCGGTGCTGCTTGGCATCACGAAGGCTTCCCTCGAAACTGACAGCTTTATCTCGGCGGCATCGTTCCAGGATACAACGCGCGTGCTGACCGAAGCGGCGACGCTCGGCAAAGTCGATCGATTGCGCGGATTCAAAGAAAACGTGATAATGGGTCACTTGATTCCGGCGGGCACGGGATTCCCGCAGCATCGCGAAGTGCGGCTCATTGAGAAAGGCGAGCCGATCGGAGCGCCGGCGATGGACGAAGCCGAAATGGCTCCGGCGATCGGATAAGTCCGAGCCGGACTGGCACCATAAAGAAACTTTCAAGCGGCGAATCGGCGGTTAAGCTGATTCGCCGTTCTTGTTTTAACGTATGTCGATCGTAACCAAAACCGGTGATCAAGGTGAAACGTCGCTGATGTACGGGCGGCGCTTGCCAAAAAATAATCCGCGATCGGAGGCTTACGGAGCCGTTGACGAGCTCAGTGCCGCGCTCGGACTCGCGCGCGCAAATTCTCGCGACAAGTTTGTTGCGGAACAAATTCTCGCAGCCCAAAAAGATCTGATCAACGTTATGGGCGAGCTGTCGACGTCGCCCGAAGATCGACAACGTTACGCGAAAGACGGGTTCCAAATTGTCGACGCAAAGATGGTCGAGCGCGTCGGCGCAGTGATTGTCGATCTTGAAAAGGACAAATCGCTTTATCCGAAGGATTGGGTAATTCCCGGGGGCAACCCGGTTTCCGCGGCGCTCGATTTGGCCCGAACAATTTGTCGGCGCGCAGAACGCCACGTGTTCGCCCTTAAAGATCCGAATCCGGAAATTCCTCGTTACTTGAACCGGCTTTCGGATTTTTGCTGGATTTTGGCGCGCGTCGCTGAAAAGAAAGGAAAAGACAAATGAACATTTCACGAAAGCTGTACGTTGTGTTGTTTTTCCTGTTACTCCTCGCGTCACGATTGAGTACGACTGCCTTGGCAGCCCCGGGCGATGAAGTCCGGCCGGCAAACGCGTTAGGCGCGGCCGATGCGCCTGTAACGATTGAATTCTTCAGCGATTTTCAATGTCCGCAGTGCGCGCGATATGAGCCCGTGATCAAGAGCCTGAAGGACGAGTTCGGCGATAAAGTGCGGCTGGTCGTGCGCCATTTCCCTTTAGGAACGCATGAGAATGCCGCCCTCGCCGCTTTCGCGGCGGAGGCTGCCGCGAATCAGGGACGCTTTTGGCAAATGATCGAAGCACTTTACAAAACGCAGTGGATGTGGGGACGCGCTCCGGCACCGCGCGCGATTTTGCGCGATCAGGCCAAACAGGTCGGCCTCGATGTCGATCAATTCGAAAAAGATATCGACAGCCCCGGATGCCGTAGCCGCGTCGCCCTCGATGCGCTGCACGCCGAAAAGCTCGGAGTCAAAACCGCGCCGTCGGTCGTGATAAACGGTTATAACGTTCCGAACACGGAGTTCAGCGAAAGCGGTTTTCGAGATGCGATCAAAGCCGCGCTCGCCAAGTCAGGTAAATGACTTCGCGCTCCCGGCTGATTGCGATCATTGCCGCGATCGTTGCCAGCTTCGGTTTACTCGACAGCGGTTATCTGACGGTAAAGCATCTTGAAGGCAGCTACATCCGTTGCGGAGACGAATGCTCGGCAGTTCTCGGCAGCAGATACGCGGAAGGCATCGCACGCGTGCCACTAGCAGGCTTCGGAGCCGCAGCCTACGTGACTGTTCTCGTGGCGACAATTCTGGCAGCGTGCGGCTTCTCTCTTGGCCGGCAGGTTTTCACCGCCATGTCGATCTTCATGGCGCTATTCAGCGTTTGGCTGATTTACCTCCAGGCGTTCGTAATTCATTCGTTCTGTAAATACTGCCTGGCATCCGCCGCGGCCTGTTTCACCCTCGCCCTGTTGGCCTTAATCGACCGATTCGGCCCCGGCGCAGCATCGCGTAAGTCGTGAAACGGCAGGCGAAATTGCAGTTGCGACGGACGCGTACGTGTAGCATCTTCCCCGTCCGCCGCTCCCCCCCTCTCTCGCGGTGGCATTTTGTATGGCGAACACAGTTGAATTAGTCCCTGAACTTTTGGAAGCGGGCGTGCATTTCGGTCACCAGACCAAACGCTGGAACCCGAAGATGAAGCCGTTCATTTTCGAAGAGCGCAACCAGATTTACATCATCAACCTCGACGAAACCGTTAAGCAACTTCACCGCGCAACCGAGTTTCTCCAGGAAGTGGCGCGGCGCGGCGGAAAAATCCTGTTCGTTGGCACGAAGAAACAAGCGCAGGAGGCGATCAAAGAAGCCGCGTTAGCTTGCGGACAGTTTTACGTAAACCAACGGTGGCTCGGCGGCACCTTGACCAATCTGGCAACTATTCGGAAGAGCATCGGCCGGCTCAAATACATCGAGCAGATCGAGCAATCGCCCGAGTACAAAAAAATGGGCAAGCAGGAGCTCGCGGCCTTGAATCGCGAAGGGGCCAAGCTCCGCCGAAATCTTGAAGGCATCCTCGACATGACGCAGTTACCCGACGCCATTATCGTGATCGACACGACCCGCGAGCAGAATGCGGTCAACGAAGCGCGGCGGCTAAACATTCCGGTCGTCGCAATCGTCGACACAAATGCTGATCCGGAAATGATCGATTATCCAATTCCGGGAAACGACGATGCGATCCGCGCGATCCGAATTGTGCTACAGAAACTGGTCGATGCGATTGTGTCGGCAAGCAGCGAAGCGCGAATTCGCGAACAGATCGAGATGGCTGGAGTTTCCGCTTAAGCGCGGCTCCCGGTCGAACTTCGAATTTCAATTCAATGAGCGTTAAAACCGCTATCGACCCAAAAGTTGTTAAACAGCTTCGTGAGAAAACGAATGCCGGCATGATGGATTGCAAACGCGCGCTGGAAGAAGCGGCCGGCGATCTCGCCAAAGCCGAAACGATTTTGAGGACGAAAGGGATCGCGAGCGCGAGCACGAAGGCGTCGCGCGCGACCAAGGAGGGAATCGTCGCCTCCTACATTCACTTGCAGGGGAAAGTTGGCGTGCTCGTGGAAGTGAATTGCGAGACTGATTTCGTGGCCAAGAACGAGAATTTCCGAACGTTCGTAAAGGACATCACGCTGCACATCGCCGCGGCGCATCCGCTTTACGTCAGCCGCGAGGATGTTCCTGGAAAATTGGTCGAAGCCGAGCGCGAGATTTACAAAGCGCAAGTGAAAGGCAAACCGGCGAACGTGGTTGAGAAGATTGTCGATGGAAAGCTCGACAAATTTTACAGCACCGTCTGTTTGCTCGAACAGGGTTTCATCAAGAACCCGGACGTTACGATCAAGGACCTCCTGGGCGCGAAAATTGCGGAGCTCGGCGAAAATATCATCATTCGCAGATTCACACGCTACCTCGTCGGCGAACCGCTTTCGTCCGAAGCCTAATCGGTTTGCTTTCGCGCGAAGATGTCGATCTTCGAAGCGGCTTTGATCTCATGGAACCGCGATTAGATTTGCGGTAGATGGGACTCAAGAGATACAAAGGCAAGCGCGATTTTTCGAAGACCGCTGAACCCAAAGGCGGCAAGCCGCTACCGAAACAGGTTCGAGGCGCGAGCCGGTTTGTGATTCAAAAACACGACGCGCGTCGATTGCATTACGATTTCCGCCTGCAAATGGAGGGCGTGCTCAAATCGTGGGCGTTGCCAAAAGGTTTGCCATGGGCCAAGGGCGAAAAACATCTGGCGGTCGAAGTCGAAGATCATCCGATCGATTACGAAACATTCGAAGGTATTATTCCGGAGGGACAATACGGCGGCGGTACGGTGATGGTTTGGGACCAAGGTGCCTACTACGTCTACGGTGAGCAACCAGTGAAATCGTTGCGCGAAGGAAGACTTCATCTTGTCCTTGCGGGCGAGAAAGCACAGGGCGAATGGACCCTTGTGAGAATTCGCGGGCGTGACGGCGAAAAGAACACGTGGTTGATCATCAAAACCGGCGATGGCGTCAAAGCGCCATCGCAAAAGCTCGACGACAAATCGATCAAAACCGGCCGCACGATGAAGCAAATCGCCGAGCAGCGCGATGCGGAATGGGAATCCAATCGGCCAGAAACGGACACCAGCGCAACGTCACGATTAAAGTCGCGGATCAAAGCCGCGCTTAAAAAAAAAGCCCAGACACCAAACGGCGACGAAAAAAGTGAAGCCAAGGTCGATGTCGATCTTGCGTTAAAAAAGCTGCCGAACGCAAAACCGCGCTTTATCGAGCCGATGAAGGCGCGGTTGGTCGATGAGCCTCCGTCTCATGGTGATTGGCTGTACGAATTAAAGTTTGACGGCATCCGCGCGATTGCGATCAAGGACGGCAAGAAGGTTTCGCTGAGTTCGCGGAACGGAAATAAGCTCGACAAACGTTTTCCGGAGATAGCCGATGCAGTGAAGAGCTTGCGGGTCGACGAGTGTGTGATCGATGGCGAAGCCGTCGCCCTTGATGAAGAGGGGCGCTCCTCATTTCAACTTTTGCAGGCGCTGGAAATGGAAGGCCGCCAAGCGCCATTGCGTTTTTATGTTTTCGATCTGCTTGAATTGAACGGCAAGGGCTTGCTCGATCTTTCGGTTGAGCAACGAAAGGCCGTCCTCGCGAAGATCTGCGAGAACGTTGGGGATCCGATTCGTTATTCCGGCGAAATCCAAGGCGACGTGACATCGTTGCTCGTTGAGGTGAAGAAACGCGGACTCGAGGGTTTAATCGGCAAGCAGCGCGGGTCCAAGTACGAAGCCGGACGACGAAGCGGCGCGTGGATCAAACTCAAGAGCGTCAACGAACAAGAATTCGTGATCGGCGGTTACACACCTCCAGGCGGCGCGCGCAAACATTTCGGCGCGATCCTCGTCGGCTATTACGAGAATGGAAAACTCAAATTCACTGGCAAAGTCGGAAGCGGCTTCACCGAAAAGTCGTTGTCGATCTTGCATAAGAAATTTCGCGCCGAGGAGCGAGACGATTGCCCGTTTGTCGATCTTCCATCGAAAACCGCCGGCCGCTGGGGCGAAGGCATCACGCCATCGATGATGAAGAAGATGCATTGGGTAAATCCAAAGTTCGTCGGCCAAATTAAATTCGCGGAGTGGACGCGCGATGGGAAGTTGCGACAGCCGGTGTTTCTCGGAATGCGCGAAGACAAAGATCCGAACCAGGTTGTCCGCGAAGCATAAACCTCGGAACGGCATCTGCTTCGAAAGCGGAAGTTATTGACAATTGTTCACAATTGATGGAAATGGCACTCCCACGCCTGGCCTAAACAAAGGAGAAACGATTATGCGTCCAACTTGGAAAGGCAGCATCAGCTTCGGCCTGGTTTACATTCCAATCTCGGTTTATCCCGCAACCCGCGAAGAAAAACTGAGTTTTCGCCAACTGCGCAAAACCGATCTGAGCCCGATCAAATACAAGAAAGTTGCCGAGGCTGACATGAAAGAAGTCCCGGCCGATCAAATCGTGAAAGGATTCGAGTACGAAAAAGGCCGCTACATCGTCTTGAGCGATGAAGATTTTGAGAAAGTGCGAATCGAATCGACGCACTCGATCGACATCACCGACTTTGTCGATCTTGAGGACGTCGATCCGAAGTTTTTCCACAAGCCGTATTTCCTTGAAGCGCAAAAGGGCGGCGAAAAGGCCTACGCGCTGTTACACAAGGCATTGAGCGGGACGGGCAAAATCGGCATTGCAAAAGTCGTAATTGCCAACCGCGAGTATCTCGCGGCCGTGAAACCCGACGGTTTGTTTTTGGTTCTCGAGCTCATGCATTTCGCCAGCGAAGTGTTGAAGCCTGAAGAATTGAATCGGCCTAAGACAGAGTTGAACGACAAAGAACTGAAGATGGCCAACGCGTTGATCGAGAGCATGTCGTCGGATTGGCAGCCGGAAAAGTATCGCGACGAATATCGCGACGCGGTGATGGAGATCATCGAGACGAAGGCGAAGAACAAACACCTTCCGCCGGCGCCCGCGCCCGTGCCGCGCAGCACAAACGTTGTCGATTTGGTGAAAGTTTTGCAGGAGAGCATCAACCGATCGCAGTCGGTCCGGACCAAACGTAGCGGAAACGGCGCCGGCACGCGGCGAAGATCGACATCGACCTTGGTTAAACAGAAACGGCGCGCTGCCGCCTAAGGTCCCGAGCCGGACTGGCAGTTAACGTGGTTCGACGCTCGCCTGAACGCGCTGCACCATGGCTACAGCAGCCATGAGCACGACCGCCGCCGCAACTTGATGCGGTCGCAGCGCAGCGTGAAAAAATCCCCACGTGATCACGACCGCCGCGAGCGTTTGCATCATTTCGAAGTAACCGGCGGTCGAAGCGCGCGTAAGCCGTAATCCTTCGAAGTATATCAAGAGCGGGATCCCGCCGGAAACCGACGCGAGCAGCAGCAGCAGGCCAATCGCTTTGAGCGCGTGTTCGTGCGCAGCCTGCGGCCAAAGAGCTGCGCCATTCAATCTGCCGTAGCCGATCAAGATCAGCGTCATGCAAGCCAGACCGACAACAATTCGAAGGCTCGCCGCCAGCCGAAGCGGCATTCCCAGCATCACGCCGCGGCCAGCCACAGTTGAACCAGCCCAGAAGAAGGCGCAGATCAACGCGTAACCGGTACCCAAGCTGAGGCCGGCACGTTGAAACGATACGCCGATGAGCGTCGGGTATTCGACCGATAGAAAAACTCCGGCGATGACTGCGATTCCTGCGTAAACAAAAAAGCGCGGGGCCAGGCGATCACCAAACAACAGGAACGCGCCGGCAGTCGAGATGATTGGCTGAATGTTGAGGATGACGTTGACCACGGTTGGATTTCCGTGCTTTAACGCGAGCGTGAAGAAGATTGTGCCGACTGCCGAGCCCGCGAATCCCGAGAACAGCAAATAGCCCCAGGTTTTGCTGTCGATCTTTCGAAGCTCGCGCAGATTCGGAACAAGCAGTGGCAAAAACATCAGCAGAATCAGGACGTGCTCCCAAAACACAATGACCGGCGCGTCGAATATCTTGTTGAGTGGAATCCGCCACGCGCTCTCGGTTCCCCACAACGCCGCGCCGAGACCAACGAGCCATGGACCGTAACTTTTTGTTTCCGCGGGCGCGGTGTCGTTTCTCATTCGGACGATCATCCGCGATCTGGAATCGCAGCGGCGGCTTCGATTAAGTCGCGACCTTTGAGGCGTCGGAAAATTAACCACACGCCCACGAGCACGAGCGCCGCGCCAAACAGCGACCAGAGCGGGAACTTTTCCCCTCCCAATGCCCAGCCAAGCATGACCGCGCCGGGCGGAGTAATGAGCGAGATGGTTTGCAGATTCGTCACCTTCATTCGCGGCAAAAGCCAGTAGAGCAATAAGAAAGTCAGCGACGAACCGATCACAGCGAGATAAAGCAGGCAAAAGATCGACATCGAAGTCCAATGGAAACGCATTGGATTTCCTTCGAGGGCGAATCCGACTACAAGCAACGGAATTATTCCGAAGATCATTTGCCACGCAGCGAGCATTGCGGGGGCGAGCGTGATGGCGCGTTTCTTGAGCAACACGTTAGAAAACGCTGCAGCCGCGCCGCCGATCGCGATGCCTAACCCGCCCCAAAAAGCCCAAACGCCGCCGAAATCGAGCAGTCGACCGCAAATGAGCGTGACGCCGCCGAGGGCGATCAACGCACCGAAAAGCTTTTGCAGACGGAGCGGTTCATCCGGCAGCAGCCAATGCGCGAACAGCATTCCGAAAATTGGGATGGTCGTTTGCAAAACGGCAGCCAAACCGGAGGAAACGTAAAGTTCACCCCAAAAAACCGTTGTGTAATTGAGACCGAACATCAACACACCCGTAACCGCGAGAATGACGTAATCGGCACGCGTTTGAGGAAGTAAACGCACCCGGCCGATAGAAACTGCGACAAGAACTGCCGCAGCGATGACGAATCGGATCGCGACAAACGAAAGCGGCGGCAGATCGCGAAGGCCAACCTTAATGGCGAGCCAGGTCGAGCTCCAAACGATACAGAGCGTCACCCAGGCCGCGGGAATTCGCCAATCGAGGCGTTGCATCCGCGATTCTCGCGTGAATCCCCAACCCCGTAAAGCGAGGCGGTCGCGCTTGTTGCAGCCCCAATCCGCGCTAGCGTGTTCACGTGAAAGTGAACGTAGTCGTTAAACCGAAAGAAGCCGTCCTCGATCCGCAAGGGAATGCGGTTCGCGATGCGATGCGACATCTCGGAATGCCCGAAGTGCGCAGCGTCCGCATCGGAAAGTTCATGGAGATCGATATCGATGGCAACGACGTCGATCTTGAGAAGCGCCTGCGAGGGCTTTGCCGTGACTTGTTGTCGAACCCGGTAATCGAGGATTACGAATTACAGAAACCGAACGGCGCTGCCCAAAAATCGAAAACCAAAACAAAGAAAAAGAAATGAAAGCGTTGCGATACTTTTTCTGCGTCGTCCTGCCGCCGCTCGCAGTCTTATTGACGGGGCGGATCGCCAGTTTTTTGTTAAGCATCCTTCTCACTCTGCTTGGTTGGATTCCCGGTGTAATTCATGCCTGCCTTGTGGTGAATGATTACCATGAGGAGCAACGAGCGCGCGGCATCGCCCATTAGATCGACATGAAATTCGCCGTCATTCAGTTTCCGGGTTCAAATTGCGACCAGGACTGCGTCGCCGGAATCAATAGTATCGAAGGGTTGCGAGCCGATTACGTTTGGCACAAGGAAGCGTCGCTCCGCGATTACGACGCAATCGTGTTACCGGGCGGGTTCGCATACGGCGACTACTTGCGTTGCGGTGCGATCGCGCGGTTCTCGCCGATCATGAACGCGGTGATAAGCGACGCGCGAGCGGGGAAGCTCGTTCTCGGTACTTGTAATGGTTTTCAAGTGCTGTGCGAGGCTGGCTTGCTGCCCGGTGCGCTCGTGCGCAATCGCTCACTTCGATTCGTTTGTGAAATGGTGACTTTACGCGTGGAAGTGCCCGACTCGGCCTTTACCCACGGTTGCCCGGAGGGGACGCTTCTACGAATGCCGATTGCTCACGGCGAAGGTTGCTACTTCGCCGATGCGAACGTTTTGCAGGAACTAAATCACGAACGGCGAGTGATCATGCGCTACGCGAATGAGCGCGGCGAAATCGTGCCCGATGCAAATCCAAACGGCTCGATCGAAAACATCGCGGGAATCTGCAATCGCGAAGGCAATGTCTTCGGTTTAATGCCCCACCCTGATCGAGCCTGTGATGGGCGGCTTGGCAGCGCTGACGGACGAAAGATTTTCGAGTCCATGATGCAGACGGTCATCGCTCGGCACGCGCGCGCCGCCTAAGATCGACATCGTACCCCGCTGCGCCGGAGGTTGGCCTAGAACGGGCGAATCCCCCTCGGAACGGGCCTATTTTTATGCCCCTTACGTCCCGCTTGATTTGTTCACCGAATGGACACAAGTGTAAACAAAATTGACACAATCTCGGCCCGAATAGCGCCTTTCCCCAGGTAAAAAAGGGGTGGCACTTCCGTTGCTAAAGCTAACTGGCATCAACCAACCCTACATTATGCTCCTTGAAAAAACGTTTCACATGAGTCAACCGCTGGCCGAATCCAAGGCGCGGCTCACCAGCATTCAATCCTACAAGCGCCAGTTCGTGATGGTGACGAAGGCAACCGTGACCTCCTCCAAAACGGTCGACTTCAGTTTTCGCGGTCCGCTTGGTTTTGAGGCCCGCACAACGCTGCTCGCCGTGGACGGTGACTCGCTCGATCAGCTGACCTTCGAGTCAGCCGGCGGCAACATCGACGTGACAGGAATTATCGACTTCACCGAGATCCGTCCACACTGCACGGAGATCACGGTGGCAATCCATTACCAAATTAAGAACCGGCTTTTCGCATGGCTCGATCGCCGATTTGGTTTTGTCGACGCATTCGTCAACGCTGAACTTCGCAGCATCCGGGCGCACTTTGAAGGCATCGCAACGCCCTTCGTGGAGCGACTACCGATCCTGCCGATATTCGAGACGGCCGCGGCGGCGTAAATTTCTGAGCAGTTACATGGAAAAAGCACGGAGTTTCGGCTCCGTGCTTTTTACTTAATCCGAACCGCGTGTGTTTTATCCAAGCGAAGGATCTGACCGGACTTTAATGCAACCTTCGTTTTTGGATCGACAATCTTCTGGCCGTCAATCTGGACACTGCCCTGCTTGATCAACCGACTGGCCTCGGCGCGTGACCTCTTATTTCCGAAACTTTGCGAATAAGCATCCACGACAAGCCCCACGATCTCGTCCGTTCCTGGCGCAAAAGTTGGGAGTTCTGCCTCATCGAGGCGCTTCTCGCTAAACCGCGCATTCCAATCGCTGAGCGTTTTCTGGGCAATCTCCGGCGAGTAGTACGTTCTCACGATTTCAAACGCGAGTTCCTTTTTCGATTCCAGAGGATTCGCGGCTGCTGGAAGCTCGCGTCCGAGCAGAAGCTCGTAATAGCGCGCCATCAATTTATCCGAAATGCTCATTAATTTGCCGAATTGATCAGATGCTGGCTCACTCACGCCAACGTAATTGCCCAGGCTCTTGCTCATCTTCTTAACGCCATCGAGACCTTCGAGAAGGGGCATCGTCAAGACGACTTGTTGCGGCTGCTTTTCCTCCTTTTGAAATTCGCGTCCCACCAAAATGTTGAAAAGCTGATCCGTTCCGCCAAGCTCAATGTCCGCCCGCACCATCACTGAATCCCAACCTTGCATGATCGGATATTGAATTTCGTGAGCGTGGATCGCCTGTTGATTGTCGATCCTGGAGCGGAAATCCTCACGTTGCAGCATTTGTTGCAGGGTCACGCGGCTGTTCAGGCGAATCACGTCTGCATACGACATGGCGCGAAACCAATCGCCGTTGCACACGGTTTCCGTCCGAGCGGGATCCAGAATTTTGAACGCCTGGTCGCGGTACGTCTCCGCGTTGGTGAGAACTTCTTTGTGAGTGAGATGCGGTCGCGTCGCCGATCGCCCGCTCGGATCGCCGATCATGCCGGTGAAGTCTCCGATGATTAGGACCGCTTGATGTCCAATATCCTGAAACTGCCGAAGCTTTCGGAGCACGACGGTGTGGCCGAGGTGAATATCGGCTGTTGTTGGATCAACGCCGAGTTTCACCCGCAAAGGCCTCCCGAGCGCGAGTTTCTCGCGCAATTCTGCTTCGCTAATGATTTGGGCGGCTCCTCTCTTTAAAAGAGCCAGCGCTTCGTCCAGTGGCATCACTCGCAATTGTAGAGGCTGCAGATGTTAACGGCAAAACACTTCCGCAAATTGGCGGCCAGCGGAATGCTACTTGTTTTTGTTCAGCAGCTCGCGCACTTGATCAATCGTGAGCGGCGGATTTTGACGATCGAGCGATTTCTGGCTTTTGCCCTCTTCACCAAACGAGCGCTCGTCCGCATAACTTCGACCGGCGACTTGCCGATGACCATCATATGTCTCACGAATGGGGTGCGCTGTTGAGGAATTTGCGTTGGCCGTCACGTTCGCGTCGCGACTTTGACCTAGCGAAGTCATTCTAGGAACGGATAGAAATTCACGGTGGCGATATTCAGCCGTTGTCGCCACAGGCGTCGTGCTGAACGACTTTTCGTTGAGGGACGGCTGCAAATAGAATGTGCCAACGGTTCCGCGTCGCTCGACGACTTTCGAATCGGCAGTGAATGCTTTGCCTTGCGCGCGGTTCTGCAATTCCATATCCGGCCGCAACAGGCGGTCGATTAGGCTCCTTTCCTGACGCTGCGCCTGCAGTTCTGGAACAAGCGCGAGAACGGCCAGACAAATCGCCAGACAACGCACGCCCGAAGCTGGCGACGCGAGTCCTCGCTTGTAAAGCAAATTATACGATGTCGAGGTCTCAGCGGCCTAAGGCTGCTCGCAAGTTTGCCGCACCCGAAGGCGGCGGAACGCGTCCGTGCAAAATATCGGACGGATTAACCGGGTGCCCGTAATAGCGCTCGTTCGCGCCGTTGCGCGTGCCGATGACAGCGCCTTCGAGCGAAGCACCGATAAATAGGCCTTTCGATTTGCTGTAGGTATAAATCGCGGCCCGCGGAGTCACGTCAGCTTCGGCCGCGCGGCCGACCGGTCCCGCTGCGACACTCGCATCCGCGCCCAACGTCACATTCCCGCCCTTGGAAAATGCGCGAACAGCGCGCTCGCTATTCAGCACAATTACAAAATCAGTGACCTGCGCACCAATTTGCGGACCCCAACCAGCGCCACCGGTCCCAATGAACGACGGCCCGGACCAACCGCGTCCTGTTCGCGCGATGACCACGCCTTCGCCGGCTTTGCCGCTAAAAATCAATCCCGCCTTCACCACGCTGATGATCGCCAGGCCCTGGGCGCGCCGAAGAATTCGCGGCGGAATGCCTTTCTCTGGCATGTGTCGAAACTCACGAATGGTGTTAGCGGAGCGATTCACGGTGTCCTGTTCAGTTGCGTTCGCGGCGATAAGCGAAACAGAAAATATTAATAAAATAGAGAATAGCTTTTTCATTGATGTACAAATACTTCGCTCGCTTGATGGCGCGCGGATGTATCTTTGAATGGCGGTGTCGATCTTCTCCGATTCTTAGGCCAGCAAAATAGATGATGGAACTAGACGAAAACTTCATGCGAGAAGCTCTGCGGCTGGCGATGAAGGCTCGAGCGGCTGAAGAAGTTCCGGTCGGCGCGATCGTCATCCGTGACGGAAAAATAATTTCACGCGCTTACAATCAGGTCGAGTTGCTCAAGGATGCCACCGCGCACGCAGAAATGCTGGCGCTGACGGCTGCCGAAGCGGCGATTGGTGATTGGCGCTTGACCGACTGCGATCTCTACGTCACCAAGGAACCCTGCCCGATGTGCGCAGGCGCTATCATTCACACGCGAATTCGACGTGTCATCTTTGGGTGCTCGGATGTTCGCGCAGGAGCGGCTGGAACCGTCATGAACTTGCTCCAGCATAAATCGCTGAATCATCAGACCCTGGTGACAAGCGGCGTTCTGCAAAATGACTGTGCGGGGGTTCTCCAGGAGTTCTTCAAGAGAAAGCGAAATCCAAAATCGGCAATCTAAAATCAGAAATGGATTGGCTGCCTCGCTAGGACTCGAACCTAGACTTCGAGCTTTTACCTAGGTAAATCGAGTTAGTCAGAACAGAATCAGTGGGATCAGTCAGAACAAGACCGCCGATTTCCGGCAATGTTCGGCAAATGTCAGAAAGATGATTTTTTTTCTTGTGTTTTGTTTTGTTTAGAGAAATAGGCCCGCGCCGATGAGATCAAATGACATCGGCGGGCAGCCAACCGATTTAACAACTGCACCGGCAACCGCGACACCGGCTCATGTGGCGGGGCAAGACCCGGAGTTTCTCGACGCTCGAGGTGTTCAAGCGCGATTCTCAATCCGCCGGAGTTTGCTTTACGAACTCCACAATGCCGGACACATCAAGTCCGTTAGCCTGAGACGGCGGGGCCAATCGCGGGGCAAAAGGCTGTTCAGCGTTGACAGCATCCGCGCATTTTTGCGTCGACAGATGGAGGTCGGCACATGAACACCCACCCTCCGCCAAAAGAAAACGCGCCGCTCTGCGAGAAGCGACGCGCTGAAAACCGAATAACTGACGCGACCGTAATCGGGATCGAAGAAAAAC
>Ga0137359_10002221_pt1 | contig 15538 bp, 17 predicted proteins | sample Mad1_40_16metaG_FD_108281 | JGI IMG/M metagenome (GOLD analysis project Ga0137359, IMG submission 108281) | Vadose zone soil microbial communities from Angelo Coast Range Reserve, California, USA - Mad1_40_16 metaG | ecosystem: Environmental > Terrestrial > Soil > Vadose zone | place: USA... | reverse complement strand
GCACCCTTCACCGTGCCCACAGCCTCCCGCCTCCCCCCACCCAATTAGACAACCTGGCGCGTGGTCGTGCTGCTGCACGCAGGCGTAGAGGTGGCGATCAGTCATCCCCTTCTGTTTCTACAGAGCGCTCTCCAAACGGAAAATCTAATCATTCCCCTCAATCATCCCGTGTCGAACCTTCTAATGCCATCCTTGCTTCCGTACGCAGCGAGCTCGACGCTACTCGCTCAGAACTTACGAGATCCCAAGCTGACGCCACCAAGTTGGCAGACAAGTATCGCGTCCTAGAACGGGCTCTCCAGGATGCTAAGGATGCTCTTCGGTCTCGTGATAAACAGATAGAGGATCTCAAGCGGGAGAGGGATTTCGCCATGGCAAACCGCCGATCCCGGGGTACGGTCAGAGATTTTGACCGCCGCGCGCTCAGGTACGACGCTCGCCATTCAAGCGGTACACGCAGCCCGAGCAGTAGGACTGCTTACGACTCCGACCATGACCATGACCTTGACGAACTCTCAATTATGAAATCCTCCAGCCCCTTCCGTGGGCGCCGAAACAAATCACTCCCTCCCGTCCCTTGCATCGTCACAGCAACATATGATGACGGCTGTCCTCCCCCCGGCCTCGAAGTCTTTGTCACGAAAACGGACTCTTGTTCAGGCGCTCAGGTTATCCAAGCGGTTCAAGACCTCAATACGGAGATTTTACAACTCGCCGCGGGGGCGACGGAGAATGTGACACTTCCTGGTCGTGACAGGACGCCACAAGCGCGCATGAATCAGGCCACAAAAGGCGTGTCCTCGAGGTTAGGCGCTGCCTTTGCTAAACTTCTCGTGTCGAGAGACCACTCGGACGAGCCCACCCTCCTCCAGTTTGGCCTGCAGGCATGCGTTTCAACCTGCGTCGCCCGTCTTCTAGGCGTATTCTGTGTCGGATTACCACTGACGACCAACGAGCTGTTCCTCCAGCTGCACACTCGCTTGCATGCAACCGGTACGTTACGTCACTAATACACTTTCTGAAGCACCTGTTCCGTCCACTCCGCACTTGCCGCTATTCTGCGTACTGAAATGTCGCCGGGCCACTTACCAGAACCTCAAGCAACTTCTTCACGTTGGCGCGCTCTCACGCTTATTCACCTTCGCGCGCTCAACCCACGCCTTGAAGAGGCAGCAGTGCATGATTTCGTCACGCAAATCCTACGCGCCTGGGCGGACGTTTTCGTCCTTTGTGGTTGTGCACCCTCTGAGCTCACGTTGGATGTATTACGGTCTCGCTACGGAGCACAGACGCAGCGTGTGGTCCACTCGGCGTGTGCCCTTGCGCGGGTGTTGCATGAGGACTTTATGTCGACGAATTTTGAAGTGATTCTTGCAGAGCAAGGACGCGACTTTGACGCATCTCGCATGACCAACGCGTTTGGTACATTTGCGGAGGCGTCCGGTGCGGTTCTGTGTTCAACGGAACTCGGTTTGAGGTGCTCGACGAAGAAGAATGCGAGAGCCGCGGCGGACGGATTGGTTGAAGGGACCGTCGACCAGACAATGTTGTTATTGCCAAAGGTAATTTTGGAAGGGGTAGCGGATATTCTGGATGGGAAGGGTCGTTGATCTAACGGAATACCTATTTGGTTTGGTAACGGAGGAGGTGGTTTGTCCATTTACTATTTTTTTTTGCATTGTATACCGTGACGACCAAGTTGCAACTTATCCACATTACTTTCATGAGGAAGTCGAGAATACTGTAATGTATATATGTATATCTTCATAAATACCTGGCTAAATTAGACATTCGCCCATGCCGCTCTGCACCAACTGCGCTGAAACAGTACCCTACCTTTACACCCTCTATCATTCCGTCAACAACGTCAGATTAGAGCAGTGTGTTCGTATGCATCCCCCCTCTCTTGACACCCCAACTCTCATAATTCCATCCTGCCACAGCCCTCATGTCGCGCACCTGCGGATCCCTACGTCGAGCATGACCCACTCGTCATTGCGCTAGACCTTATCCTCCTTAAGCGTGGGGTCTACAGGCACTTACTCTTCAATCGCGGGACTCCCCCTAGGAAGGTGGATCAAAATGCGCGGGGATACGATCAACAGAAAGAGGAGAACACAGAATATAGACTCGCAGAGGAAAGGAATAGGGAAAAGGTGAGCATCAAATCATATCCGAATTTATGAATGGCTGCTTCATGTAATAGACCCGTCGGTGGTTGATCGTACGCATTGGTGCGGGCGTCGTGCTTGTGGACTCACGTAGGTTGCATTACCCGCCTTCCAGTCAGTGAACGATGACCCCTTCTGCTGCAGTTGTGCGATGGTCACGTCTCCGTAGGATTATCCTCACTTCTCTTTGTAGCTCTGTCGTTCTTACGCCCTTTAGATGGTAACAGCTTCTTGCTCACACCGGAATCAAGTTCGTGGATAGACAATGGCGAAGCTTCTGCCTTCCTGCACATCCTGTTGGGTAGCCTTGTAGGTATGTGCTTGTGATAAGGAGGTCGAATTGCCTCTAACTTCCCGCGTATGGATTTAGAAACGGCCACGTTCCACGGTGGGATCACGTTGGCTTCCATTCTGGTGCTCACAGCTCTCGACGGGGTCGCGAAATGGAAGAAGCATTCGAACCCGCCGTCTAGCATCCGTCAGCAGCTCAGGCATGTTCTCGTATTACTTCCACCCTGCGTCTCTTATCGGAAGATAGACCTTCACACATTTCTCTTTGCCTACTGTATTCTTCGTTCACGAAGTTCATGCTTCTTGCGGTCTTGTCGGTCTGGGGATCGCAGGTGCAGAAGGACATCCCTTGCCCCACTTACGTGTACAAGATGCCGCTAGATAGTCAGCTGTGGCACCTTTTGGACGACGATGTCCTAGATCGGACGTGGCTGGTGCGTAACTTGTTGGGAGGCATGTCTGCCGGGTTTGGACTGCGAGGTATGTATCATGCTTTCTCTTTGACTCCATGGCATTAGACAGGTTCTGATATTTTCCAAGTCGTGCTGGACTGCCATCCCATTTTTACCACCCTTGTAATTTTCTCAGGATGGGCGATCAAATCTGGTGTTGTTAGTCTCTTGAGGGATTTCGTTGGCCCAAGTAACGGCGTCGAGACATGGCTCGTATATAGCATCCCTTGAACCAACGGTTTTGCGACGAGCTAGATTCGTCTTTCCCTTTGCCCGTTCTATGGTCGTCCTTGTGTTGGAGCTTCGCTCTAGAACAGCATCGGAGAAGTTTCAAGATGGTCGCGTTACGCTCATCTGACCGTGGAATATACTAGGCACCCTTGCATGGTTCGCGCGTGTCGGTACGTCTCAGACATACTTAGGACCTTTTTTTTGGCACATTCAAGTAGAATCTGAGGCTAAATACAACACCTAATATAGTACAACTGATTTCTCTCCAAATTCAAACTCTCAAATTGTAGGGACTTTTTCAAGTCTGCATTTGTTGGTGGGACTACAGGATTTTGTCACCGACCACTGGTCACCCTTTGGAACATCATGTTCTCGATCAATAAAAGTGGTGTCGTGAACAAAGGTCCCATCGGTCAAGCCAGGAACCTATGTTGCCCCTCAGAGAGATAAAGTCGGGGAGACCGTTGATAACAATTATACTATCGATAATGAAGTGGCGCTTTTCCTTTTTTCATAAGTGATACCCTTAGGCCCGCCATAACGGAAAGACACATTCTAGAACGTCGATAAGGAAAATTAGGGATGGATTTAGCCTATCGTCCAGGTGGCGCTCTGAGTGGCGCTCTGAGGCTGAATTTGCTGAATTTGTTTGTTCAACGTTACGGTGCCCACGTCCATGAGTTTGCGTTCCATGTAGATGTTCTGATGCCATGTTTCTTTCCAGTGAGTTGGACATTTCCAGTCCTGCCCAAGTCGCACCAGCGTAGCGGCTGTCAAAAGCCCGGTTGGACCACAATTAAGCTGCCACGATGTTAGAGAACCAGCTATATTCCTTTGGCGAATGAATGCGGACCCGGACATCGTGTCTTCGCAGTATATCAGCCAACAAGGGCAACTTGCGCGCAGTGACAAATGTGCAATGAGATGTCGGGTCACAGAATCGCACCTCTGTGTGTACTAATCACGAATGCTCGATATTGAATGTGCAGACCTTATTTTTCAACGAAAGTACGAAAAACCGGTGACCACCGCTTGTCACAATATCAATATTCCACAGAGCCAACGCTGGGATTCAGAAGTCAGTTTCTGTGTTCTGTAGTTCCACAGGCATGTCGTATCTAGAAAGCTGTCCTGCTATTTATGACGACGGCGACCGCTATCTGACCGCCAAATGAGCACCAATGACTTGGAAGGCTTGCGTTGTATGCGCGGAACATACAGTCACTCCTTGCACGAGCAGAGACTTATAAGCAGCGAGGAGTGTGTCAAATTAGTTTAGGATATTGGTGTGGAAGGACGGGACTTTGCGACCGGCCCGAGTTTTAAACGTGAACACATCCTGTTCTCATTTCATTTCGAAATAGAATCTAAAAGATGTCCACGCGTTTTCGGTCCAATAACCTACGACTCCCCCAGAGCTTGTTAGACCAGCTAGACGATACACCAGGTAATCGCAGAGCGCTTGTGTATCTTATTTGTCTTACCATACCATAGATGCGGTTTCGAGGCCTCGCCGGGGTCGTGCACATCCAAACAAGAACAAAAACGTAAACGTAGGTCGAAAGGAGGTTAGGAAACAAAGTCGTGAGGAGAAAAAACGAAGAAAGGCCCAACATTTCTCTTCAACAGTTGCACACCCGAAGCCTGTTGCTACTGTTCCTGTTCCCGAAGCACATGCACGCAAAAGAAGGAGAGTTGGAGAACTACCTCGCTCTCAACTTTCGGAGCTGAATCCTGGGAAGTGTCTTTCTAAAGCTTCAGCAATGTCAAAGAAACCCGACGACGGTGGCTATGGAGCAGCCTCTAATCGGCCACGGGACCACCTCCATGTGTCTACATTACCTCGCAGCTGGCAGGAGGCTGAAGAGGACAGATACATAGCCCTTCTTGAGGCGAAGCTGAACTCCGGCAAAGGGTCAAGGAAACGCACCAGCTACATTAAAGACATCGACAAGGATGGACTAGGCGGTGAGCGACCGCTGCTCATTTCTTCTATAACATTCTCAGACTGACAAGAACAGATCTCTTGGGTGATCTTGATGCTATGACCACCGTGCAGTCGGAGAAGGTGGGTCCCACACATGAATTTATCGTGACGGCCTCCCAATCTCCTGCTCGTCTACAAGCATCCCGACCAATTCTCTAACGAATCGTCCCCACTCTCTGAAACTGGACTTGCCCCAAATGACCAAATCCAAGGTGAAGTGTGTTCCGATGATAGCAGGCCGGCAGACTTCGGAGACTGGCACGGGATTAACGACGCGACCCTTGAAATAGCAACACTTGGTACTGAGTCTCATATAAATCCATCATCGTTGGACCAACGTCAGCACCCTGTGAAATCGCCCATGGGTACGTACGAGTTGTACTCTTCTAGCCATCATGTCTGATTTAAAACATCTAGCTGGAGGTTCGAGTTACTTGCCACCTCACCTCAGAGACGAACCCCAAAAGTCCAGCAAGAGCGATAGCAATGTCAAGCTGACCCGCCAACTAAAGGGCTTACTCAACAAGTAATTATTGTCCCTCCACAAATAGGAAGGAGCCTTATCCGGTTTTCATCAGACTAAGTGAACAAAACATTGTGACTATACTCACAAATATTGAGGCTCTCTACCGCGAACACCGACGATATGGTGAGGTTTTAATGTATTTCTGAGTTTGATTTGCTCACTAATATGTTAGACGTGACGACATCCATCGTATCTTTCGTCATCGAGGTCGTATCTACTCACTCCGCATTGCTGGACTCCCACGTAATCCTTCATGCTGCACTAGTATCTAGTTTGCATAGGACCATTGGGGCGGAATTCGGTAAAGACACCCTTTACATTATGCACTGCGACTAACTCTCATTTTGAGCTGCCTTTTTCGTGCAGAGGGTTGTCTCCTCGTACGAACATCACTATAGTGCTCTTGCATCAGCTACCGCTAGTGACGCTTTCGGTCAGCCGTCAGGAAAGGAGTGCTCGAATCTCATAGTTCTCCTTTCGGAGCTTTACAATTTCCAAGTTATTTCTTGTATATTGATTTATGACATCATTCGCAATATCTTGTCTGCGGAGTTGACTGAATATGTCGTTGAACTCTTGCTCAAGCTGTTACGTAGTACGTACCAGATTTTAGAAATCAGTCTTTTAGCTGACCTAGTTCTATAGATTCCGGGCAGCAGCTACGCCAAGATGACCCGAGCGCCTTGAAAGATATCGTCCAAATTGTACAGAGCAAGACGTCAGATACGGAGATGCCATTAAGGTTGGCCATCTAGTAGTCTTTGGCGGGACACACGTGCTAAGGTCTTTCTATAGTTCGAGAACGCGTTTTATGTTGGAGACGCTGATCAACTTGAAGAATAATAAAGTCAAGCGCGCTGCTACACAACACGCTGGAGGCGATGTCACCGAGCGTTTGAAGAAGTTTCTAACTGGGCTAAGCAAGACACGGCATTGTATCTCACTTCAGCTTCTTTGTTGTGAGATAGAGCTAACTGCATCGCTCAGTGGCGGCGCACGATCCTCTGCGAGTGAATCTGGACGACTTGCACTCCGCGGAATCAAGAGGCAAGTGGTGGCTGGTCGGAGCTGCTTGGAGCGGCGACCCTCTCGTAGAGCGACAAGAAAGCTCAAAACGAACGTCGAACACCCGAGATGAGGATGTAGTCGAAAACGTACTACTCAAGCTCGCCAAGAAGCAGGGCATGAATACCGATATTAGGCGGGGTATATTTGTAGTGCTCATGAGCAGTGATGTACGGAAGGTTTAGGCATGTTTTCACTAACACACTAACCAATCAAATTACAGGACTACGTTGATGCTTGTGAACGTCTCGCACAGCTAAACTTGACGGAAGTACAGCAACGCGAGGTTATCCGCGTGTTAGTGAATTGTTGTGGAAATGTAAGTCCCGACATTAGGATCGTATGGTGGTCACAAATCTCGATTTCTCATAGGAAAAATCCTACAACCCATACTACGCGTTCGTTGGCCAACATCTTTGCCAAACTTCACACTCGTATAAGATCACTCTTCAATTTTGTCTTTGGGATTTCCTGCGTGGCCTCGGAGAATCATCGGTTGGTGGAGTTGAAGTTCTTAAGAACCTGAAAGGCAGCGAGGATGGCTCTGAAATTAAGGATATTTCTTCGACGAAGATAAATAATGTCGGGAACGCGTTTGCATGGTGGGTTGCGAAAGGCTGTGTGACGTTGTCCGTATTCAAGGTCTGCTCTTCCGTCGCTTCACACACTCGTGCTAAGCGGCCACACTCAGCCTGTGGACTTCACGATGTTAAAGCCTCGAACACGGGACTTTCTCTCACACTTCTTCCGTCAGCTCTTCGTCAACAGTCAGACATCAGTTCCAACGCTACAAAGTGATGCGCCGCCTACGCGTCATAAGGCCTTTCTTGAAGACATTTTCGTGAAAGCAGCGCGAATTCAGGTACTGGCGATGGGTCTCGTCTACTTTCTGACAGATATGAAAAAGGGCACGGAGGAAGAGTTTATTCGATGGGCCATCAGTGTCTCGATAGACGCTCTACGAACAGGATTGGACATCGTGCCAACACTATAGCCTCTAAATACTACCCTCCCACCCACTACTAAGTCCTTTCTTAAATGCCACAGTAGTGTAAACACATCCAGTTTTCCCTCCGAAAGAGATAGATGGATGCTTGACGCGCGAACTGGATAACTCTTAATGATGACCTTTCGGAGGATGAGAAAGCAGGTGACCAACTGGAACTGAAACTTAGTCTCGGGTTTGACGAAACTTGCTGTTAGTTCCTCTTCCGTAAAGTTACAAGCTATTGAAACGGTCAACACGAGGAATGGAATTGAACTTGGGCTTACAGGTGATCAAAATATATCCGCCTTCCTTGAGTAGCCTCGAAGCCTCTCCGGGATACGCCTCTTGTGGACTTCTCCCGAGTCCATCCTTGTCTCCGAGAGAGATCGCGTCGTAAGTTCCCTTGTCCAGTAGCAGGTCCCACCGCCCCGACGCATCAGGTCGTCCGGTGGTGAGAGGCGGTGAGTCTCGGAGAAAATCGCCGACGCGAAAAGCAATCTCCTCGCTGTTCCGCGTGGAAGCGATCAAGCGCGCAAGCTTGACCGCGTCTAGACTGTAATCGAGGCCAGTCAAGTGGGAAGCCGCATAACCAGCGTCGCGCAGGGCGAAAAGTAGAGTCCCATTTCCGCTGCCGATCTCGAGAATCTGAGGTCCAGACGCTGCGGGAACGTTCTCCAGTGTCCAGCCGACCATCTTCTCGACGCTATCCTCTCCAAACCTGAAAATATATGAGAAATGGAGAGACTGGTAAGCCCAACGGTCGTCTCTTTCACCAGATTTCTCCCTCATCTCCCGTCTCTTGGAAGTTTGTGACCTCCCTTTTATAGACTTGATCCCAGCTGGAAATGTGGGTCACACGGGTTTCGAGGAATCACTGTCACTCGACATACTGCGCTCTGGTACCCAGCGTGGACGGTTCGAAATCCGTTGTGTCCATGCCCAGGCTTGTCTCGTGTTCAAGAACGAGCTCTGATGATTCGAACCTCCCAATCCCTGCTTAGTCAGCCAGACGAAGAAACGGCTGACGACTGACGTGTAAGTTACGCATTATAGGCTGGACAACACGATGTGTGGATACAGAGATTCGACAGCGAAATAATCGCTCAGAGTGGAAACAAGTTCACCTCAACTCAGAAGATGGGTGGGCCAAATATGGTGTCAATGATTTTAGATGATGATTATAGCGTTTGTACAAGGTAATATGTCTAATCAATGAACTGTGCATGCGTAAGAGTCAGTAGCAATAATAGAAGATGCGCGAGGCTGTGGCATACCCAAGAGTATAGTGACTATCGAGATCGAAGGTCTTTCTCCAGCAAATCCTTGGCCTCGTTGATCTTACTGGCAATGTATGGAGCTCCGCCGCGGTCTGGGTGATTAGCGAGCATGATATGGCGATGGGCATCCTTCAGTTTCGGCTTGAGTGCAAGACTGTCCCTATAAAATGTCACTGGCTAGAACATAACAAGGAGGTGGGAGATACACGCACTTGAGACCAAGGATTGCAAGTGCCTCCTTCCGGTCCATTTTTGCTTGGAATCCACCTTTAACCCATTGTTCTGCAGCGCCCATGGCCCTGTGGCGGAGGAAATGACGGCCTGCTAGACCTGCGGCAATAGCACCGATTCCAATGACGAATGGGGTCGCCATCGAGATGTGAGTGTGTGAGTGGAGGTCAAGTTTCGGCCCGGTGTAGCCCACAGTGGCCTTGGTATGAATTCCTACTAGAGTGGATCCGGACTCACAACAAAGCGACGCGACGACCTGATCTCACTCCATCTGTCAGCAGCAATAATAGACACGTAGAGGTTATTCGGGTGCTACTTGAGTACAGCTACTTGAGTACAGCTAACTCTCTCTGAATTACTCACGGCAGGCAACACTTACTCCTTGCATGCACCAGGACTCCAGCACGGGGCGATGTAAGCGCACAGAACAAAGTCCACTTGACACCGTTACATCATCCATGGAGTGGCGAAAGATTACACCGACTATGGGCAGTAGTACGTATGATAAGAGCGGCTCGACCTCGCATTATCTGGTTGGACCGTGATATCTAGTGATTTATCTGGGAGGTTTCGCCATGACGTAGCGGAAAGATTTGCTGTATGTATCTTGGCATCTTTCCTCTCTAATATCTCACATAGGTGTTCCACAGGTCCGCTATTGTTGTGAGTTCGGAAAGGTTTAACTGGCCGGGTCTGAGGTTGGCTATGAGCCCATTGAATTCCAACATCGAATCCTCATTAGAGGCAGTGCACTCGATATAGGTGGCCTCTGATTGATCAACGACGACTACTACACGTATTAGGCGTATCCATTGAGCGTTGGTTGTGCGGGCCAGGGTGTTCACTCGCGAATCAGATTGGGAGTTCACAATCGACAGCGTGTTGAACCAAGACTGCGCAATGACCGTTGTGATTGGTCGCGTGACGCTCGTTAACGGCCGATTGAAAGAAACAGTGGCGAATAAGGAATTTACGTTGCCTCCAATGCCCCACGGTGGGCCTGGACGTCGACCAAGCCACGAGTCGACTTCCTTTGTTTGTCTGTTACCCTCATCCACCGATAACCCAATCACCACCTTGCTCTCTGCCACGACTACGACCCCACTTCCCGCCCTTGTGATTTTGGCCCACATCCAATAGTTCCAGTCAAACGCCATGCCCCCTCCGTCATCTCATGGTGCCGAAGCCACTCAGATCCTGTCTTTCGATCAAACCTTCATCGACGAGCCGATCGAAAGCATCGAAGCGCGTGTCGTGCACGAGAAGTATCTCGAAAGTACCGACCTTCTGTGGCTTTTTGGCTCTGCTGTGAACTCTCCCCGTTCCGTGGGCATCTCCCCAGCTTACGCCAAGTCTGGAAGCTTGCCAGCTCTCGCGTGTGCGTTCGGAAATCGTGTACTCATTATCAAGTTCCACAGCTCGAAGGCCTACGAAGATGGTAGTACGAGTGGCCCTCGGCCGAAGAATATGGAGCTCCGCAATCGTCTCCAAGAAGAACTCCTTTGTCACCCCGACTGCACACTCTATGCCTTTGATCTTGCCCCAATCGCGCTGTCTCTTCACCTTCATCTCCATATCTACATTTCCAATGCCATTGATATTCAATCGGCACTCCCAGTCCCTACTCGATCGCCCGTTGACTCTGTCAAAGTCATCATTAGTGACGCATCCCCCATTTTCGAAGACAACATCACAAGTGCCTTTGAGACTACACTTTATGTATCTAACAAACACAGGGACCTTACTGCACTCGTACAGAGAGCTTGGCTTTGTGGCTACCTTGGTCAATATGATCTCGGAAATATTAAAGACTTGTTCTATGCTGCACCTAAAGTCGACATGATGAAATTCTCGGCGGATGTGAGTTTTTGAGCAGATCTATTATGGTGCATCTCACGACATGGCTCTCAAAAGGAACTAAGTGTTCTGCAGAAGATATCATACGACACGCAGCGCCTTGACAATATGAAACCCATATCTGTGACTCACGAGATCCAAACAGACTTCAATCACAAGTCTCAGCAAATGGTGGCAAAATCTCAGCGGTATTCAAATCGTCTACCCCCTACTGCATCGGTAAGCATTCAACTATGTTTTTTGGTGGGTTTTTGACTGTTTTCGTCTAGAGAGTCAAAGTGACGATTGACCACGGCACCTCCTCCACAACATACACAGTTACCGGTGATGCATCCAAGGTTCGTGGGAAGTCTGCCTATATAGACACGGAGCACAGCATGGAGGGTAAAGTTATAACCTCGATCACTTCTATTGGTCGAGATCTCCCTACCTTGGCTGAATCGGACCGCAGTCTCTCTCTCTTGCGTATCTTACAGGGTTCTCTTCCCCTTTTGGACAACCACTGGATGAAGGCTATCTGGCTACCTGCTGACTCCAACATCTGGCCAGAATCCTTCTTGTCTTCTAGTTCTTCACCTCCCATTGAAATTGTTGAGCACCCCGACGCACCATTGAACCCTTCTCAGCATTCGGCCATCACAAATATGCTTTCCTTTTCTCTCGATAACTGTCTCACACTTGTTCAAGGTCCTCCTGGAACTGGAAAGACAACTGTTATTGCAACCTATGTTGTTGATGCTATTCGGGCTGGACAGCGAGGCATCTGGCTAATGGCACAGTCAAATGTTGCTGTTAAAAATATTGCCGAGAAGCTTGCTAAGTTTGAGTTTTTCAGCTTCAAGCTTTTGGTTTCCCAGGGGTTCCATTACGAATGGTGTGTGATCATGTATTGACAAGTTGATTGTGTTAACATCTACAAGGCATGAACACCTCTACAAAAAGATAGAAAAAAATGTCATTCGCACGGATACTCTACCTAAACCAAGTGGACTGAAAAAGTTTCTTCAAGGTGCACAAGTTATACTGTGTACACTTAGTATGGTCTCCTCCCCAAAGACCCATGATCTCAGTCGAATTGTCCCTATCACCAATGTTGTCATCGATGAGGCGAGCCAAATCGAGATCAGCCAGTATGTTCCTTTATTCAACTCATTTGGCCACACTCTACGGAAGCTATGCTTCATTGGTGACGACAAACAATGTGGGCGGATTTCATTTCATTTTGCATTGTCTTTTCCTTACTTCTTTCCAGTACCTCCTCACGGCCAAGACGATTTAAAGAATTTGCAAAGCATTTTCGAGCGAGCCCATCTGAAAGAGTCTGCAGTTTTCTTGGATATTCAATGTAAGAACTGCTCTCCGCTCGTGACGAATTTGCTGACTTATTCTCGAACTCAAAGACCGTATGCCCCCTCAGATTGGGGATTTTATATCTCAACAAGTCTACAACAACGAGCTCAAATCAAACCCCGACCATCCTACAAAGTCGAAGACCACCGCGTGCCGTTTCGTTGATATAAAAGGTACCGAAAAACTAGATGCCGACGGAAAGAGTTCATGGGTATGTGTAGGACTTATATCGAAAGAAAACCTAGTTAATTGCGTCACCAGAATCCAGAAGAGGTCGAGGCCGTCACGATCATCGCGGAACATCTCCAGGAGCAGGACATTTCTTACAGGATCATCACCCCGTACGATGCACAGCGGAGCGCCATCGAGCAGGCTCTCAAAGATAAAGAACTCGACTGGCACGACAAGTGCTTCAACGTCGATTCGTTCCAGGGTTCGTTTCATCCTCGCATATACCTGGATTATTTCTGATCTGACGCGCAATAACAGGCAACGAAGACCACGTTATTGTCATTTCCGTAGTCCGATCCAAAGAAGTCGGATTCTTACGTAGTCTGAGCCGAACAAATGTCATGCTCACTCGATGCCAGCGCCGCATGTTCATCGTGTCAAGCAAGGCATTCCTCGAAGGCAAAGGTGCCGACTCGCTGGTTGGCAAGATGGCCGCCGAGTTGGGGAAACGACCCGGTGCATGGCTCACCCAGAAGGATATAGAGGATTGGAACTTCGAGTGCAGCTTCTAGGACAACAAGGGCCGGGACCAGAGCTAGGTCTTAAGGGCACCCGCTAAGGGATGGGAGAAATGAAAGCGCGCGGATATGCGCGTAGTTTGTCACGTCTATAGTTAAAGAATTATAGCGTGTAATGAAACAAATTCACAACGAGCGACGGCGGCGTGTCTGGATTCTTGGGATTTGGGAAAACAGTCATAAGTCACGAACCTTGCGTTGGAATGACGAGGCCGTCGACTTGTCGATGCACAGAATGTTGGATTCGATGCCAAACGTAATCATGTCCAGTCAGGAGAGGTCTATAATGCACCGAGATGCTAAGTGTGTCACTGAAAGCTCCGTACCGTACCCACTCTAATATAATATGCCACGAAATGGCTGTATCACTTCGACCCATGCACGTGCAATTCGGAGCGCGTCGAGCGCGTCGGTATGAACTCAGGCATGCAAACCGCACATAGCAACTTCCTCGACAAAAAGTGAACTCATTTGGCTTCCTCGCGCAATTCCTCGTGTTCAACATGACGACCACTCATCCTCGTTGATCCGTCACCACAGCCTCATCCGCGTCGTCACCGTTGTCGGGCTTGCCCTCTTCATCTTCGGCTGGTGGATCTCTTCCATCACTAGCAACGCGGCGCCACATTCTGCTCCCCAATTCTGATTATTATTATTATTGACCACCAGGTAGCCCACTCGCCGAACACGCAAGTGCAACTCCGCCGCGAGGCGCCGTGGGTGCAGAAATACCAGGGCATCATGGGTCCCGCCTTTTTCTACTTCGGGCCAGAGGCTACCTCATCTACGGCAACGCGCCATCTCAGCCCATGACGACCGCCTTGCGCCGCAAGGGATCTAGCACGTAAGTTCCTACAATGTGCGTGACGTTTTCTGACTGACGGGCTCGGTCCTGCATGCAGCTCGCAGTACTTCACGTCCCGCAGCGGACGCACGATTTTCCATTTTTATGGCCTAACCTTGACCGTAGTTGACGCGCTCGCAAGTGCGTCGATGGCAAGGAACTGCTCGCGACTTACCAAGCTGGCCAGCTTTCGAGCGACTATTCGGCGATGCTGATGATTCGTCAGGCGGGCTTGGCCGTCGTAACTGAGATCCTCACGACCCTCATGCTGTCCCAGATGGCCATTGTACTGCAGTGGAGTGTTTGATACTCTGATTCGTCCCTGATGCGCCTGACGTGTTGTATTCCTATGCCGTCCAGCTCATGTATCGCTAGCGGGTTCCCATTCGTTCTTCCGATACCCCACCATATGTTGTATGATATTTTGTTGCCCTGGTCGCTACACATACATGTACGTGCTTCTTGTGCCTCCTGTACACCTGCTAGACATGGCCCATTCCAATGTGATTTTTCTTGTAGCTCCTACAGCACCCGCTCTAGCATGCCAATCCCTTCTTTTTCCAACTGCTCGCGAAGAGGGTCGCAGATTTCTTTAGTATAGGGCACCAACACGCCTGGTGTCGAAATGACCCCGTCGAGAAGCAGCTGCGTGGCAATGCCGCAAGGCACCCCTACGGTAAGGGCCATCGCAGAATGCCCGCCCGGCGCGCCGTACGCCTCCAGCGTCGACGTGATGATTTGCTGAGCCAGATCAGGCACGCAACACAGAGGAAGGCGGAACATAGCCGACGTACCTCGGTGCCGTCCGCACGCTCAACGACAAATTTGTGCTGCAGCATGACGAGGTCACGCTCTCCCTGCGCGTACGCCATGAGCTTCTCGAGCCGCGCACAAAGCGTATCGAGCAGGTTGCCCGCGCGCGGAATGACGGGCTCCGCCGACAACAGCCCGATCCAGCGAAGGCCCGAAATAATGCGCAGTTCTTCTGCAGCATCGGGGAACGAGCAGACTTCCTTTACACGGGCCACCAGCGCGCTTTAAGGCTACAGTTTAGCGAGGCAAGGACGCAAAGACATTCACCCGAAGCCTACCTCTCCGAGGCGGCTGTGGCGCCCGATGCGCGCTTCGTGGCCTCCGCCCAGGTCAGGCCATCTTTGACCCACTCTTTCGGCTGGGCATCGAGCCACCCAAGCTTGACGAGCGCACGTATGAACTCAGGGAAGCCTTGATAACGCAGCGTGCCGCGCACGACGGTGTCCGCTTCAGGGATGTTGTACCACTCGCGGTACGGTGCCGAGTTGCGATTCGGGTAAGCAACAAACGCAAAGGCGGGTGAGATATAGTACGGCTTGGCAAGCGCCATCAGCTCATGGCCCTCCACGCTACGTATCTGTCCGTCGGCAAGCCAGGATGCAGCATTGAGCAGCGCTAGCAGGACGCCACGGGAGGACCAGGAGAACTTGTATCCCAATGGATTATCGGCCGCTTCGGGCGCCGGAAGACCGCCGCAGTACGAATG
>Ga0137359_10002214_pt1 | contig 15560 bp, 16 predicted proteins | sample Mad1_40_16metaG_FD_108281 | JGI IMG/M metagenome (GOLD analysis project Ga0137359, IMG submission 108281) | Vadose zone soil microbial communities from Angelo Coast Range Reserve, California, USA - Mad1_40_16 metaG | ecosystem: Environmental > Terrestrial > Soil > Vadose zone | place: USA... | reverse complement strand
TGCCGTCGCCCGTACAAGTGTGCGCGGAGGTGCAGGAGAAATAGGTGCGCCCATATCCGCCGGTCGCGAGTATCGTCATATGGGCGCGAAAGCGGTGGATGGTGCCGTCGTCGAGCTTGAGCGCCACCACCCCGCGGCAGCGGCCCTCGTCCATGATGAGATCGATCACGAAGTATTCGATGAAAAACTCGGCCGCATGCTTGAGCGCCGCGCCGTAGAGCGTGTGCAACATGGCGTGCCCGGTGCGGTCGGCCGCCGCGCAGGTGCGCTGGGCAGTGCCTTTGCCGTAATGGGTCGTCATGCCGCCGAATGGCCGCTGGTAAATCTTGCCCTCTTCGGTGCGCGAGAACGGCAGGCCCCAGTGTTCGAGTTCGTAAACCGCCGTAGGGGCATTGCGGCACAGATACTCGATCGCATCCTGATCTCCGAGCCAGTCCGACCCCTTGACGGTGTCGTACATGTGCCAGCGCCAGTCGTCCTCGCCCATATTGCCGAGCGAGGCCGCAATGCCGCCCTGCGCCGCAACCGTGTGCGAGCGGGTCGGGAATACCTTGCTGATGCAGGCGGTCCGCAGACCGGCCTCGCTGCATCCCACCACGGCGCGCAGGCCAGAGCCGCCGGCGCCGACCACGATGACGTCGTAGGTATGATCCTCGATCGGATAGGCCCGCCCATTGACCGAAGGGGCGGCGCCGTTTCCTGATCCGTTGGTGGACATCGGCTCAAACTCCAAACGACAGCTTGAGGATCGCGTAAATCGACGAGAATCCCGCCGCGATGGTAAAGAAGGTGTTGAGGATCAAGAGCGCGTACTTGGCGCGTTCTTCATGCACGTAATCCTCGATGATCACCTGCATGCCGATTCTCATGTGGTAGAAAACCGAAATGATGAACAGCACCATGACGATCGCGACCGGGGTCGAGCCAAGAATCTGGACAACCGAGGCGTGATTGCGCCCGATCAAAGAAATGACAATCAGCACTGCCCCGATGGTGAGCGGGATGTTGGCGATCGCGGTCAACCGCTGCCGGATGAAATCGTCAGTGCCGGATTTCGCCGAGCCGTAGCCGCGCACGCGGCCGAGCGGCGTGCGCATGTTCGAGGGACGCGCGCTCATGGCTTGGACCTCCTCACCGCAGTCCTCCCATCAGGTATCCGCCGACCACCCACAAAATGATCGTCAGCAGGATCGATCCGACCAAATTGGCGCGCAGCAGCCACTCCCGCTCGGCCGCGCCGAAGCCGCGGCCGGTATCCCATATCAGGTACCGCATCCCGCCGAGCATGTGATGGATCAGGGCCCAGGTGTAGCCGAACAGAACGATGCGGCCGATGAAGCTCGCAGCCGCAGATTGAAACGCTGCGTAGGCGCCGGGGCCTGACACCGCGGCTAGCAGCCACCAGACCAACAGCAAAGTGCCGACGTAGAGTGCGGCGCCAGTGATCCGATGCACGATGGACATCATCATCGAGAGAATCGGCCGGTAAATCGTCAGATGCGGCGACAGCGGCCGCTCGGCGGGGACCTTGGCTTCAGCCATTTTGTCAATCCACAATCGCGACGGCATCCTTCAAGCAGATGCGGCGCATGAGCACAATGTCAACCTTCCCGCGCTTTGCACGCATCGCGACATGCGCAACCCCCCTCCCTACCCTCCCGGCATGCGGGGGAGGGTAGGGAGGGGGCTCGGCTGGTAGATAGTCCGTATCGGGTTCGCTGGGGAGAGGTTCGAGATCTTTTCTGCACAGGTTAACCCTACTATCACGTCGTCGCCCCGCTTGACCAGCAACACCGCGACCCGAGTGCATCTACCGCGGAATCAGGGCCCAATAATCAAGGTCCAGAATCACCGCCGGATCGTACTCCTCGCCCGATTTGTCAGGAAAGTCCGAGCCAGGTCGGTTCTTGGCGGCAACGAGACGAAGCCGCAGGGCGCCGACGTCGGTACGGTCTGGCAGCGCCGCCCGTTCGGTCACCTCGGACCAGGCAAATACCGTGTCGCCGGCGAATAGCGGCGCGACGTGCCGGCCGCCATTGATGCCGGCAATATGGAACGCATTGGCGAGCCCGTTGAAGGACAATGCGCGGGCGAGTGAAATCACGTGCCCGCCATAGATGAGCCGGCGACCGAACCGCCCCTTTCCTTGGGTGAATTGGTCAAAATGAACCCTCGCCGTGTTCTGGTAGAGGCGGGTCGCAAGCTGGTGCTCCGCTTCTTCCACCGTCATGCCATCCACGTGGTCGATGCGCTCGCCCGGTGCATAATCGCCGAATCTTTGGGCGCTGCCGGCGAGAGCATAATCGTAGGCGGCGCCGCGAAGGGGCGGGCAGGCCGCGCCGATGTCGTCGGGTGCAACGAGCTTCGGCAATGAGGGTACATTTTTTCCAGGCGGTGGAGCGCTCTCGTCGCGTTTTCGCACCATGACCCAGCGGACGTATTCCAGAACCGCAGTGCCGGCTGCATTGAACCCGGTCGAGCGGACATAGACGACGCCGGTTTTCCGGTTCGAGTTCTCGTTGAGGCCGATAATTTCGGAGCTGGCGGACAGCGTATCGCCCGGATAGACCGGCGCCAGAAAGCGGCAGTTCGCGTACCCCAAGTTGGCGACGGCGTTGAGGGAGATGTCCGGGACGGTCTTGCCGAACACGATGTTGAAGACGAGAAGGTCGTCGACCGGAGCATTGGGGTAGCCGATCGCGCGGGCGAAATGATCGGATGACTGCACCGCGAAACGCGAACCGTACAGCGCCGTATAGAGCGAAACGTCGCCGGCCGTGACGGTGCGCGGCGTCGCATGCGTGATGACCTGGCCGAGGCGGAAATCCTCGAAGTAGTTGCCGGGATGGTTTTTCATCATGACGATATCTCGTGCTCGATTGCTGCGAATGTGCGCGACTTCCCGGCCGCATGAGGTTAGCATGTTCTGCAGTCATGTCGCCTTCGCATTGGCTAAAGCTCATGGAACATCGCCCGGATGGCGCAAAACATCGCGGCTCAAAGAGTGGATTGATCGCTTTAAAATCACATTGGCGTCATCGCTGGGCTTGCCCTGGGCGACCCGAAGGAGATCACGAGCGCGTGAGCTTCGAAACTCAGCGATGTACCGCGACGTATCTTGGTGCGACGAGGAAGAATGGTTGCACTATTCGAACTCGTCGCCGAGGCGCCTCGGCCCATTCAACTCCCTGCAACACAAATCTTGCGCCAGCTATTGCCTTCGGCTGGCGCGCCTGCCAATCGGGCGTTGTCACCGGGCCGAGACGTCAGCTATTTGCGGATGCGGGCGATCATGTCCGGTGTAAGGACTAAAGGATGTCGTCAGAAACTGCAGACGCCAAGCCCACCCACCTTCCCGGCGTGTCGTCGGGCTCCAAAATGGTGATTCACCCCCGCTGGGTTCGGATCACCCACTGGACCAACGTCGTTGCCATGTTCGTGATGATCACGTCGGGCTGGCGGATTTACAACGCTTCGCCGTTATTCGACTTCACGTTTCCGCCGGAGATCACGATCGGGGATGCGTTCGACGGGCTTCCGGGCGCATTGCTCTGGCATTTCGCCGCGATGTGGCTTCTTGCCGTGAATGGGGTCATCTATGTTGCGCTCGGCATCCTCAGTGGGCGGTTCCGTCGCAAGCTATTGCCCATCCATCCGCTGGAGGTCATTCACGATCTGCGCGCCGCCTTGACCGGCAAGCTCTCTCACGACGATCTTTCCGTCTACAACGCGGTGCAGCGCCTGTTATACGCAGGTGTGATTGTAGCGGGCGTCGTGATCGTGCTATCGGGTGTTTCGATCTGGAAACCGGTGCAGTTCCAGGAACTTACTGCCGTTTTCGGCGGGTATGATGCGGCACGCTTCGTTCACTTTTTCGCGATGGCGACCATCGCGGGCTTCTTGCTCGTCCACATTATTCTCGCGATCTTGGTGCCGAAGAGTCTGCGTGCCATGATACTGGGTCGCTGAAGGCCCTCCTGACCCACCCCGCAGGCCGGGAGGGCAGGGAGCCGTAGGATGGGTTGAGCGCAGCGAAACCCATCATGGTCCCCTCCGCACGGCGCGGTCGATGATGGGTTTCGCTTCCGTTTAACCCATCCTGCCGGCTGACAGGAGAAGGCGACCAAAGGAGCCGAGGAGAGGCCGATGTCAAAGGCTCGAAAAATTATTCCTGGTGTCGATCCGAAGCTGCTGATCAAAGACGCCGCGAAGCTCCTTCCTGATCCGTCGCGCCGGCTATTTCTGCGCGGCGCCACCAGCCTCGGCGCCATCACGTTTTTGACGGGCTGCGACATCGTCGACGAGGACACCGCCGCCAAGGCCTTGTTGACGATTTCCCGGTTCAATGACCGCGTTCAGGCATTGATATTCAACCCCAACAAACTCGCCCCCACCTACCCGGAAAGAGCAATCACGCGGCCGTTCCCGTTCAACGGCTACTATCCGGAGGAGGACGCGCCGGAGGTCGACGGAGAAACCTACATGCTCGAGGTCGGGGGCCTCGTCGAGAACAAAAAGCCGTGGACGCTTGAGGAGCTATATGCATTGCCGCAGGAGAAACAGATTACGCGGCACGTCTGCGTCGAAGGCTGGAGCGCCATCGGGTCATGGACCGGCACGCCGCTGCGCGACTTCCTCCAGCGCGTCGGCGCCGACCTGACGGCGAAATATGTCTGGTTCCAATGCGCCGAGGGCTATTCCAACACCATCGACATGCCGACCGCGCTACATCCGCAGACCCAGATGACCTTCAAGTTCGATAACGAGATTCTACCACGCAAGTACGGATTCCCGATGAAGATCAGGATTCCGACCAAGCTCGGGTTCAAGAACCCCAAGTATGTGATCGGCATGCATGTGATGAACCAGAATCTCGGCGGATATTGGGAAGACCGCGGGTACAACTGGTTCAGCGGCATTTAGGTCGAGCGCCTGTGACTGCCGATCCCGAAACCCGCATCTGTCCGCTGCGGCCAGAAGACCATTCGGCCTGGCTTCCCTTATGGCGCGGTTATCAGTCCTTCTACGAAGTCGATATTCCGTTGGAGGTTTCGGCGTCGACGTGGCTGCGGCTGCTCGACCCTGCCGAGCCTGTTGCCGGGGCGCTGGCATGGAACGGGCCGGCCGCCGTCGGCCTCGTCCATCATATCTGGCACCGTTCCTGCTGGACCACCGGCGACTATTGCTATCTTCAAGATCTTTTCGTGTCCCCGGCGCACCGCGGCTCAGGCATCGGTCGCAAACTGATCGAACACGTCTATGCCGAGGCTTCGCGCGAGGGCTGCGCGCGGGTTTACTGGCTGACCCATGAAACGAACGCCACTGCAATGCGCCTCTACGACGGTGTCGCCGAACGCTCGGGCTTCGTCCAGTACCGCAAGAACCTTTTGCCGGGCGTCTTCCGCCCTGCCAAGGAAGCATGAACGAGGTCTGGATCGTCATGCTGTTCATGGTCATCGAGCGATTTCGCGACAATGATATGATCCCGATCTATCAGCGCTTGCGGGACGTTGGGCGTTCGCTGCCGGAAGGTCTGGAATACGTTGATAGCTGGGTAGAGCCCAACTTTGGCCGTTGCTTCCAGCTCATGCGCTGCGGCGACATGAGGCTCCTGCAAAAATGGGTCCTGCAGTGGCGGGGTTCCGGCGCAACCTTTGAAATCATTCCTGTTGTGCCAAGCAAGGAAACGAGGGAGGTCGTTGCTCCTTATCTCGAACCGTCGTCGGAAAATTAAGCTGAGACGTACCTCCACGCCCCGCCTTGTCAAGCGCTTCGTCGCCATCTAGCAATTCGCGCTGCCGACAATCGCCGGCCCCACATCACGCGAGGTTTCCGCCATGCCCACCCACAAGCTCCTCCTGCTTCCCGGCGACGGCATCGGGCCCGAGGTCATAGCCGAGGTGAAGAAGCTGATCGCCTGGATGAACGTACGCGGATTGGGCCATTTCGAAACCGAGGAAGGCCTCGTCGGCGGCGCCGCGTATGATGCCCACAAGGTGGCGGTGACAGAGTCCACCATGGCCCAGGCGCTCGCTGCCGATGCGGTGATCTTTGGCGCGGTGGGTGGCCCCAAATGGGATGCGGTGCCCTACGAGGCGCGGCCCGAGGCGGGATTGCTAAGGCTGCGCAAGGATCTTGGCCTGTTCGCCAACTTGCGCCCGGCGATCTGCTACCCGGCGTTGGCCGAGTCCTCAAGTCTGAAGCGCGAGGTGGTTGATGGCCTCGACCTCGTCATCGTGCGCGAGCTGACCGGCGGCGTCTATTTTGGCGAGCCCAAGACCATCACGGACCTCGGCAACGGCCAGAAACGCGCCATCGACACGCAGGTCTACGACACCTACGAGATCGAACGCATTGCCCGCGTCGGCTTCGAGCTTGCGCGCACGCGGCGGAACAAGCTCACCTCCATGGAAAAGCGCAATGTGATGAAGACCGGCGTGCTGTGGCACGAGGTCGTCAATCAGGTGCACGCGCGCGAGTTCAAGGATGTGCAGCTTGAACATCAACTGGCGGACGCAGGGGCCATGCAGCTCGTCCGCTGGCCCAAGCAATTCGACGTCATCGTCACCGACAATCTGTTCGGCGACGTGCTGTCGGATGTCGCCGCAATGCTCACCGGCTCGCTCGGCATGCTGCCGTCGGCTTCGCTCGGCGAGCTCGACGCCAAGACCCGCAAACGCAGGGCGCTCTACGAGCCCGTCCACGGCTCGGCTCCCGATATCGCCGGCAAGGGCCTCGCCAATCCGATCGCCATGCTGGCGTCGTTCGGCATGGCGCTGCGCTATTCGTTCGCCATGGGTCGCGAGGCCGACATTGTCGACCAGGCGATCGCGGCCGCTCTGGCCGCGGGTTTGCGGACCCACGATATCAAATCGGAAGGCGCAAAGGTGGTCGGTACCGCGGAAATGGGGGATGCGGTGCTGCAGGAGTTGGATCGACTGGCGGCCTGATCGGGCGTGTCTCGACAGAGCTGGTCCGCGTTTCGCGCCGTCACGGCGCAGTGTTGTAGGGTGGGCAAAGCGAAGCGTGCCCACCGCCGTTTATAGTGGGCACGCTTCGCTTTGCCCACCCTGCGCGGGCGCTTCTCGTCGACCGAAATCGGCTCTACTGGCAGAACCCCGGCAAATCGAGACAAGTCGGGAGCGGCATGCGGTCGTGAAAGAACGGCAGCGCGGGTCCGTTTTTGAACAATGTGGAATACCTGAACGGGGCGAAGCCATATTCGACCGACGGATAGGAGTAGTCGGTGTAATGTTCGGCACGGCGCTTCGTCTCGGTGCCTGGATCGAGATATGACCGCTTGCGCACCGTAACCCTCGCCGGCGGACGAACTACGGCCGCTGCGCGGACGGCCGGGCGCACCTCCGGCGCGGTCTGGGCTTGGGACGGCGCCGCGGTAAGCGCCCCCGCGGCGGCGGCAAGGACTACCGCCATGACGGCCGAGACTTTGTTTGCTTGCATGCGACCCCCCGTCAATTCATGAATGATTTGCCACGGCCGACATTAGCCGCAAGCCGAACCAAACGATAGTGCGCAAATGCAACTATTTGTTGGCGTCGGCGATTGCTCATTGTTGCAGTTCGGCAACGGTCGAACACGCTGCCGCGCATGCCGCCACATAGCCGGTCCGCGCTGCTGTCGTTGAATTGCCGGGCGTTCCCGACTAGAAGCGAAGGCGATCCGCGCGTTTTTGCCGTGCGGTGGACCAAATGGGTTGGAGAATCGAGATGGGTTTCAAGGTCGCTGTCGTTGGCGCCACCGGCAATGTGGGCCGCGAAATGCTCAGCATCCTGGCCGAGCGCGCTTTCCCGGCCGACGAGGTGGTTCCCTTGGCCTCGCGCAAAAGCATGGGCGTGGACGTGTCCTACGGGGACCGGACCCTCAAAATTAAGGCTCTTGATCATTACGATTTCTCCGACGTGGATATTTGTCTGATGTCCGCAGGTTCGGCGGTATCGAAGGAGTGGTCGCCGCGCATCGGGGCGCGCGGCGCGGTCGTGATCGACAATTCCTCGTGTTGGCGTATGGACCCCGACGTCCCGTTGGTCGTTCCCGAGGTAAACGCCGATGCCGTCGCGGGGTTTCGCAAGAAGGGCATTATTGCCAATCCGAACTGCTCGACGGCCCAGCTTGTGGTCGCCCTCAAGCCCCTCCACGATCACGCGAAAATCACCCGGGTGGTGGTTGCCACCTACCAGTCGGTATCGGGCGCCGGCAAGGACGCCATGGACGAGTTGTTCAACCAGACCAAGGCGGTGTTCACGGCCGGCGAGATCGAAACCAAGAAGTTTCCCAGGCGCATCGCCTTCAACCTGATTCCCCACATCGACGTGTTCATGGAGGACGGCTTCACCAAGGAAGAATGGAAGATGGTGGCGGAGACCAAGAAAATCCTTGACCCGAAGATCAAGCTGGTCGCCACCTGCGTGCGGGTGCCGGTGTTCATCGGCCATTCGGAGGCGGTCAATATCGAGTTCGAAAGGCCGATCTCCGCGGACGAAGCGCGGGCCATCCTGCGCAGGGCGCCGGGCTGCCTCGTCATCGATAGACATGAGCCCGGCGGCTACGTCACGCCCTATGAGTGCGTCGGCGAGGACGCAACCTATATCAGCCGTGTCCGCGAAGACCCGACGGTCGACAACGGGCTGGTGCTGTGGTGCGTGTCCGATAACCTTCGCAAGGGCGCGGCCCTCAACGCGATTCAGATCGCCGAGTGCCTGATCAACCGCAAGCTGATCAACGCCAAGCAGAAGGCTGCGTGAATCTCTAAGCCCAAATCGCCACCGGCAATCCGAATTCGTCGCGCAACGGCGGATCCGGAAAAGGTACCGCGACGCGAGCCAGGATGCGTCGCGCGATCGCCGCGCAGGCCAGCGAATCAAGAAGATCGTCTATGGCTGCGCCCGACGGCGCGGCCTGTTCTGTCGCGGCCTTGGAAAATCCGTGGTTGGCGAGCAAGGTCCGCCGTAACGCAAGACCCGGCCCAAAGGGACGCCCTCTGACCTTCTTGGGTTCTGGCAGCGCCCGGCCGCCGTTGAGCCGCCAGAATGCGACCTCCGGATGAACCTCGAAAACGCGGCCGGTCAGCGACGGCGTGCTGCGCAGCGTCTCATCCACCTCGCGAATTTTGGGCGTGATCATGAAGAGCTGCTTGGACACTTTTTTAGGCGGGTCGGACGTTTCCAAGGCCACGCGACAAGCTTCACGGTAGTCCCGCGCATAAACTGCGCCGCGGGACGGTACAGCAAAAACCGACGACTGCCGATCGCCCAGAAGCGGTCTCACGGCGCGTTCCGGTCCCCGTCCTTGCGGCCCGATGTGAGCCGGGAGCCCGATCGGGATATCCACGGCGACAAGGCAGGGCTGCTCACGCGCGACGAAAATGTCCGCGAAACGCCCCATTACGCGAACCCGAGTCTCCTCGTCGTTTGGGCCCACGAACGCCACGACCCACCCGGCCCTGCAGCCGTCGACTCCCGCGACCCATCTCGGCATCATGGCGCTTTCACGATCCTAGTCGTTGGCGAAAATCGGTCTCAGGGCGTGAGTCGCCGGACCCACACCGTCTGCCACGCGGGCGGTTGAGAATTTTCTCCTTGACGTACGTTCCTTTTTTGTTCTCAAATCCGTCCCAAGCCGATTCGGGATGCAGGCCGCAATCCATTGCCGTTGCTGTGAGAGGTATGAGTGAGCGACGTCGTCCGATTGAGGACATTCCCGGAGGCCGAGGTCCGCGCTTGGCTGCAGGCGCTGCAATCGCCTGAGTCTTACGATGACCCCACCCTTGAGTACGAAGGCATCACACTCAGGAACGTCCTCGATGGCAAGTCAGCGGTCGCCATTTCCGCGGCCAAGCCGGCCGTGCCCGTGGCCGCTCCTGCCACGATGCCTCCGTCCACCCCCGGCCACCGTCTGCACCGGCGAGATCGCGCCCCGGCCGTCGAGTATGCACTCATCGCGCCGCCACGCCGTGGCGGCGCTGGCCGTATTGTCCTGGCCGCGACGCTCGGCCTCGCTGCGCTCGCCCTCGCGGTCATCGGCCTCACGGTCAACACGCGCTTCGCGGCGTCGTTCGGCCAGACCGCGGAGGCGGCACTCTTGCTCGCATCGCTCGGCCTTGCCATCGATCTCCTCGCCATCGTGCTGCCGAGCGCCGCCGCCCAACTTTGGCGCGACCGCCACCCGGTCGCCGGCATCGCGGCCTGGTCGATCTGGCTCATTGCGCTGATGATGACCCTCCTCGCCTCCATGGGCTTCGCGGCCACCAATATCGGCGACGGCGTCGCCGGCCGCAGCAAGGTCGCCAGCGAGACGACCGGCCTCGCCGCCGATGTGGTGCGGCTGCGCACCGAGCGTGCCGCCATCACCGAGCTGCGCTCCGTGGCGACGATCGAGGCGGAGATTCAACGCGCACAGCCTTCCGCCGCCGCGGTGTGGCGGCAGACGGCGGGCTGCAGCGACATCACGCTGGCCGCGTCGGGCGCGGCTTGCGCAGAGATCCTGAAGCTGCGCCAGACGCTTGGGGCGGCGCAGCGGCGGGACACCATCGACGCCGGGCTGCGCAATGCCGAAGCCCGCCTCGCCGCGCTGCCGGCGATCACGACCGGCGATCCGCAAGCCACCATGGCGGCCGATATCCTGGCCTGGGCGAGCGCCGGCCATGTCAGCCTCACGCCGCACGACATCCATCGCCTGCGCATCACCGGCCTGACGATCATCCCGGCGCTCGCCGGCATCATCTTCATGTTCGCTGTGATGCTGCTACCGGTCGGAAAGAAGCGCGGGAAACCTGTCGCGGCGGCTTGATGGCGTTCCGCCGCGGCATCCGATATCGTTGGCATCAGAAGATGGCTTCCTTGTCCTCGCGCGTCGGTGGTCGCAACCGGCCTGGGCGCGCCCCAGAACGCCGTCAGGGCGAGCAGATGCAGCCAGAAGGCAAAGTCGCCCCCGCGCGGCCGCCGGTCAATCTGGTGCATACCTTGCATCACGGATCGGAGTGACTTGCTTTGAACGACCTTTGCTGGGAGCGCGGTCGTCCCGCCCGCTCGTTTGGACTAAGAGAAATGGGGTAGACCGAAAGAGGCGGGCGGGACGACCGCGCTCCCAGATGAACGACACGGATTGCGCCATGACCATTCGTCCACGCCGCAGCGTACTCTACATGCCGGGCGCCAATGCGAGAGCCATGGAAAAGGCGAGGACGCTGCCCTGCGATGCCGTCATTCTCGATCTTGAGGATGCGGTGGCGCCCGGGGCCAAGGCAACGGCCCGCCAGCAGGTGATGGCCGCAGTTGCGGCCGGCGGCTTCGACGGCCGCGAGGTGATCGTGCGTATTAACGGTCTCGACACGGCCTGGTGGCGCGATGACCTTGCGGCTGCCGCCAAGGCCCACCCGGATGGCATCCTGGTGCCGAAAGTATCAAAGCCTGCCCATCTGCATACCATCGCGGACCGGTTGCTCGATATTGCGGCCGACCACAAAATCAAAGTGTGGGCGATGATTGAAACGCCACTTGCCATCATTAATGCCGCCGAAATCGCCGCCACGGCCCGCGACGCGGAAACCCGACTGGCCGGGTTCGTAATGGGCACGAACGATCTTGCCAAAGAGACCCGCGCCAAGCTGCTGCACGGCCGCGCCCCGATGGTCCCGTGGCTTGCCACCGCCGTGCTGGCTGCTCATGCATACGGCATCGATATCCTGGACGGCGTCTACAACGACATTGCGGACGAGGAGGGTTTTCGCCGCGAGTGCGGCCAGGGGCGCGATATGGGCTTCGATGGCAAGACGCTGATCCACCCGAACCAAATTGCGCCCTGCAATGCGGCTTTCTCGCCGAGCGAGGTCGAAATCACCCAGGCCCGCAAGATCATTGCGGCTTTCGAACTGCCCGAAAACCAAGCCAAGGGGGTGGTCCAACTCGACGGCCGGATGGTTGAGCGCATGCATGCCGACATGGCGCGGCGCACTGTTGCGATTGCGGACGCCATCTCGGCGCGCTCATAGGGCAGAGCCTGGAAGATCGTGCGATGGAGATATCCCAAAGCTCCCACCTCCCTCGCAAGCGGGGGAGGTAAATCGCTATACCCTCCTCTCGGCTTGCAGAGGAGGGTAGGGTGGGGGCACCGACGAACCGTGCTATATTGTGCTGACAGGCATTCGCAGGGAAGTTCCCATGAGCCACATCCTCACCCCAACCCTCACCCCCGTCGGCGTGGCGATCGCTGCCTCGCTGCTGGCTGCGGCGCCGGCCGCGTCGCAACAGGAGCTGCCGTCCGAATGGACGCTGTGCATCAACGAGGGCAACGTCTACCCGCCCGATATCGCTGCGGACGGCTGCACGGCGGTGATCCGGTCGGGCGATCGCAAGCCGCGGGAACTCGCCGTCGCGTTCACGAATCGGGGCCTCGCCTACCGGGCGCAGGGCGATCTCGACCGCGCTCTTTCGGATTACGATTCGGCGATCAAGCTCAATCCCAACTATGCGGTTGCGTTCAATAATCGCGGCGCCGCGCGCCGCGACAGGGGCGAGTACGATCTCGCCATCGCGGACTACACGGAGGCGCTCCGCATCGATTCCCGTAATGCGGCGATCATGACCAACCGCGGTGCCGCTTATCAGGATAAAGGCGATCTCAACCGCGCCATTGCGGATTACGACCAAGCACTCCGCATCGACCCCACATATGCGACCGCCTTGACGAACCGCGGCAACGCCTATCGCGAGCAGGGCGATCTCGACCGTGCGGCTGCAGATTACGCTGCCGCAACCGAAGCCGATCCCACCAATGCGGTCGCGTTCAACAATCGCGGCGCCGTCTATCTCGTCAAGGGTGATTTCGAGCATGCCGTCGTCTACTGCACCGAGGCCATCAGGCTGAACCCAAAATATGCCTTAGCCTTCGCCAATCGCGGCGTCGCCTGGCGTAACAGGGGTGAACTCGATCTCGCCATCGCGGATTTCGGCGAGGCAATCAGGTTCAATCCGCGCCTCGGCCCCGCCATCGTCAACCGCGCCAATGCGTGGCGCGACAAGGGCGAGTTCGACCGTGCGCTCGCGGATTACGGCGACGCGATAAGGCTCAATCCAAGAAACACTTTCGCGCTCATGAGCCGCGGCTTGGCTCGCCTGCGGCGCGGAGAACTTGGTAGCTCGATTGCGGATTTCGATGCCGCGCTCGCCCTCAACCCGAGCCTGGCGGATTCGCTTTATGGACGTGGCATCGCGAAACGCAAGAAGGGCGATCTTGACGGCGCAGACGCCGACCTCGCCGCCGCGAAAGCGATCCGGCCAGGGATCGCGGAGGAATTTGCGCTGTCAGAAATTCAATAAGCGTCCGCGGACTCTGTCGGCACGGACGGGAGCGGATTTCGCGGCCGCCGCTTTGGTTGCCCGCGCAATCAGGCCGCGGCCGCCGCCGGGGCGGCCGTGGCTCAAGAAACGCCTAAACCTGCAGCGCAACGGATCTTGCCATAGCCGCCCGCTGCGCGTTCTTTCAGCTGTGCTTGGTGTGACGGTGATGAACCGCCGGTGCGGTCGGTGTCGCCGTTGGTGTCGCCGCGGGCTTCGGGCATTCTGCCCAGTAGCCGAAGAACCCCGGATCGGTATTTGTCGTTTTCTGGAAGCAGAGGCCTTTGGCCTGGTCCACGACAGGCCCATAGTTCATGTCGGCCTTGGCTGTTGTCACAGCCAAGCCGCCGCCGAGCAGCATGGCAGCTGCGGTCACGATGATTCGCTGCATATTTTGCCCCTTGAGTTTTTCCCACGATTCGCCCAAGGCGAGCCGTGTAACTTTCAGCTCATACCATTTTGACGAGTCGAATTACACGAATTTTCATAAGAAAATGAATAGTATGTTCATCGCTGTAGCTATATTATTTCCATTATCTTGAGTGTTTCTTTTTCATAACCACGTTCCCGGTATTTTTATGCTCAATCATTTACGTAGAAGAGCAGCACTTCCGAGCCGCCCTGGGGCAGCATGTTGGGCCACGACATGAACAGGCTGTCCTGGGTGCGCGTCTTGAGGTGAAAGCTGGTGCTGCCGGCGCCGGCGCCGACCTGGATGCGCGCCACTGCGGTGTAGTGGTCTGGGTCGGCCTGCTGGAACACATCGATCGCGCCTGCGCCGGGCGCATAGATGCGCTTTTGCAGCGGATCAAACCATATATCGTCAACGCCAAGGACGCAGGGAAGCATGGCAACGACCCCACCGGATTGCGTGTCGACCACGGTCAATCGTCCGGGCTGGAGCGAGGCTGCGAACAGCCGATGACTGGCTTCGTCCAGCGCCATCGCGTGAACGTTGGTGTAGCCCGGAATTTTCCATTTCGTCACGACGCCGGTGTTGCGGTCGACGACACCGATGGATTCCTGGTCCGGCAGGTTAACGAAAATCCGCGGGCCTTCCGCTTCCAATTGAAACGATTCCGGGTGGCTTCCGACCTTGAATTCCTGCAGGCGCTCCATCGCGGCGGGATCAACGACCGCCAGCGCGGCGCGCGCACCGGCGCCGTAGCCCACATAGAGGCGCTTTGCGACCGGATCGTAGCGCATGTTGTCGGTGTTGGCATTGGCGCCGAAATCCAGCGTTTTGACGAGAGCATAGGACTCCGCATCATAGAAGCGCAGCTTGCCCGATTGGCTTGACACCGCGATGCGATCGGCTCCCGGGAGATAGACGGAAGCCTGCGGATGCTCCAGGCCGGCGATGGTGTGAACCCGCCTCCACGAATTGACGATCTCGACAGTATCGTTGCCGAGCGCCGAGACGATCAGGTTGGCGCGCTTGCCGTCCCATCCGAAATGGTCGATGCGTCCGTACACGCCGGGCAACGGGATGCGGGTGCGCAGCGACAGCACGGGCGGACCGCCGACGTAGGGCGAATCCGCCCACTTCTCCGTGTGCTGTGCGGATGCCGGGTTCATCAGCAAGGCCGTCACGCCTCCGAACAGCAATCCGGCGAGATTCCTGATCGTATTCATCGGTGACCTCCGCGCGGTCGTCACGCCCTATCGTGGCGACAAGATCAGCTGCTCGCATTCGCGCGCATCACTGGCCTTAAGTCAATTTCGCACTTTGAAGCGCCGGTCGCCCCTGACAGGGGGTACCCGGGGCCGCTGCGTTGCAGGCGCAGAACTGATCGACGTGGCTATGCGCTCAAAGGAACGTGGACGTGCGGGTTGGCGAGGCTTCCAACGCATGAGCCATGAATTCAAGCGCGCCGCGCACGGCAGCGCGGTCTGGGGGGCCGCCGAGGCAAACGCGCGCCGCTTCGGGAGGGACTCCTTGCGTCGCGAAAGCGTCGCTCGCCACCACGCCGATGCCGGTCGAGCGCATGTGGCCGACAAAAGCAGAGCGCGTCCAAGGCTCCGGCAGTGACACCCACAGGTGAAAGCCGATCGGGTCGGTACGAATGCAGCTCGCCGGCAGGACCTTGCGCAGGATCGCATCTGCGAGCCGCTGGCGCTCCATCGATTCCCGGCGCACCGCCGCAAGCAGCGCTTCGCCCGTGCCGTCGACGATCCAGCGGGTGGCGAGCGCGACGGTGATCGGGG
>Ga0137359_10002213_pt1 | contig 15566 bp, 9 predicted proteins | sample Mad1_40_16metaG_FD_108281 | JGI IMG/M metagenome (GOLD analysis project Ga0137359, IMG submission 108281) | Vadose zone soil microbial communities from Angelo Coast Range Reserve, California, USA - Mad1_40_16 metaG | ecosystem: Environmental > Terrestrial > Soil > Vadose zone | place: USA... | reverse complement strand
GTGGCCATTTGCTCTCGGGATTTATTTCCAGCATTGGTGACGAGGGTAAATTCGACGCGATTCCCCGAAGAATCGCGCAAGGTTCCACCTTCGAGACGGAATCCCGCGCGCGCAAGCAAACGCAACGCTCCTGCCGAATCGTACTGAGGAACCGGGAGCGAAGAATTGAACCAGAGATGGTTTGCCGGCGAGACAGGCCCAAAAGCAGGACGGGCGTGTCCGCCAAAAACGATGCGGCACAAGTCGGCGCGATTGATGGCCATGGAAATGGCTTTACGAAACTCGGTGCTGCGGTACCAGTTCTTCTTGTGTTCCGGAAACGGAGCGGTGGGAACCTGGTTGAACCACATCTGTTCCGAATCGAGGCCCGTACCGGCGTCATGAACAGCCGCAGGCGCCTCTTTCTGTAAGCGTTCGAAATACTCGGCGTCCAGAGCGTTGATCAGATGAATTTCACCGCGGCGGAAGCGCAGCAATTCAATGTCGCGGTTGCGCTGAATATCGAGCCGAACCGAATCCAAATACGGCAGAGGCTTTCCTTCTTTGTCTTTTTTCCAGTAATTCGGATTGCGGTGGAGAAGCACATAGGAACCGGCAGTGTAATCCGCGACGTAGAAGGTTCCAAGAACAGCCATCTCCTTCTTCGGAGAATGCGCGGAGAGAATGGCGACCTGATCAAAAAGACGTTCGAGTCCCGCCACCGGCGCAGGAAAGGTGACCACGACACTTTCCGATGATGGGATTTGCACATCGAGTTGCCCTTCCCCGGAGCGGAAAGAGTCGCCGGTGGGTGAGTGAAGCTGCGGATCCATCAGCGCTTTCATGGTGTAGGCAACGTCTTCGGCAGTGAATGGAGTGCCATCCGAAAAGCGCAAGCCACTGCGAAGGCGAAACGCGATTCTTCGGCCTTCCTGGCTGACTTTCCAAGAAAGGGCCAGCCCTGGCTCGAGGGCCTGGGTCTGCCGATTCAAGCGGATCAGGACGCCGCCCGTCAGGTAGCGGATCGTTTCGGAGGAATCGTCTTCAACCAAGAGCGGATTGAAAGTTTTGGGCTCGCCATGAAGACAGAAATGGAGCTCGCCACCAGGCTGGCTGGCCGATTCGGCGCGGACCACCGCGGGCCAGTATATGGCGACGAAAAAAGCGAGAAGAGCGAAAATACGGCGCATTACTGTGTGACCTCCTGCGATGGGAGAACCAGTTGAAAACACATGACGACAATTACGAGGAGAATGAGCGGCCCGAGCCGCGACGGATTTGCCGCGAGCGCAGAAAAATCTTCGAAGCCTCGCAACAGATTCCCCCACGACGGCATCGGCTCCATCACCCCAAGCCCCAAAATGCTCAAGTTCGCCTCGGTCAAAATGAACAAGGGGATAGAAATCCAGAATTGCGCGTAGAACAGCGGACGGAGGTTTGGCGCTACATGGTGCAGCAGGAGCCGCGTGGGTGTGCACCCCGAGGAGCGAGCGAGGAGCAAGAAATCGGAATCTCTGACGCCGCGCGCCGCTGCGCAGATGACGCGAACCGAAGCCTGCCAGCCCAGCAGGCCCATCATCAAGAAGGCAATGAGGACCGACACCATCGGCGGAACATCGAGCGGCAGCATGGCGCGAACGGTGAGAAGAAGAAAGAGCCAGGGCAAAGCGAGCGAGAGATCCGTAACCGCCAAAACGATCCGCTCGAACCAGCCGCCAAGAAAACCCGCAGCGCTCCCCAGCAATGCGGCAATCAGAGTCGAAAGAAGGGCGGCGGCCGGGGCCAGCAGCAAGGAAACGCGCGTGCCGTAGAGCAAGCGAGATAAGCAATCGCGGCCCAAAGCATCGGTGCCCAGGAGATGCACGGCCGAAGGACCGGCGTTGGGGACATCTCGAAACTGCCGGGCGTAAGGAGCGGGCACGAAGATGGTTGCGAACACCATCAGTACAAAGATTAAGCAGAGAATGATGGCTGCCACCTTTTGAGGGAGAGTCATTGCGTGCTCCCGGCGAAGACGCGTCCGGCCAGATCGGCGAGCGAGTTCGCTGCGAGCATCACCAGACAGACAACGAGGGTCACATTAACGATTAGGGGCAAGTCGCGGCTGAGGGCAGCTTGCCAGGCGAGTTGTCCCAGGCCAGGCGAATCGCACAGGGCCTCGATGGGAATTGCGGCGCCGAAGGCAATGGCGAAGGACACACCGAGAAGAGCCAAAAGCGGCGGGGCGGCAATCGGCAAGACGTGCCGCCAAAAAATCGCCCCGCTCCGCAAGCCTCTGGCCCGTGCCGCAAGCACGTGAGGCTGGCCGTAGGAACGCACCAGCAGACTTCGGATGTAACGATGAAGCCGAGGGAAGACGACCACGCCGATGGCCCAGAAGACCGGAGTCCGCAGGTATACGGCAAGCATAGCAACCACTGCGGAGGGCAGAGAGAGAAACAAACTGCTGAAGGCGGTACTGGAAGCCTCGTAGAGCCAACTGCGCGAGGCCAGCCCCAGGGATCCGAGCATCGCGGCTGCCAGCCATGCAACGGCCAGGCCACGAACGACTGAATTCCCCGTCACAGGAAGTCTTTGCCGGAGTAAATCTCGAACCGGTCGCTTCAACGAATCGGATTCGCCGAAATCACCATGAGCGAGCGCCGAGACGTAACGGAGGTAAAACATAGGCAGCCCTTCGTGGAGCGGCTGCTCCTGGCGCAAGGCTTCGATGCTCTGCGAGCTCCATCGCGGGTCGAGTTCGCGTTCTTGAGCACCGTAGCCAGGCGCAAACCGCACGAGGGTCGCGCTAAGAACAGCACCGCCGAAACCCAGGCAGAGAAGGAACAGAAGCCGGCGCAACGGATACCGGAGCAGTTTCGCGGCTTTTTCGTATGTGATCACTTTTGGCACGCTCGTTCGGCACGGGACTAGGACACAACTTCAGGCGTCGAATAGTGCTTTTCTTTGATGTCGTACATGTTGCGGTCTGCTTCAGAAAGAAGTTCTTCTCCCGAGGCACCGTCCTCGGGATAAAAGGAACAACCCACGCTGACGGAGATGATCATATCGGGGCATGCGGAGCGGCTGGCTTCTTGAATGGCCCGCGACAATCGCTTTTGCATTTCGGCGACGTTTTCTTTTGTCACCTCCGGGAGAACAAAGACGAATTCATCACCGCCGAGACGACCGACCTGGTCGTACTCCCGGCAGGATGATCTGAATCTTGTAGCCGCTTCCTGAAGCAGCCGATTCCCGGTGAGGTGTCCGAAGGTGTCATTCACCTTCTTGAAGCCATTGAGATCGCACAGCAGCACGGCCAGCGGCGTTTTTGTGCGCCGGACGCGGGACAGCTCTTTTTCCAGATGCTGGCAAATCGATCTGGCGTTGGGCAGGCCAGTGAGAAAATCAGTGCTGGCAGTACTTTGCGCTCGCTCATACTGGAGGGCATTCTCGACAGAAACCCCGAGTTTGGAGCTTCCCGCGAGGAGCATACGAAGATGATCCTTGGTGAAATAATTCTTCTCGCGGTGGTACAGGGTCAGCACTCCGGCAACGCAGTCGCGGCCACGAAGAGGGACACTGAGTGCAGACTGCAAAGTCGTTGCGCGGGGGGATCCCGCGAGATGCAGAGTTTCTGCAGCGGGATTGCCGTTGGTAATTGGTTTCTCGTTTCGCGCCACCCAGCCGGAAAGGCCTTGCCCCAGTGGAATTCGCAGGGACGAAAAGAGGTCAAAGTCCAGCCCGTGGACATATTCAGGAATCAGCATACCTTCCTGGCAAACGAAGAAGACGATGGATTCGTGGGGAATCATTTGCTTCAAGCGGATGGCTACCACCGAGAGAGTTTCCTTTAAGCTCAGGGAGTTACCGAGTGTTTGGGCGAGTTCAAAGAGGAGCTGAGCTTCCTGGCGTGCGGAGATAATGGAAGTGAGGAAGGAGGTTGCACGAACTTCAGCATCATTGGCCACTTCCGCAAAACCCGAGGACGGAGCAGCGGGACGATCCACTTTCGGAGCAGTGTCCAAGCGCCTTCGCTCGCTTTCCATGGTGTTGACCATTTCCTCTAATCCCAGGTAGCGGCGTTCCATGATTTCGATAACGCGAGGATCGAAGCTCCGCCCTTTCTCGGCTGCGAGTGCGTTCATGGCCTCTTGGGGTGTCATCGCTTGCCGGTAGGGCCGTTCTGAGGCCAGAGCATCGAAGCAATCGACAGCCGAAAGGATTCTCGCCCCGACCGGGATAGCCTCGGATTTCAGGCCATCCGGATAACCTGTGCCGTCCCATTTTTCGTGGTGGGAGCGCACGATGGGCACGACGGGATAAGGGAATTGGACGCGATCGAGTATCTCCGCGCCCACGATCGGATGAATCTTCATTTTTTCAAACTCTTCCGGTGTGAGGCGTCCGGGCTTGGAGAGAATGTGCTCCGGGACGGCGAGCTTGCCAATGTCATGCAGCATCGCGGCAGCACGAATGGCGTTTAGCTGATCCAGGTTCAGTCCCAGATCCTTGGCAATCTCGACCGCATAGACTTGGACGCGGCGCAGGTGATCGTGCGTGGTGTGATCCTTGGCTTCGATGGCCAGGGAAAGCGCTTCGATGGTGCGCAAGTGGAGCGCGGCAATTTCCTCGGCGTGCTTCTTTTGCGCCTCGAGGCGGCTCAAGTAGGTCCGGTAGGAGCGATAAATCCAATAAACAATGGGGAAGGCGAGAAGACCGAATTGCCAGCCGACCAGCCGATTGATGGCGCTCACCCCGCAAGCAATCAGCGCACCCAGCAAATAATAGGGGAAGGCCCACAAATAGCATTCCTTCCACACATGGACGGGGTTGCGTCCTTCGGTCATGGCGATGACACCGGAAACGGAAATGGTGTTGAAGGCGAAGTAAGTCGTCGCTGCCGCGGCCATCAGGAGTGGCCAGCGAAATCCGACACCCGCGGCGACTTTACTGTGAAAGACAAGTTCGGCGGCGCTAATGGAGAGGGCGAGGTTGGCCAGATTGAAGAGCCACTGAATCGGGCGGGGACGCGGATTGGAATGCCACAGGGTCTGGACAAGTCCCCCGAGACAGCCCATCAGCACCGTCTCGGAATAAGAGAGGTCCAGGATGCCGACGAGAATAAACAGGAAATTCGCTGACATCGTGGCCTTGATGCCTGGCAAGTGCACCTTGAGGACGGAGGCGCACATAGCGATGGCCAAAAAGCAGACATATCGGAAAGGATCATCCGAATGCCAGCGCAGGAGGGCGTAAACCAATACAGGCAGCCCCCCGATAAGCTGAGTGAGGATAAAGGTGAGGGCAGGAATCCCTAGGGACTGAACGTCACGCCAGGAGTTGCGCCAGTAGCTCTTCGCAGCGGTCGATCTCACACGCGTTCCTACTCCCTGCCATTGGGGCTCCGGTGCTCCTACCTGAAAAAGGAGCGCTCAAGCCCTTACGAATAAAGAGACCATCAACGGGTCGTTTCCTAAGCCAGGATGGTAATTTTCGCCCGCTCCCACACAGTAAAGCGCCGAACCGGTCCTTAATTAGGAAATTCTGATAGTTTGATTGTGTATTGGAAATAGTACGCCAAGTGTTTGTATTGAAAGGGATACTGCCTTCCAGACGGCTTTTGACTCGGGTCAAGGGAACCCAAGTCGGCGTCGCCAAGGCACAAAAACCTGCTGTACCTTGGTACTAGGTCCACTCCCCACCTGTACTATCGACCCAGTCTTAGCGAGAACTAATACTCTCAGCACTGACAAGTCGCACGAGAATGGCCCGTCCCCTTCTTGCCCGTTCGAGTCAGTTTAGGAGCCCAGTTCATGTCCGCCATACTTGGCACAAAGCGACCCTCAAACGACAGCGTCCTGAAGACGACGACCTGGGGCACACGGCTCGCGCTTTTGGCCCTGATCACATTGCTGGCGGCCGGATTGTCTCTGGCCGATAGCAAGAAATCCAAGCTGTCGAAAGACGCCGACGCCCTCAAGGGCGGCCATAAGGGCGCCACGGTGGACGTGATCATCCAATTCAACCAGACGCCGACCGAGGCGCACCATCAGAAGGTGCGGAACAAGGGCGGGGCCCTGAAGACGAAGTTGGACTTTATCAAGAGCGGGCACTATTCCGTTCCGACTGAGGCGCTGGATGCGCTTGCGGGCGACCCGGACGTGGCCTACATCACTCCGAATCGCCCGGTAAAAGGTTCTCTCGATCATGTGGTCAGCGCCGTAAACGCGGATCTTGCCTACGCCAGCGGTTGGGACGGCACGGGCGTCGGAATCGCTGTGATTGACAGCGGCGTCAGCAGCGTCTATGACCTGAATACCGACGACAATAATTCGTCGCGCCTGGTATACAGCCAGAGCTTTGTGGCCGGTGATAGCTCCACCGGTGATGCCTTTGGCCACGGGACGCACATTGCCGGAATCGTCGCCGGAAATGGCTACTTGTCCTCTACCTCTAACTATCCGGGCGTCTATCGCGGCATCGCGTCGGAAGCAAAAATCGTCAATCTCCGCGTCCTGGATTCCACCGGCGCGGGCACAGATAGCTCGGTGATCGCTGCCATCCAGCAGGCCATCAGTCTCAAGAATACCTACAACATTCGAGTCATAAACCTGTCCCTGGCCCGTGGGGTCTATGAAAGCTACAAGCTGGATCCGCTTTGTCAGGCTGTGGAATCCGCTTGGCGAGCGGGCATCGTCGTGGTCGTTGCGGCCGGCAACATGGGTCAATACGATGGCGCCAATACGAATGGATACGCCACTATCGGCGCGCCGGGCAATGATCCTTATGTGATCACGGTAGGGGCCACCAACACTCACGGCACCGGTGCGCAAACAGCGCAGGTGATGACCAGCTACAGTTCAAAGGGTCCAACGGCATTCGATCATGTCGTGAAGCCCGACCTCGTGGCTCCTGGAAATGGGGTGGTTTCACGCATGGCCCAGGGCGGCAATGCGCTCGTGAGTTCGCACCCTGCCCTGGCCGTTTATCCGTGTAACTATTCGCGCGCGAGTTGTGGCCCGCAATTTGGAAGCGCACGGTACATGCGACTCAGCGGCACGAGCATGGCGACGCCAGTGGTTAGCGGCGTAGCGGCTCTGCTTCTAGAGAAAACGCCCTCCCTCACACCGGATCAAGTGAAGGCTCGTTTGATGAAGTCGGCATGGAAGGGTTTCGCCTCGTACACCACGGCGACCGACAAGGGCACTGGCGTCGTATACCAAATCGAACAGGACTTGTTTGCGGTGGGAGCCGGCGCGGTCGACGCTTCTGCCGCGCTAGCTAACACGGATAGCGCGCCGCCTTCTTTTGGCGCCGCAAAATCGCCCACCGCAGTTTATAACTCGCTGACGAACACGATTTCTATCGTGGGCGAGCCTTCGACGATCTGGAACAACTCCGTCGTTTGGGGTGACTCGCTGGTTTGGGGTAACTCGGTGGTCTGGGGCGATTCGCTGGTTTGGGGCAACTCGGTGGTCTGGGGCGATTCGCTGGTTTGGGGCAACAGCGACGGAACCCTCGGAGATCAGTAGTAGGCAGGTATAGGCGCACGTTACGAGAGGAGAAATAAAGAAAATGCCGAGCCTAGCCAAAGCCTACATCGCAACGATCTCCGTGCTCGCCACAGCCGTATTGACCGCGGTGGCCTCTCGATGGAATCCGGAAAATCTCGGGCACTTCGTCCTGTTCTTTGCCCTGGCGATGCTGGCTTCGGCGATGAAGATCCGCCTGCCGGGCTTTAAGACTACGATCTCCACAAACTTCGTTTTCATCCTGATCGGCATCGCCTTATTCAGTTTTGGCGAGACCGTTCTGATCGGTCTGGGCGGGGCGCTCGTTCAGTCACTCTGGAAAACTCAGCAGCGGCCAAAGCCGGTGCAGGTGCTTTTCAACGGGGCCTGCCTGACGGTCTGTACGGCCGCGGCGTTTTGGGCATCGCACAGTGTCCTGGCGATCCTGGGTTTGAATTCCCTGGCAGCCCTGATGGTCCTGGGAGCCTGCGTGTATGTGGTGCTGAATACTGGGCTTATCTCGCTGGTAATTTCCTTGGCCGAGCGGTGCTCCCTGAAACAGGTTTGGCCCTCCTGCTATGAATGGACGTTCCCCTATTTCCTGGTGGGCGCCGCGGTGGCGGGTCTTGCCAGCGCTGCGGGGCATAGAAGCAATTTGGGTTTGACCTTGCTGGTTGTGCCGGTGATGTATTCTGTCTACGTCTACTACAAGATGCATATCGTCCGTGTCGTGCTCGAAAACATCTCCAGCGCGAGCCGAGAAAACGAAGCCTTACTTTCTGCTGCCTCTCAAGGCCGCTAAGCTCATTTCCTTGCATCCTCGTTGGTACCTCTGAAGAGGTGCCCAAACCCCCTCCGGTAAATACCTCTAGAATTTGCTCCCACAAGAACGGCGAGAGGCGTGGCTGCGTCAGCTCAAGGAGATCCAAAGCTTCACTCGAGAGACAGACGTTGAACTCCAACTGGCATCAGGGGAAGCCGGAGGTTCGCGGAGTACAGCCACAATAGCGTCGGCTGCAAAAGCACGTATCATGTTCTGGGGAAAAGAGATATTGCCCGCCGCAAGGCAAAAGAATATGCTTTGGGCACCATGAAATATTCCACTGCGAAGCGACTTTTGGGGCCGAATCGCGGCCATTTATTGTGCAGAAAAGCGCTGAGGCTGCTGCTTTTGGCGGTGGCGGCGGCACCGACGGTGGCGGCACAAGGGGCCGCGAAGGAGCGCGGACTCGAACCCATTCGCAGCTATATAGCTGCTGGGTGGGACAGCCTGACGCGCTCGATGACCGACTGCAAGACCATTGTCGATCCGAAGCTGGCGGCATCATCCGTGTTGTACGTTCCGGCGGACTTCGAGGTGCCTCCGGCTATACAGCAGATCCAGAAACGTTGCAACGTGCAGGTGAAGCACTTGCCGCAAGTCATTCACGGTCTCGGTGAAGTGGACACCAGCAATCTCGAACCGCCAGGTTTGCTATATCTAGAAAATAAGTACGTCGTTCCCGGCGGTAGGTTCAACGAAATGTACGGCTGGGACAGCTATTTCATCATCCGCGGTCTGGTGGAAGACAAGAGAATCGATCTCGCACAAGGCATGGTGGAGAACTTTTTCTTCGAGATCGAGCACTATGGGGCGGTGCTCAACGCCAACCGCACCTATTACCTGACGCGCTCACAACCACCCTTTCTCACGTCCATGATTTTGGCGGTGTATGAAGCGCAGGATGCCGCAGGAAAGCAAGATCGTGCGTGGTTGGCGAAGGCATACGATTACGCGAAAAGGGATTACGGACTGTGGACCCGCGAGCCACACCTGGCGGGATCGACTGGACTGTCACGCTACTACGATTTTGGAACGGGCCCGGCGCCCGAGAGCGTGAAGGATGAGACCGGGCACTATCGGCAGGTGGCAGCTTTTTTTCTGGGCCAACCAGATATGGGAAGGGACTACCTGGTCCCACGAAAGCCGGAAAAGCCCACAGTTGGGCCGCTCTTTGCACTCGAAGTGTGCGACTCGGCAAAAACCATGGCCAAGGCGGCGTGCGATTCCGCAGGAACCGTGTCGCTGAGCTCTGATTACTACAAGGGCGATCGGGCCATGCGCGAATCAGGGTACGACGTGTCCTTCCGCTTCGGGCCGCATGGCGCGAGGACTCACCACTTCGCCCCAGTGTGCTTGAACAGCTTGCTATACAAAACCGAGAAGGATCTCGAGCAAATCAGTGCCGTGTTGGGTCGGAAAGAAGAGTCGGAGCAGTGGCGCAAACGCGCGGAGGAGCGCAAGGAAAACATTCAGACGTATCTCTGGGATAACGAACGCGGTCTGTATTTCGACTACGATTTCGACCACCAGACGCGTTCCACCTATGAATATGTCACGGCATTTTTTCCGCTGTGGGCAGGGATTTCCAGTGCCGAGCAAGCGCGCGCCGTAATGCAACATCTTGCGACATTTGAGAAGCCTGGCGGCTTGGTGATGAGCCCGCACGAGACCGGCGGACAATGGGACTTCCCCTATGCGTGGGCACCCGACCAATTGGTTGCCGACGAAGGAATCCGGCGCTACGGGTTTAACGAGGATGCGGACCGCATTGCGTATGAATTCCTTTCCACCGTGGCGGAAAATTTCCGGCGCGACGGCACGATCCGGGAAAAGTACAATGCGGTGACCCGTTCCTCAGAGACACAGGTGACCGCCGGCTATCACATGAACATCGTGGGGTTTGGCTGGACCAACGGCGTGTTCCTGGCGCTACTCCACCAATTGCCGCAAACTTCGGTGACCCGGCTGGCTGACGAGCAGACTCAGAAGCCTGGCTCCGGACGTTAGAATTCCTCAACACCGATTGCGGAGCGAACCTTTTCCAAGTGGAACTCGTCGGGAGCGGGCGTTGCTCCCGCTTCGCTGGCCACCCAGGCACCCATCCGGTTGGCCGCTTCATTCAATGTGGAGACAGATGCGCGGCGAAGATAGTGATACACCAGCGCGGCGGTAAACGCGTCGCCGGCCCCTACCGTATCGGCAACATGCACGCGGTAGCCAGGATGTTCACTGCTTTCCTCTTCGCCGACCACGAGGCTTCCTTTCGCGCCGCGGGTAATGCACACCAGTTTCGAGCGGTATTGAGCGCGCAGCCACTGTGCGGCGCGCATTTCATCGTAGATAAAAGGAAGGCCAAGGAGCTTGGCGACGACTGGCAGCTCATCATGGTTCAGCTTGATGATGTCGGCCAGCCGCGCCGATTCCTCGAGCACCTGCGCGGAATAGAAAGATTGGCGGAGATTGACGTCGAACACGCGCGTCGTGCCGGGCCGCACCCCTGTCAGGAAAGACCGAATCGTTTGGCGGGATTCCGGAGAACGCTGGGCAAGTGAGCCAAAACAAACGGCATCCGCACGTTCCGCGAGGGCACGCCACTCGGGGCTCCATTCGAAGAAGTCCCACGCCACCGACTGCGCGATTTGAAAGGTCGGCTGGCCGGTAGGATCGACCTCCACTTTGACCGTGCCGGTGGGATGAATTGAATCCGATTGAACGTACGAAGTTGCGAGGCGCAGGCTTTCAAGGCGTTGCCGCGCAGTCCCGCCGAGATCGTCGCTGCCCACGCGACTCGCGACAATTCCGACATCACCCAACAGGCTGGTCATGTACGCGAAATTAGCGGGCGCGCCCCCGAGCTGCTTGCCCTCGGGGAACAGGTCCCAAAGGAGCTCGCCCAGGCCAATGATGGTGAATTTCGCGGTCACGTACCCGTCTCTTGGCTAACGCCAAACAGAGCCCAATTGCCAGATCGTGAGGGACTGAATCTTTCCTCTGCCAGAGCCTGAGAAAGCTTCGACGGCAACGCTGCCAGGTGACGGATAGATGCGATCTGTCAACACCGTCTCGCCGTCGTTGGCGAAGAGCTCCACACTCGACCGGTCCAGGAAGATATGGAGTTTTATCGGAGAAGTCCAGCGCAGGCTTGCACTATGCCTGCCCGGGAAGTCTGGGGAAAAAGAGGCTTCGCCGGATTTCTTTCGGTCGATAAAGATTTCCCTTCGTTCGGAGGAAACAGCGACCACCGTTTCTTCGCTTGGTCCCTTGCGTAGGTGGAAACCGATCTCGCCGGCTCCGTCCCCGGGAATTTCCGCTTCCATCTCGAGAGTCGCACCCGTGATACCCGCTGATTTAATTCTTTCGTTTACCTGCTGAACGGACAGATTGGAAAGGCGCAGCCGCTCATTCGAGCGAAGACTTTGGGCTTCCCTGATGGGGGTCTGAATAAGGCGCACACCGTCCGGAAATGTCTTTAACCGCAGGGCTCGTGGAAGAGATTGCGCTCCACGCCATAGCTTTGTCGGCTCCGCGTTTGCGTATTGCCAATTGCTCATCCATCCGATCCAGATCCTGCGGCCATCGGCTGCGGGAATATCGGAGAAACTGTTTGTGGCATAGAAATCCTTGCCGTAGTCGGCCCACAATTCGCGGCCAGGGGGCGTTTCATTTGTAAACTTGGCGCCGTCGAAACTGCCGACGAAGTATTGCACGCCCGTTCCTCCGGCAGGGGCTCCGGGATTTCGGTTCACTACCATTACCCACTTTCTTGCGCCGGGTTGATCATCAACCGGCAGCTCGAACAGGTCAGGACACTCCCACTGTCCGTTGCCCTCCCCGACAGGGCCAAAAGTGCCGCGCAGGTTCCACGTTTTCAGGTCTCGCGAGCCGAGTACTTTGACTTGTCTTTCGTCCGCGAAAACCGCCACCATGATCCATTTCTTTTGCGGTTCGTACCAAAAGATCTTAGGATCGCGGAAATCCGGTTGCTTCAGGTCTACGACTGGATTTTCCGAATAATTTGTCCACGTGCGGCCGTGGTCATTGCTGAAGGCGAGATGCTGTCTCTGCGAATTGACACCTGCCGCGGTATAGATGGCGACAAGACAGGAAGAATCATTAGGGCTGGCACTCGAGCACAAACCGCTGGAGTTGCGCCAATCCACGACGGCGCTGCCGGAATAAATCATGTAGCGACCGGGCTCTTCAGGAATGGCGACGGGAAGGTGACGCCAATGCAGCATGTCAGCACTAATCGCGTGACCCCAGCTCATGTGACCCCACTCGGCGCCTTGCGGATTGTACTGGTAGAACAGGTGGTATTCGCCTTTGTAGTAGACAAGCCCGTTGGGGTCGTTCATGAAATTCTTTGCAGGCGTGAAATGAAACTGCGGGCGCCACGGTTCGTCGTAGTCCGCTTGGGCTGAGGCAAGAACCCTAACGACAGACGGAACCAATAAGAGTGCTAAGACAATTGCGAAAATCTTTCGATGCTGTTCGCCACAAATCACGGCTTGGAGCTCTGTCGCTCTTCCAACTGCGCTGCCAGCTTAAGCTCGCGTTCCGCGTCTTCCGTTCTTCCCAGTTCACGATAAGCCTGGCCCAAAAGATGATGAGGGATCGGGTTATTGGGATCCATGGTTAACGCGCGCTGCAAAGTGCGGATGGCCAGTTCCGTCTCTCCCTTTTTCTGAAGCACCTTGCCCATCAAGATATACGGCCCGGTGGAAGTGGAATCGAGCCAGATGGAGCGCTGCAAGAGCTTTTCTGCTTCGTCGAATTTCTGGATCCGCGAGTAGGCGTCTGCGAGTTTGTAGTAGGCCGGTGCATATCCGGGGTTCAGTTGCAACTCTTTTTGAAATTCGTCGATGGCTTCAGGGATTTTGGAGTGATACAGATTCAGTTCGCCGAGCAAGAAGTGCGCCAGGGGAAGCTGAGGGTCGAGCGAAACGGCCTTTTGCGCGTATTCTTCGGCCACCGGGCCGAAGTCTTGCCGCAGCAACATGCGCGCGGTGAAGAGATAACTTGCAGCGGAGTCGGGCGAAACGCTGAACATCTTGGCGAATGCGCCGCGAGCGTGCGGATAGTCTTTTGTTTGAATGTAGCAGATGCCAAGGATGTAGGAGGCATCGACGTTAGCGCTAGGGAACCAGGTCTGGACCTTCTCGAGCGCGGGTATGGCTTCCGCTGGCCTGCCGGATAAATAGTAGGAAAGCCCAAGCAACTGAATGGACTCGCCATCGTCTGCATTTTCTTCGCGAGCCTTCTTCAGGTAGCCGACCGCGTTCAGGTAATCACTTTTCTTGTAGTACGCCACACCGAGTTCATGGGAGAGCCCCTTCATCGCGGGATGTCGAGTTTCGAGATCACGGAGCGCGGCGAGCGCTTCGTCGTACTTTCCCTGCTGGAGAAGGCGGTGAGTCTGCTCGAAGTCGGAATCGGCGGAATAAGGCGAAGAAGGGGAAACTGTTTGCGCGGGTGGATCAGCTTGCTTCCGTGGGGATGAGCCGGCGGAAGAGCCGCCTGGAACTAAGCCGATTGCCAAGAGCGCGGAAATCAGTTGAATCTTCATGGCGCGAACCTTCTCAAGAAAATGTAAGAACGATTAGAGCACAAAAAAGGGGAGCCCGTGAGGGCTCCCCTTTTCGTTTTGGGGTGTTGTTTTTTTTTATCTGTTAGAATGTAAATCTCACGCCGAACTGCAGCTGACGCATGCCCGACGGTGACCCCGGCGAAGTGTTGTTTTCGATGTCGGTGATCCGGCCAGAGTCGCTGCCGCAATCTATGCATGTGTTGCCCTGGGTGCTGCTGAAGGCAAGCACAGGATGGTTGAACACGTTGTAAGCGTCAAAGCGGAACTGCGCTTTGTAGCGTTCCGTTATGCTGAAGGTCTTCGAAAGTGCCATATCCGAGTAGAATCCACGCGGACCGCGGTACGAATTCCGTGTGACGTTGCCGATCTGGCCGCAAGCCGGCAGCGAAAACCCTCCGGATGTCGGCCGAGCAACCAAGCATTGGTCATTTTGACCGGTGATGTCCGTCGCGGAATTCTTGATTTCTGGAAGTGATTGGCTCAGAGCTCCACTCGGAAGCGGCGTGAACCAAAGCAGGTTGCCGGCGGAATCGCGGGATGTTCCGGTCTTAAGCTTGCCAGTGGCGATGGGACGGCACGGCCCAGCATCGGAAATCTGGCCGCACTCTCCGAGGCTGGGAGTGAACGGCAAACCGCCGCTGTAGTTCAGCGTGTTCGTGACCTGCCAACCGCCAATAAGCAAGTCGGTGACGCGGCCCGAGCCACTCATGAACTTCTTGCCCCTGCCGATCGGCAATTCGTACACCGTGTTGATCACGAAAACGTGATTGCGGTTGAAGTCGTCCGGCCCCCACGCGAACTTCTTGTCAACGGAGAAATAGCCGTCGGTATAGTTGTACGCACGAGAGAAAGTATAGTGCGCCATGAACTGAAGACCGTTGCTGATGCGCTTCTCAACCTTAACTTGCAAGGCGTTGTATTTGTTGTCCGCATCGTTGCCGAAGTAGTCTCCCGGGCTATCCGAACAGCACGTAATCGGCTTGCCGCTCGAGTCCAGGAAGTTCGGGTACGTAAACGCCGGAACTCCGTTCAGGAAGAGCCGCCGGCGGAATGCTTGCGGGGTAAACGGCTTGAAGCTCTGTTTACAATCAAACGTCCCGGTAGGCAGTCCTGTAATTGGATCTACGTTTTTCGAGCACTGATAAGCGAAGGCACCCTGGCCAATCGCCGCCTCATTCGTATTGTAGGACGGTCCGTTGCCGGCAAAGACATGCGTGCCTTTGTTACCGACATAGCTAACGGTAACGTTTAGGGTAGCGGTGACCTGACGCTGGATCGTGGCATTCCACTGGTCAATCGTGGGAAGCCGCTGAGTCGTGGGCCGGATTCTGGGGCTGACGTTACCTGCGGGTCCTCTCAACGGCAGAATGCCATCGGAGGGAACCGTGGTCGGGGTAAAAGCCGTCGGGCCCTGGGCTAGCGTAAAGACAGCGCTTCGGTCGTTCGTCGCGCCTGCGCCACAAGACGGCTGCTGCGTGCAGTTCGTGTCGGTAAGCGTCTGGTTCGCGAGAACCGGAAGGTTCTGAGTCACGACGTGGCCGAAGTTGGAACCGAACACGCCGATATCAAAACCCCGGCCGTAACCGATCCGAACCACGGTTTTCGGGTCAAACTGATAGGCGAAACTGAGACGCGGCGCAAAAGCCTTCAATGTGTTGTTGATATTGCCGTCTAAACCGATTGG
>Ga0137359_10002212_pt1 | contig 15572 bp, 11 predicted proteins | sample Mad1_40_16metaG_FD_108281 | JGI IMG/M metagenome (GOLD analysis project Ga0137359, IMG submission 108281) | Vadose zone soil microbial communities from Angelo Coast Range Reserve, California, USA - Mad1_40_16 metaG | ecosystem: Environmental > Terrestrial > Soil > Vadose zone | place: USA... | reverse complement strand
CGCGAGCGTAATCTCCAGCGCCGATCCTGTGTGCTTTGCTTCCCTTCGTATAGCGCACGATGTCGCCCGGCTCGTATTGCCCCGCCCATCGCCTGTCAGCTCCCGTAATCTCTTGCCGGGCAGCGAGCACTTGGTGCTTCTGCTCGTTTGTATCCACTTTGCCAGCACTTTGCATTGTCCGGTGAATCATTTCATTAATCTCTTTGCGCGACTGGTTGTCCGGTGACACAACGAGCGTTCCTTCAGGCTGCTTCGCGTACTCATGGGCGATTTCTCGCAGCCGCTCGGTGCGATCCACGATCTCGTGCACGCGGCCCTGCCCGTCAAGCTTGTCCAGCGCTTCTTTTACTTCGCCGTGCGAAAGTTTCTCCACAACTTCTTTGAGCGCTGGGTCTTTCTGGCGCACGATTTCATCCAGTCGGGCCGTTTCGAGCCCCGCTATTTGGAGTTGCTGATACGGTCGGCCCGCTTCAACTGCTTCATGCTGCCGCGTATCACCCACAAGCAGCACGCGGTCGTTTTCCTGGAGCCGATGTAAAAACTGGTTCATCTGCTTTGTGCTAGCGAGGCTGGATTCGTCGAGAACGTAAAGATGTTTTCGTCCGTCACGAGGGCCTTCACTCCGAGTGAGTTGCCGCTGCAAGGTGCTCGATTCAATCCCTGCCTCGCCAAGTTTCTGCGCAGCGCGCGAAGTCGGCGCTAAACCTTCCACCCGGTATCCCTGTCTCTCGGCAGCTTCGCGGATGGCACCTAAAGACGTAGTCTTCCCTGCGCCAGCTACCCCTTCGAGCGCCGTGATTTGATCGCGACTCGACAGGATTTGCTCAACCGCTCGACCCTGACTCTCACTCAGATGCGGATGGTCTTTCTTGATCTCTCTTCGCGTCTCGAAGCTCGCGATTGGCTGGTGTTGGTTCTTCCCGGCGCGCATTGCGCGGATAGTGTCTCGCTCATACTCCACCATTTCAGTCGTCGTGAATGCACGATTCGGCGCGTATGCTTCCTTCTCAGCTTCGATGAACTGGCCAGACTTCACGCGCTTCTCGAACTCGGTTTTCACGTCGCTGAGCTTCGCCTCACCCATCGAACGCTTCAGCGCATCGCGCATTAGGGCCCGCTCATCGGCGACCGCTTCCCTTTCAAAGTTGCGCTCCTGCGAGAAGATGATCGCTGATTGTGCGCGCGTATAAGGGTCGTGCTCAACGTAGTGTGCTTTCTCATTAGCCGCTTTGATGACACGCTCCACCTGATTCCCGAAGGTCTCCGCCATCTCGCGATGGCGCTGCTGCATTTCGTCGTGTGTCAGGTCCAACTTTCCCTCGCGGGTCTGGTGCGCTGCGATCTGAGCTGCACCGGCACCCCGGAGACCATGTTTGGCTAAATGTTCTTCGATCTGTCGACGCCGCGGACTCGATGCCTCCAGATAATCGTTGCTGTAGCCCTTGATTTCAGGCTGGTTGTTATCACCACGTTCGATTTGGTATCCAAGTTCTTTGAGTCGCACTGCCAACTCGGAACGGTACACCGCCGTCGCGTACTGCTGCGTTCGGTAAAGCTCTTGTGGTTGCAGGGCGCGAGTCTCGCCGTTCTCGGTCTCCGTGATATTGAAAAAGACGACGTGCGTATGCAGTTGCGGCGCGGCATAACCATCCACAGGCCTCGCGCTGTCGTGCTCGAATTTGGCGGCGGCCCACTTGCCCGTAGTCTCGGCAGGAAGATTGCTGCCGAGCCGTGCCTGCACATATCGCTCCAGTTCGCTCAATGCCGCAGCTACGCTTTCCCGATGAGCTCCTCGAACTCTGTCGTCGCCTCCTACCAGTGCCGTCAGTGAGACGCTCTTCGGTGCGGAGAATGTCGCATCCCAGCCAGCGCGATGTTCCATCGTTTTGATGTTCTCGCCATGTTCGTTTACGTATTCCCGTGTGGTCTGGTGGCGAACTAATTGTTCGCCGGTGATCGGATGTTGACCCTCGCTGAGACGATGGAATTGTTCCTCGCGGACCTCCCCGCGTAGTCCCCATTGCTCGGCAAGCCTTCCCTGCCATTCGCCGCGAATTTCATCGCCCTTCGTGTAGTAGTTCTCGCGGGCGTTCCCGAACTCTTCCGAGTGGTACGCACGCGCCTGACCTGCACTCAACGGTTTGGAAATAGTCAGCATCTGGGCCTACTCGAAAAAACGTTGCTGCTGCTGTTCGGTGCGCTTCAGTTGTTTTTCGCGAGTCTGCTTCACTTCTTGCGGCTCACTAGGGTGTTCCGGCACACCGTTGCTAGCTCCCGCCGCTGCCCCTACTGCTTTCAGTTCTTTTCTCGGCTCGTTCCTCATAGTTCGTTCGATGAACTTGGGATGCCTATCAGGAAGCTGGATAAACGGGAAACTCAACGGCACCACGAGATTTCCTGTTTTCATGTATCCGTGCAGTGGTTGAAGTCCAGTGATCTCGCTTGCCATCACCAACGGTTCGACCTGACGTTCCAGGTTGTAGCTCTTGGAGTTTCGTCCGTGAGGATAGCGCCCGGTTGTCCGGCTTTCCCGGAGCCGCTCGATCTCCACCTCGCCGATTGCATCACTAATCCATTTCGCTGCTCGCGGCTCACTCGTCCGCAGAAAGATCTTCGTTGCTGGCTGCGATAGCATCGCTTCCGCTTCATGCCCGTACCGGGTCTCAAGTTGGCTGCGTCCCTGAAAGCCGAGCACAACCGGGTTATTTGATTTCCGATTCTCCGTGACCGCTGTATGCAACTGTGGCAATTTTTGCAAACTCGCAAGCTCGTCCAGTACGAACCACACGGGTCGCGGACTCACTTGGCCCTGATTCATAAGGCGTAGCACCAGAGTGTCGAGCCACAAACTAGTCAGCGGTAACAGCCTCTTTCTCGTCTCCGGTGTCGAAGTCAGGAAGAGCCATCCGCGTCGCTCTTTCGACCATTGAAGTGCGCTCCAAGTTTGAGTGGTCTCCTTTTGAGCGGGTAACAGTTTCAGCGCATCCGCCACCATGTTCAGCGAACCTAACACTCCGTTTCGCTGGGGAGCTGATTGCGGATCGATCATCGCCGCATACTCTGTGCCTTTTACTCGCCGGTCGATCTCTTCTGGGTGCGACATCCACCAAACCAGCTCCTCCGGTGCCGGATGGAAAGTCAGCAGATGCGCAAAGATTTTTCGCGGACCTTCAACAAAGAAAGGGTTTTCGTTATATCGGTCCGGGAAAAGCGACGCCGCCAAAGTCAGGGCCTCGGCGTCCTGCCGCAATTCATCCCCTGGAGTCCAGTAAGGCATCCGCTGGTCGAGCGGATTCAGCACCAAGTCACCACGGGATGGATTTAGGAACTGCGGTGTGTATTCGAGCGCCGGGTCGTAAACAATCGCGGTTTCGTCTCGCTCTTCGATCTGCATCAAGATTCTGCGTGTCAAAACACTCTTACCGGTGCCCGTGTCGCCCATGATCAGAATGTGGCTCGACTCGATTGCGCGCGGTATACGGACGTGGCGCTTCCGAACGATCAGTTTTTCTACTAAGCTCTGTTGTTGCACAAAGCCGATTCCATCCGAGCGATTCCTTCGGTTGAATGGAGCCGCTGTCACCAACTCCGGTCCTTTGAGTCGTCGCCCATTCTTGCGGGCTCTCGCTCGCGCCACGTCCTTGGGGATGGCTAGAATGAGGCAAAGAAAAAACGCGCCGACGCCTCCAAATATTGGCAGTTTCGCTAGATCGTCGAGTGTCTGGTCGCGGTAAATCGAGTGACACAAGAACGCATGTAGCTTCGAGTTCTCATACCGGTGGCTCTGCCACTCGACCTTCACAGCACCCCCCTTTATGGCTTGCTCGCTAAGAGCGAATGCATATTCACTGCGCTCGATCACGTCGCTATCTACGGCCAGCCGACTGCCCGTCCGTGTCACGACGACCAGGAGCGTGTAAGAGCCATCCCTAGGCACTGCTCCGGGATCTCCAGTCCTTGCGTATACTTCTGTGTAATACCTTTCCAGCGGTGACCAAGCCAGAGCATAGCGGTAATAACTGATTGCTCCTCCAATCACGACGGCAAAGACCACGGCGGTGATAGTCCACACGGGCTTATCGCCTGGCCATGCGCCGGCGTATTTCGCTCGTCCCCAGGTCTGCCTCATCACTGCACCCCCTCTACCGTTCTCTGGTGCTCCCGAACTGAAAAAACCTTCTGGTCAGTTTGTCTCATCACCCGCTATCGCCAGCCGCTCGGTCGCCTTCTTTCGCTTCTCCTGGTCTGCCCGCTCGATGATCGCCTGCATCTCGTCAGCCGATATTGCTTGCCCCTTGGCGACCTTAAAGTGCAGGTTCAAGAGGATCATTCGCAGCGCCAAGACTTCGGCCAGCAAGGTTTCATCGGCTCCGTTGGCCTTGCTTCCTTTCGCCCGTTCCAAGAGCACTGTCCGGCACCATTCGCTAATGGACAATTGCTTGTCGGTCGCGCAAGCTTCCAAATGCGCGTACTCTTCGTCCGTAACTTTGGTTCCAACTGAGCGCGTTCGAAATGATGGCTTCATAGATGGCCCCTTATCGGTCACGAAAAGTCTCGAATCCCCCCTTCAACAACCTAAGATCACCAAGTTACGCTACGGGAACTCGATTCAGGCCTTTGAACGCCGCTTTGGTCAGTAGGCTTCATAGAATCAACAAGTTCGCGCATGCGAACTTCAGGTTCCTTTACAGCACCCTGGCAGGGGTGACGTGTCAAAAACCCTGCCGGTGCCGAAGGCACCGCACTCCCCCCACTACGCAGGCGACACCGTCATGCGAATCGAAATGTGATCACGTCGGGCGAATTGCTCGATGGAGTCGCGATGAACTAAGACGCGCCGTCCGATGCGACGTGCCGGGAGTTGCTGGGTGAAAATTAAGTAATCGACGCTGCGCAGGGAGATCGACAACAGTTGAGCCGCCTCGCGCTTCGTGTAAAGGACCTTCTCGGTCGCTGGCATTGAGGTACTACTCCTTCCAACCATCCCTATACAGGACTGGTTTCTCCTGTAATAGGATTACACCTGACTTCGCGAGATTGTCAACACAAAACGTAATATGACCTCCTGAAACAGGAGTGGCCATCCGTAGTACTAAGCAAGTGCCGCGCGGGATTCCTTTCGACAGGCAGTAGAACTGCTGACGTGGGGAGACGTGGGCTCCAATCATGCGCGATTAGAGTACGCGATAACGCATTTTTCTCACTGCATAGAGTCGGTATTAAAGGCAAGGCTCCGGCTAGCCGATCCCGAGTCCGTTTGGCATAAGGCCGGCAAAAAGCCTGCGCAAGGGAGAAAAACAGTCACGGCTGCCACGGCGATTACGCGGCTCAAGGATATTGGCGTCATTTTCAGCGCAAGTGATGAGGCGAATTTGAGGTTGTTGCGTGACGCACGAAACAAAATTGAGCACTACGAGTGGTACGCAACGAAAAAAGAGGCAAGGGTCATCATTTTCGAACGCCCAGAGTTATGCAATTTCATTCGCAAGCGAAGAACTTGGTACAGACTTGGCAGAGGCGCACAGGCGCGACGACACTTGGCAGACGTTGATTGATGAGCTCCATGAGTTCGTGCGCGCTCATGGCGAAAGATTGGAAGCGAGGCTCAGGGCCAAAGGGGGATGGGCGCTGCCTTGCGGTTGGTGCGGTTACCCGACTGGCTATCCGATACCGCCTCCCTGGGGTGGAAACTGCGAAGTGTGCGGGCACTGGCAGGAGGAGATAGAAAAATCCGAGAGGCGCTGTGCAAGTGAGTCGTCCCTTTCGGCGTAGGTCACTGCGCTCGCCCCGATTCTTCGCTCGCTTCGATTCACAAGGTTGCTGGAGAACTTCACGGAGCGGAAATAAGCCAAAAAAGACCGTTACTCATTTAGGTTTTTCCGTTGAGCCAGTATCAGACGGAGTCGTGGAAAACTTTGCCTCAAGAACTAGGTATTTCTCGCGACTTTTCTGCTCGTCCATACGGTCGCTGAGTTCTGTTGCCGTCTCTCGAATAGAATCCACCTGCTGCCTGAAAAAGTTAACGATAGTTCCGATGCTGATTCCGAAAACCAACAGCCAATGAAGCCCTGCCAATACTTTTATCGCAAGTATTTTTGGCAATTCTTTAACAAAGATCAGAATGAACATCGAAGTGACCAGAGCCTCGGGCCATGAGTAAGAAACACCGTTGACCCGAGCAATTCCGTAGTAACCGAACGAGAAGAGTACAGCAATGTAGGTGTATATAGACCCCATGAAGAGAATCCCGAGAACCCAGGCCCATCTGGACACAAGATATTTGTCTTTCAAAAAGTCGATTATCTTTTGCCAAACGCCGAACTGACTCCAGAGGTTTTTCAATTCCTTGGTGGGCACAGTCTCTGGTGTCACGGCGTCGAGTCCCGTAAGAATTTGTTCGAGCGGTGTAAGTAACGCTTTCCCAATTTTTCGCAGCCAAGGGTCTAGGAAAAACAAAATCTTCAAAAGAACAAAGACCTTCCTGGCCAAGTGCAGAAGAACGACAATCAGGCTCAACCACAGGAGGACTCGATGGGTGGTAACGAGTAGGAGGGCGCACCAAAGGAACGTGAATCGTTGAAAGGGTCTCACCAAGAATTGCAAGAGTTCCTCGGCTCGCTTCTTTGTTTCGACTCGATTCTCAAGGCTTGCGGTAGGTTCGGGCACAAGTGTCAATGCCTTCGTTTCAACTGTTGCGTTGTCCAGTTGCAAATTCGTCTGCGACCTGAACCACCTATGGACTGCTCTTAGCAGAAGGAAGCACCAATAAAAGCCGTAGACGAGAACCACGAATGGAAAGGCATAGATATACAGCAGGCTGAGGAGGGTCCTCCAAAAACCCGATGCTGTGAGAAACGAAAATATGACCAACAGAGTGAAAAGCACGACTTCGGATATCGTGAGTTGAAGGAACTGCGCGCTCTTTGAGATGAAGGGTGTCTGGAAATTAAGGAACAGAAGTGCGTGCAGCCAAAAGAAGGCACCAAGAAGAAACGTTGTGGCTTTTCGGACACTCTCGGAAAGGGTCTGCATATCTAAACGTTAGATTATAAGACATGCCGCTCAAAAGCATTGAGGTCAGCGCGTCCGTCTCCAAAGTTCCCATGAGGTTTGTCCGCCGGTGACTGCAACGAGTTCTCTCCGGGTATGTTGCCCGTTCGCTTCAGGTGCGGGATGATTTGTCAGGCACTCGCGGAGCTAGTTCCAGAGTGACAGTATGAGGCAGGCGTTATGGGCTACATCGAACAGAATCTAGTGCCCGGTGAGACAGTCCTGTATAAAACTCGACTCCACTGGATCGTTCTGGTTTTACCTTTACTTCTCGGAATACCGCTCGGTGTAATGGGGCTAGCATTCCTTGTCGGGGGCTACATGGCGAGCGGCAAAGACCGTTCGTATGGCGGGATGATTTTCCTTGGGGCGTTACTTCTGACTGGTTCTGCGGTTTCTATTTGTGCCGGACTCGTACGAAAAAACTCCACTGAAGTAGCCGTGTCAAACCGGCGTGTTCTTATTAAAACAGGCTTCATTTCTCGGAAGACCACTGAAGTCATTCTGTCAAAGGTTGAGAGCGTAGGCGTTGATGAATCCACGTTTGGCAGAATTCTTGGGTATGGAAACGTGATAGTGAGGGGCACTGGAGGGACAACCGAATCGTTTAGTAGGATCGCAAACCCTGAAGAACTAAGCCGACAGATTCAAGGACAATTGGGAGACGTGAAACGAGCCTGAAACATGAGAGTTCCTTCTCTTACTTAAGCCATTTCTAGACTTTCAATAGCTTTTCGCCTAAGATTCGCCTTGTGTTTCGTATATGCTTTCTGATCTTGCGGCACTCCTTGGCCATGTGGCCGGGCGCATATTCTAAGCGAAGGGCAAATGCCTCCTTTAAGGGAAACTATCAATCCTGTAGACCGTCTTGCCGAATTGACCGGTGCCAAATGGCGCAATTTAGCTGCTGCTCGCGAATATACCCGCGCCAAGAGAACAGAGTTGCAAAAGCTCTTGGACCAAATCGACACAAATGACACAAGCATTGTTGTCTTTGGATCGCTTGCACGCGATGAAGCAATGGCTGGAAGCGATACGGACTGGACACTGTTGGTCGATGGAATTGCCGATCCGTTGCATGTGAGTTCGGCACAAGAAATCAGCCGACGGCTCGAAAAAGCTGGTGCTCCAGGGCCAGGGCCGGAGGGGACATTCGGTGCCTTAGCTTTCAGCCATCAAATCCTTCATTGGATTGGCGGAGAGGACGATTCTAACGCTAATACGACACGACGCATCCTTTTGCTACTGGAGTCGAAACCGATTGGCCAACCCGACGCGTGTGATCGTGTTCTCAACAATGTGCTGAGCAGATATCTAAATGAGGACCGTGGCCTTTGGGACGCTGCGAAAAAGAGGCGCGTGCCGCTTTTCCTTCTGAATGACATAGCCAGATATTGGAGAATCATGGTGATAGATTTTGCGTACAAACAAAGAGCACGGGGCAACCGGGGCTACGCCCTTCGCAGCATAAAGCTGGGCCTCTCCCGTAAACTCATCTTTGTTTCTGGCCTTTTGGCTTGTTTTAGCTGTAGCCTGGATTTTTCTGATGAGCAATGGGTAGAGTTCTCAAGATCTCGCAACCCCCAACCTTTAATCGCGCACCTTCGGACTGTATTGAACATGACGCCTCTCGAAATTGTGGCTAGCAGACTAGCCAACTACGAAGACGCTTTTCCTGCATCCAAGAGACTCTTCGACGCATATGACAAGTTCATTGGCATGCTTGCTGACAACACACCAGCCACAAGCGGCAAATCGCCTCGCGAACATCTTGCGGATATATCCGTTGACGATCTCGAATCTGACAAGGTGTTCCAAGAGGCTAGGAAAATCCGCCAGGAGTTCGGTAAGGCTCTCAGCGATTTATTTCTGAAGCCTGGGATAGAGCTGTACAATCTTACTGTCGAATACGGAGTTTTCTAATGACGCCTATAGGTTTTTCGACTGGAGCGCTGGCACTTGCAAATTTTGATCTAGCCTTGGCTGAACTGGAGAGAAAGCCCGTCGACTCTGTTGAATTGTCTGCTCTACGCTTTCCTGAGTTGCGTCCCTTGCTTGAGTCCATTCCCAGGCTTCATCTCCATCGTTATCGATATGTTTCGCTCCATGCACCTAGCCAATTCAAGGGTGATGAGGAACAAGAGACTATAGATGCGCTTCTGCGTTTAGCTCCTCCAAATTGGCCAATTGTTATTCACCCCGACACAATTAGCTCGTTTGCTCACTGGAGAATATTCGGCAGACGGATAGCCATCGAAAACATGGATCGCAGAAAACCGATGGGGCGAACAGCCGACGAACTAAAACACATATTCGAGGAACTGCCAGAGGCCACACTCTGTTTTGATATTGGCCATGCTAGACAATTTGATACGACGATGACAGAGGCCTATAGAATCCTTCAATTGTTTGCGGATCGTCTCTGCCAAGTGCATGTCAGTGAGGTGAATTCAGCAAGCCAGCATGACAGACTCTCCTTTTCGGCTGTGCTAGCCTTCGAACAAGTTGCGAATTTAATTCCCAGGCAGATTCCACTGATTATTGAGTCTCGGGTCACTGAGCAGGAGATCGACGCCGAGATCGACAGTGTCAGAAGAGCGATACCAAGGCATACACCAGCGCTGATGCCCGCCTAACCTCTGGAATAAATACTGTGCCGAAGTCCGACGCTGCGATGCAGCTATTGCTTCTCCAAGATGACTAGTGATTCTCTCAGAGGAGGCTTCGCTCGCTTCCTGAGCCGTGACCACTGTTGACCTGCCGATCGGAGCTGGCGGAGAACGTGAACGTCACGCAATTTCCAGCCTTGGCGGCTCGCGACATCAGCCAGAATCAAATCAACAGGAATCTCCACACCTCCATACGCAGAGCTACTCACAACGATCCAAGCCTGGCCGCCATACTTCAATATCCGATTCAGCTCCGATAGGATCTGGGCCATATCAAAGAAATAGGATTGAACCATATCCGGTAATCTATCGTCCCATAGCTGTCGTCGCCTGATTTGCTTCAGAACGGGATGAAGAAGTGCCGAGACGATGCTTCGCTCTGGTTGCCAAGAAACCTGGACGTGAGAACGAATAGTTCTGAGTCTAATCCTTCGTAGATCTTGATTGGTGTTGACGAAATTTCCGACGAACATTTCCGGGCGATATACATCAGAATAGTCAAACGAATTCAGATACGGCGGAGATGTGACGACAAGGTCGTGTGTTCTGCTGCCGAGATTTCGCAATACCTTTCGAGCATCGCCCTTTAGCACCTGTAGTCCATCCGGTGAAAAGTCGTATCCCTTGATGTCTTCGAGAACGATTCTTGCCCGTCTTTCGAAAGCTTGACGCAAATCCCCTGAAGTAAAGCCTAATGATTGCCAGTCCTTCCTGTAACGAAGGCATTTCCCGTCTCGCTTTGCGTTGCAACAGTCAGTCAATGCGGCCAGCAACGCAAGTCTTAGGGGCAAGCGATAGCGGCCAGCGTTGATAAGAGCATCGTCGATTGATACGAATCCACGAAGTACGCTCCTGTTAAACAGCCAGCTCTCGAGGCCGGCCCGCTCTGTAAACGTAGACAGGCCCTCCAGGTGAGAGGCCTTTTCTGAACGTGAATCCCGCATGATTTGAGAAAAACGCTTTGAGAATGGCCCTGGTTTCCATCCATTAGGTGTGCATTTAGCCTTGGAGGCAAACGCCAGGAAAGGATTAACCTCTATTCCAGTCGCGCTCAGCCGCTGTCGCCCCGCTGTGACGAGAGTTGTCCCAGACCCAGCAAACGGATCTAATATCCGCGGTCTACGCTTGTATGTTGTTCGCTCACGTATGGCTTCCAACACCAAGGTTTCGGAGAATCCTTCCTTAAACTCAAACCAGCGGTGCCTAGGAAGACTGAGATTGTGATTGAAGACTGAAAAACCGAGACCATAATACTGACTATTCTCGTTCGGAGCGATCATTGGGCATTTTTCTTTGCAATTTGGACTGCCTGCTTACTAGGAGTCTCGCTTTCGAGAAAAAGGATTTTCGGCTTCGTGCACCGAACATGCCGCAATGAATCATTATGAGCACTTTTGGTCTGATGGTCCTCGAAGCACCGCCCGTCGTATATCACGAGGTGACCGCTTACACAGTCCTCATCGCCTTTCAGATAAATCATCACCTGAGCCAGACCTGAATCTATGTGGTCCTGGCCGCAAGTAGTACCTGACTTATTTTTTCCTAGCCACTTGATCTCAATGAGATAACAACCCTCGATTGTGACGACGATGATATCGCTTGCGTATTGCCCGAGTCCTTTTGGTTGCCCGTATACCTTCAGCCTGTTACTAACATAGTGCTTCAGCCACCAGAAAAGAGCTCGATGGAAAATTTCCTCGGTGCCATTTTCTCCACTAAGCAAGATTCGCTTCTGCTTGTCCGACCAATAACTGACGCCCTGCTCCTGCTTAATATAGTTTTCAAGATGATCCTTCAAGAGCGAATCGAAGTCGGACATTGGATGATGCCATTTTGACCCTACAAGGGGATTCTTGGGTGCTCCTGCCACATCTCCCTCGTCGATGGTGTTTCCGCGCAACAGTTTGTAGATGTAAGTGTCTGTCACCAAGACAGCGAAAAGATTCCTTTCACTAGTCAACTTGCTGCAAGCGCTTATTTTCCCTTCGCCGTCTTCCGTTCTGCTGATGCGGAGCTTCTCGTCAACAAAGAAAATGCATTTGCCCAATCCGCAGCTGTAGAGTACCTGCTGAACCGTCAGTGGCTCGCCTTTCGCAACAGGATCACTCAACACCAGAATGTAAGGCGTATGTTCGAGTTGGTGATGATTCCTTTTTACGAAAGCTGTTGTGTTCTGAAGGAATTCCTTCGTCCGACTTTCTGAAATATTCAAGGCAAAGTTTACCTGAACAGGAGCTGCCCCAATCAATTGCTGCAAAATGTCAACCTGGCTTGGGGAGAGCTCGCTCAGACTGCACCCCCGGCACCAGAACGAATCATGCTCGACGTTTGATCTCTGAGACGCGAAAATTCCTTAAGGTATCGGAAAAACAGCCTGAACAGTAACTCCGGATTGGCAACTGTATTCTCAAAGCCGACACGCAGGCCGTGCGTCATTGTCTTGAGCACTAAGGCGGCTGAATTCCTCAAAGGATCGTGTGGGTTAAGCCTCGTGCCATATCCAAGTGTGCGGGCAGTTACAAAAGTGGGCTCCGCGTAGACGAGGGGTATCAGTTGGTCCCAACCAATTGAATTGATTTCTCTGGCGATGGATTCTGCAACTCTAGCTCGAATCCGAAACTCTTGATCACCAGTGAGCCGTTCAACCCAACGCGCACCGGCCTTTGTCAGGCCGTAGTTAGAATGGATTTGGCCATTCGGTTCTCGATACAGCTCGGATATTCGAACGAGGCCACGAAAAGCCAGACAATCTACTGCGTTCTGTATTGCGGCATCGAACGGTCCATGTTTGTAAGTCAGATGTCTTTCTGAAGGCGGTAAGAGCTCGACCAGGTAAACAAGCACATCGAGGAGGTAGACAAGCTTTTGCAGCCTAATTCTGCTTAGCAGCTGATCGAACTCCGCTGCGGCTGTGAGTGCAAATCCTACGTCACGCATTCGAATCAAAATTCTCGTTTGAGATTCCATCGATTACCCTAAAGTCTGACGAACTGCGGCTCGCAGCTTTGGCAAGGCTGCATTGTGCACCTGACTGAGCTGACCGATTTCCAAGAGATTGAGAACGCGATTCTTCCGCTCTCGTTTTGGGACAGAAGAGAGAACTTTGCCCGCTATGCCATTAAGCTGAATATTTGCACTTAACAACAGGGTGTGTCCTCCTTCAGAAAATCTACGGAACATTTCGACTACGTTGTCCACATAGCTCATGTCCAGCGCTGTCTCAGGTGTTTCACATATAAATGTCGAAGGTTGTCCAGAAAAATCAGAGGACAGGTCAATAAGCGCCATTCGGAAAGCTATGTCTAGAAAAAATCGCTGTGCTTCTGAACATGTTTCCGGGTCTTCTCGGGCACTGTCATTGAATTTGGGTACGAATCTAGAAAGGCTTAGGAGCCTGTCGTGTTCCTCTGTCTCAGCGAGTTCACATTTCAACCCCAAGAAGGACGTAGCATACTGCGTGTATAGCTCCCCCAGATGCGCTCGCCTATCAGCAACCTGAGTTCGGAATCTCTCGAATTCGCGTCGTAACTGATTCTGAAGTCGATATATTTGAGCCTCAAGATCTGCCTCTTGCTTCTGCAGCTCATCTTGTTGGGCAAGCAATTGGGCCTTCGTTGTCTCCGGGAGATTGGGTTCTGTAACTGCAAGCACAGGTTGTTGGAGCCTAACGGATGTCACCTTTTGTTGAAGCTCATCCTCGTTCGCTCGTAGAGCACTGAGTCTTGCCTCCGCGATTGCAAGGGTATCCTCAAGCACTCTCTGAGCCTTCACTTTTTCCGACAATTGAGATCGCAGGGTGGCCAACTCCTGGTTTGTTCCTTGAGGAATCTTAGAGCCGCAAAGTAAGCATGAATGCTCGCGCGCGTTTTTCTCAGCTGTGGCGCGCAGTTCGAGGTTGACCGTGCCACAGGCAGGACAGACCCCGTTTTCCAAAAGTTTGTAAAGTGCGAGTGAGCTTTCTTTTTCCTGCTCGGAAAGAAATGACGAAATCAAGGACGCTTCGACGGTCTCCACTTTCTCGTGCAGAGACTCGACCTCGATACTCAAATCGTTAAGATTTCTTCTGGCGGTTTGAACCAATTCTGCTGCCTCAAAGCTTTCGTTAGCAGCTCGGCGCAGTTCAGCTACCAAAGTCGTAATATCGGGAGGAGGCGCAATCGCTGTCATGGTATGCGTCTCTTCCTCATCTGGCACCTGTTCCTCGAACTCCATCAAAGTGGTTAGATGATCTCGTGCTTTCCCCAAAGCGACATGAATGTGGCGTTTCCTACTGTCCATTTGTTTTAGTCTGGCACGCTGGTTGTTGAACCACGTCTCCCGTGAAGCATCTTGGTTTAACATCATGAAAATCCGGACTTGCGCGTTGGTGTCCCACGCCAGAAGCCTTCGCGTTTCAGGGAGATAAAGCAATCGATGTACTAGGAATGCGAAGTCCCGCGTAGTTTGATAACCGCCGACCTCCTGCAGAGCCTGGCTAAATGCGTCTTGTGCACGCTCTTTGTCTTCGATCCATCTCTTAGATCGCCCAGCGCGAAAACCTATAACGTCTGAGCCGTTGAGACCTCGCCGCACAGTGAATTCTGTCTTGCCAAGCGCAAAATCGACCTCTATAGACGCCGCGCCAAGCTGGGTAGCATTTAGACGTCCTCGAAAATAGCTGTGATTCCATCGAAGGCCCTTTTCTTCCTCAATTGCATCTTCCGCTCCACCGGTCAATCCAAAAACAATCGCTTGCATGATCGTGGTCTTCCCTAGCCCGTTCCCGCCGAGGATGACATTTGGTCCGTTGCCCAAAGACATTGATATATCTTGACGGAAGATCGGTTGAAAACCTGTTAGGCGGAATCCGACCAAGCGTGGAAGCGTGATGAGTTGGGTCATTTCAAGGACCTACCAAATATAGTTAACATAGCTACGATGTCGAGAATTAAAAGATTAATATTATGTCCGATTAGTTAGGACACCCAGCATGAAAAGTAGTTCAAGGGGCACAAACTGAAAAAACTCTAAGCCCTCATAGCCGGCCTTACCCAGAGCCAGAGCCGGCGTCGGTGCTAGTTTTGGTGCCAGTTGGGATTCGAAATGGGTGCATATCAATGCGGATGCATGCTGCTACAAGTCTGCTGCTAAGTCTCATGCAAAGAGTCGAATAGCGCGTGGGTGCGAACCTGTGCGGAACCAAGCAGAAAGCCGTCGTACAGATTATGAGTCCGCTGCTCTAACCGCTGAGCTACGGGCCCCACCGATGCTAACGTGTTGATTTTATATGATTTCTCCGGATTGGGTGGAAGATTTGAAGTGCCAAAAACCAGCACTGTAGTAAATTCGTAGTAGTTTCCAGCCCCGACGATCCCCAAATTCCACTTATCCGGTAACGGCGTTAACCAGGCACTTGGGAAAGTCACCTGTATAACTGATTCCCTCGGTCTGGCAATTTGAATCTTGGAGTTCAAGACCTGGTTGTGGTAGCTTCGCTGAAAATCATGGGCACAACAAAAGAATGGGGTGAGGTTCTGTTCGCAGCAATCCTTTGGGGCGGTGGCATGCTCCTGTTCAGAAGGACGGAAGGAAAGATTCCGAAGGACGCAGTTTTAATTTATGCCCTTGGGGCCCTCTTGTTCGGCCTCGTCGCGAGTTTTCCTCTCAAACGCGTTTTCAGCTTTCCGCTGATATTTATACCTCTTGGAATTATTGTTGTCCTATTGATTTGGATTCGGCAGAGGCGACGCCGAGGATGTCCGAGTTTTAGTTGATTGCAGCGACTCTCGATGTTCGGCACTGTAAGCCTACCTACAGCCAAGTTCAAGCGACTTCGACTGTCCGGACCTCCTTCTGCGGAAGGCGCGACGGATT
>Ga0137359_10002203_pt1 | contig 15603 bp, 8 predicted proteins | sample Mad1_40_16metaG_FD_108281 | JGI IMG/M metagenome (GOLD analysis project Ga0137359, IMG submission 108281) | Vadose zone soil microbial communities from Angelo Coast Range Reserve, California, USA - Mad1_40_16 metaG | ecosystem: Environmental > Terrestrial > Soil > Vadose zone | place: USA... | reverse complement strand
TCCCGGGAGCGGCGTTTGCGAGTTCCGCCCGACGCCGGAGTGGTCGACGATTTTTGTGAGCTGGATGTTTCGCTTTCTTTAGGTTGCGTAGCCTGGTCTGGCTTGCTCTCATCCTGCTTCTGGCCAGCCGCGTTTTGTTGCGACTGATCAGTTTCAGTCTTCTGAGTTTTTTCCGTCGGCACCGCGGCCTGACCGGAAGAAGTGCCGGACTCCTGCAGCGACAATGCTGTGCTGGATGGCAACAAGGGAGCCAACGACAGTGCCACGAGAATGGCCGCCAATCCCATAACAATTTAGATGCATCCCCGGACGCTGCGTGCCGAGGTTGCCTCTGTCTTCATGAATCACGACCGAGCCGATACTTCCCTCTGGCCCCCGCGATTCTGATTGACTGCCGGCAGCCGCAGCCGGAAAGTCGTACCAACCCCGACGGTCGACTCGAAATCCACTGAGCCATAATGCCAGTCCACAATCTGAGAAGTCTGAGCCAGCCCGATGCCTGTCCCTTCTTTTTTTGTCGTGAAGTAAAGTTCGAAAACTTTTTCCTGAAGTTCCGCTGGGATTCCCGCGCCCTGGTCGCGAACTTCCGTGAGGATTGTCTCGTCCTCGCGCTGCGCCGCGAGGGTTAGTGCCCCCCCCTTCGACATCGCCTGGACTCCATTGAGCACCAGATTCAGAATGGCCTGTTTCATCAGATCCGAATCGGCGCGCACCATGAGAGGCTCCTTCGAAAACTCGCGGACAAGTCGCACGCCATGCTGCTCGGCATCCGGAGCCGCAAGGACCGAAACGTCCTCGAGGATTTTTCGCATGTCGATCTCCTGCTCGTGCAGTTCGCGGGGACGCGTAAAGTCCACCAAAGTCTGGACGACTCGGTCGAGGCGGTGGATTTCGTCGCCGATGACGTCCATGTGACGTCGGGTATCGGGATCACTCTGGTTCAACTTGTTCTGGAGCAACTGCAAGTGCAGCACAATGGCGTTCATGGGGTTCTTGACCTCATGTGCAACTTCTTTTGTCCTCCGGCCACTGGCGGAGAGCCGCCGCGAGATTTCGATTTCATCTTCGATCCGACGCACCGACTCGGCGTCGCGCATGGTCAACAGAGCGCCGATGGAGGTTCCCTTTTCTTGAATGAAATCGAGTGAGACCTGAACACGGCGATTTGGCGCGGCGTCAAACTCGTATTGCGCGAGAGCGCGCCCCTGCAGGAACGCCGGAAGCACGACCGCGCCCAGGGGGGAACCGTCCGAAAAGATCTCTTCCGCCGTTCGTCCCAGGATTTCGTGGCGCGGACGGGCAAGAAATTTTTCGGCCGAAGCGCTGACCAGCACGACCCTGGTATCCGGAGTGAACAGCATCAGGCCGTCTTGCAGATTGGCCATGACCTGCTCCACATTTCCCTTGAGCGCTGAAAAAATCTGGTTCGTGTCCCGGATCTGGCGGCCCAGGTGAGCAATTTTCAACGAGACCAGACCGACTTCGTCGGCGGGCGATTCGTCGCCGGGAAGCATCTCGGTGTCGCCCGCACTGGCAATATCGAGGTTGGCTGCGATCCTCTTGAGGGGTCCGAGCGCAAGATTCGAGATCACCGCGGACAACACCAGCGAACAGAAAATCGCGACCACGCAAAAAAACGCCGCCTGCTGCAATCGAGGAGTCAGTTCATTTCGCAGAAAGACGGTCGACACTCCTACGCGAACGCTGCCGAAAGGTTGTCCCCCCAATTGCAGCGGGATGCTCACATCGTAGACGGTGCCTGGGTTGTAGAGCAGACGGAGCTGACGGCGGAAGCCGGCATCCCGTAAGACAATCAAGTCGGGACGAGGCGGGATCGGTTTGCCATTCAGCGCGGGGTTGGTGTCGAGGATCGCGATGCCGGTCGGATCGACAATGGCGGCATCGTAAATAATCTGAGAGTTCCCAACCACGGACTCAAGCATGTCGTTGAGATTGGTGTCACTCTGGAGAAATTCAGAGATGGCGTCACGCAGCGCCTTGGGATTGGACGTATCAACGCGCGTACTGGTGAGATCGGGCACGGCCTTGGAGGCGGTGTACTCCAACTGACGAGTGAGCATCGAAGCAGTCTCATCCGCCCACAATAGGCGCTGCCGGAGCAGTTGCGACAGATAGATCCAGGAAAAACCGAACACCAGCGCGGTAATGAGCGTGGTGATCGCAAAAACGATGGTGGCTTTACGACTCATGAAAAAGCAGCTCTTAACTCTTAGCTCTTCAGCTCAATACGCCAACCGCTTGGCTCTCGCTAAGAGCTAGAAGCTAAGAGCTAAGAGCCGCGCAGCTACTCCTCCGATGCCATTACAGCATCCGGCGCCCGTCCGTACTCCTTGAGCTTGTTATGCAGCGTCTTCAGGCTGATGCCGAGAATCTCGGCCGCTCGGGTCTTATTGTTCGTTGTAGCCTGCAAGGTCTTGAGGATGAGCTGTCTTTCTGCCTCTTCTACGGTTGTACCCACGCCCAGATGAACAGCGTCGGGATCGTGCACCGTGGGATGAACGGTCTGCCCGAAACCGGGCTGCAGGTGCTTTGTTTCAACCAGGCCCCCTTCGCAAACAATGACCGCGCGCTCCAAGGTATTCCGCAACTCCCGGACGTTGCCCGGCCAGGAGTAGCCCTGAAACAGATTCAGGACCGCTTCGCTCACATCCGCCACTTTGCGCTCGTGCTTTTTGCTCATCTCCGCCAGAAGAGATTTCACCAGGTCTCGAATGTCGTCCTTGTGTTCGCGCAACGCAGGCATATTAATATTGAAGACGTTAAGGCGGTAATAGAGATCCTGGCGCAGTTCTCCGGCCGCTACCGCATCATCTGGAATCTTGTTGGTAGCCGCGAGGACGCGGACATCCACCGCAGTCTCCACCTTACTACCTAGCCGACGCACCTTGTGATCCTCAAGCACCCGCAGCAGTTTCGCTTGCGTGCCGACCGGCATTTCGCCGATTTCATCCAGTAGGAGCGTCCCTCCTTCGGCAAGTTCGAAGCATCCCGTGCGACGTTCGAGCGCGCCCGTGAATGCTCCCTTCTCGTGGCCAAAGATTTCACTTTCGATAAGAGTTTCTGGAATGGCCGCACAATTGATGGGGACGAACGGCTTATTGCGGCGCGGACTCATGTCGTGAATCGTACGGGCGACCAGTTCTTTGCCAGTCCCACTGGCTCCGGTAATCAGGACTGAAGCCGTGCTCGGTGCGACCATCTCGATGAGGTGGAAAATCTCCAGCATCTTGGGCGAAGATCCGACCAGGTGGCCGAGGGCACCTTTGTCCCGCAGCGATCGGCGTAAAGTCTCGTTCTCGTTGCGAGTCTGGAGAATTTCGCCGATGTTTCCCAGGATGGAGCGCAAGCGGCGAAAGTCGATCGGCTTCTCGATATAGTCCTGCACGCCAAGGCGGCCAGCATGAAAGGCCGTCTCGGTGGTCTTCTGGGCGGTGACCATCACCACTGCAATGGACTGGGAAAGGTCGGCGAGTTTCTCCACCAGCTCCATCCCGTCCATGCGCGGCATCTTTATATCGGTGATCACGATCGAGGGAGCGAACGTTCCCACTTTTTCCAGAGCTTCCACACCATCGCCGGCGGTGTCGGTGCGGTAGCCCCAGCTGGAAACCAGTTCTGCCAATCCGGTGCGCTCGTTCGCCTCATCTTCAACGATCAGTATGCGTTCCTGGTTCATAAGGTCAAACCGCTATTATTCAGCCTATGGCGCTGCCCTGCAACCCTGAGCGGCGCAGAGTCTGTCTATTCCAGTCGATCTCCCTTTCCACGTTGGCTCAGACACCAGATGTATATCAATTTGAGATCAGCTCCAGCAGAATTGCCAGCGACCTCGGTTTTCGGGGGAGGCGAAGGCGTTGCGGAGCCTTCAACGACAATTCTTTCTTTCGCCCGGAGCGCGCTGTGCTGTAGAATTCATCGTTTCCAAATTAGGCATCATCCGGCGGTACCAGCGGGCTCAGTAATTCTGTCAGTTCTAACAGGTACCGTTAATCCGTTTGTTCAGTACACAGGTAGTTGGTCGTTGTGGATTCGATTCGGAGGATTCTATGTCACTTTGTTCCCAAACTCGCCGGAGAAGCACAATCGGCGTGTTGATACTGGCTGTTGTGGTGGCGTTGTTGCCGTCTTTGTTGAGCGCTCAAGAAGCGCCGCCGAAAGTAGATTTATTTATCGGCTATCAGTGGCTCAACCCCGGCGGCACTGTGCCAGTGGGTTCGAACCCTCCGTTCCAACCGCCGCCTCCACCCATCGCGACGAAGCTGCCCAGCATGCCGATTGGCTACGGGGTGACGGGAACTTACAACTTTGACAAGTGGTGGGGATTGTCGGTCGACGTGGGAGGGAACTTTCAGGACCTAGCATCGGAGAGCACGATTTCGGTCGGACCACGCCTGATGTGGCGTGGCGAAAACATCAACATGTTCGCGCATACCATGCTGGGATTGAACCGTCTCAGTCCGAAAGACGTGTCTTCCAGCAACGGCATTGGCGCTGTCCTGGGTGGCGGCATTGACCTGAGACTCTGGAAGCCAGTGAGTTTCCGGCTGATCGAAGCGGACTTTGTTCTCGGCCGGCACAATTTTTCCAGTGTCGCACCAGTAACGGAGCCGCAACTTCGTCATCCTGTATTAGAAGGCGTGCGCCTGCGCACAGGCCTGGTTTTCAACTTCGGCGGTGGCGAAAAGGAAGCTCCTGTCGCTGCGTCCTGCTCGGTTGACCACAGCGATGTGATGGTGGGCGAACCTGTGCACGCAACCGTGTCGGCAAGCAACTTCAATCCGAAGCACACCCTGAACTACACCTGGTCTAGCACAGGCGGAAAGATCGAAGGCAAGGATACGGGCGCCAACATCGACACCAATGGCGTTGCGGGCGGAAGCTACACAGTAACCGCGCGTGTCAGCGATCCCAGGGCTAAAAAGAACAATGAAGCAAGCTGCACGGCGAACTTTACTGTGAAGGAACCACCCAAGAACCCGCCGCAGATCTCTTGTTCGGCGAGTCCGACCAGCGTCCAGACTGGTGGCGCGGTTACCATTTCCTGCACCTGCACCAGCCCGGACAATGTTCCGGTAACCGTAGGCGGATGGACGGCAACCAGCGGCAGCATTTCTGGCAGCGGCAATTCGGCCAGTCTCAATACCACTGGGGCTCCCGCAGGTACGGTCACGGTCAACGCTACATGTACCGATTCGCGCGGCCTGACGGCTTCGACTACGGCCTCCGTGACGGTAGAGAATCCGCCACCGCCGCCACCGCAAGCCAGCAAGCTCAATGAATGCCAGTACCCCAACAAGGTGAAGCCGTGGCGTGTGGACAACACCTGCAAAGCCAGTCTGGACGATGCTGCCTTGAAACTGCAGCAGGACCCAGAAGCCAAGCTGGTGGTCGTCGGCAACGCCGATCCCAAGGAGAAGCGTAAAAACTTGGCCGCTGAACGTGCAGTCGACGTCAAGGCCTATATCTCGGGCGGTGAAGCGAAGCAGAATATTGATCCCAGCCGCATCGAGACACGTACTGGAACGGAGGGCACGATGACCTCTGAGCAGTGGATCATTCCGTCCGGTGCCACTTTCCCTGAGGCCAGCAGCACAACCACAGTGGATGAGTCCAAGGTCAAGGCGATCCCGGACCATCCCAAGCCGGCTGCCAAGAAAGCCGCAGCCAAGAAGAAGGCTCAATAGGCGTCAATCAATAAGAAGGGCATATCGGGGCCGGCGGGTACAACCCATCGGCCCTTTTTCGTCTCTGTTCTTCGGTAACCTTGTCCAGTGCGTGGTAGCCTGTCAGTCTCTGTGACGGGCGAATACTGTTCGCAGGGGTCAATAGACGTTTATGAACTGGGACCTTTTCCGCAAAAGTTTGGTTGTTCTGGCTTTCAGCCTGGTAAGTACCGCGCTGCTGGCCTCTGGATCGTGGCAGGCACTGGGTCCGGACGGCGGCGACGCGCGCAGCCTGGCCTATGATTCCCACAATCCGGACCACCTGCTGCTAGGCACCAGCACCGGGCAGCTTTTTGTTTCTGAAGATGCGGGACACAACTGGTCGCGTCTTGCCCGTCTGGGCGGCGATGACTACGTACTCGACCACATCACGATCGATCCCCAGAATCCGAAACACATCTATGTCTCAGCATGGAGCCTATCGAGCCAGCAGATCGGCGACATCTTCCGCACGCGCGACGGTGGCAAAAATTGGACCGCATTGCCTGGAATGCATGGTAAGTCCATTCGAGCTATGGCAATCTTTCCGGGGAATTCCAAAGTACTGGTGGCGGGAGCGCTCGATGGCGTATTCCGCAGCAACGATGGCGGCGACAGCTGGCAACGCATGTCTCCTGAGAACCACGCTGACATCAAGAATATCGAATCCATCGCAATCGATCCCAAGGATTCCAACACTGTTTATGCCGGAACGTGGCATCTGGCGTGGAAGACGGCAGACGGCGGCGCCAGCTGGCAGCAGATCAAGAAAGGCATGATTGACGACTCCGATGTGTTTTCGGTAATCGTCGACCACTCCAATCCTTCCGTAGTTTTCGCCAGCGCCTGCTCCGGGATTTATAAGAGCGAGAGCGCGGGCAGCCAGTTTTCGAAGATTCAGGGCATCCCGTTTTCAGCACGCCGCACGCGTGTGTTGAAACAGGATCCCACCAACGAGAACATCGTTTATGCAGGCACCACCGAAGGTCTTTGGAAGACTACCGACCTCGGCAAGACCTGGAAGCGTGTCAGCAATCCGGAAATCGTGGTCAATGACGTCTCGGTTGATCCTCGCGATTCCAATCACGTTCTCCTCGCTACTGATCGCAGCGGCGTAATGGCCAGCACGGACGGGACGCAGACTTGGTCTACTTCCAACCATGGTTATGCTCATCGCTACGTTTCCGCACTTCTGGCTGACGCCAAAGAAGCGGATACGTTCTACGTAGGTGTAGTCAACGATCGCGAATACGGCGGCGTCTTCTATACCCATGACGCTGGCCACACCTGGCTGCAACGCAGCGCGGGCCTGGGCGGACGCGATGTGTTTGCCGTGAAACAGGCTGCGAACGGCACGCTGGTGGCGGGAACGAACCGTGGGATGTTTTCTCTTGCCCACAATGCTACCGAGTGGCACCCCGTGAACTCGGTGGTAACCGAGCAGACCGTCAAGACAGCGAAGAAGGGTTCGAAGAAAGCCAAGACTTCTACGATCGTGAAGAAGTCGGGCGAACTCGACGCTCGCGTAAACGATCTGGAACTGGGCTCGCAGCACTGGCTCGCGGCAACCTCGCAGGGGATCTACACCAGCGACGACCAGGGTAAAACCTGGAAGGGCGGACCGGTCATGGGACAAAAGGATTTCGTCTCAGTACGAGCGCAGGGACAGTTGATCGTTGCGGCGACTCGATCCGGGGCGATGGTTTCCCGTGATTCCGGCACGACCTGGAAACAGGCGGGGCTGCCTTCTTATCTGGTCGGCATCCGTGGAAGTACGATCACGTCGGATAGCACGATTGTCGTCGCCGCTCGTGAAGGCATCTTCCGCAGCACGGACAGCGGAAATGTCTGGGAGCACGTAGTCGATGGGCTGCCGACCAAGGACATCACATCGGTCAGCTTCGACGCTACTCACAAACGGCTGCTGGCAACCAGTGACTCGACTGGCGTAATCTTCGTCAGCAACGATAACGGACGCTCCTGGCAACGCGGTCCCGATGCGGGATACCCGCTGCGCCGAGTGAGCATGATCGGTGGCCGTTACGTAGCCGCGACTCCGTTTGACGGCGTCGTGCTCCAACCGGACGGTGGCAACATCAGCGCCGCTGCCGACGCAGGTAGCAACTAGCTATCAGAGAATCGGCGATTCACTAAGGGGGAGCGGAAACGCTCCCCTTTTTTCTATTGAAGCTTGCCCCATAGATCGAGGTGATCGCACAGCTGCTCGTGGGGCACCCCCTCCCCCCTTTGGGAACGCAAATCTTTGAGGAATAAAGACTTAGCTTTCTGACTCTCGCTCAGATCTTTGATTCCAAAGGAGTTATAGGCAAAATCTTGCGAACAAAGGAGTTATGCCGCATTTTGCGGGTTATGTTTTCAAAGAGCTATGGAAATTGGACATTGATTATCTTGTAGAGGCGAGCGGGCAGTCAAGGACCATAATGGGAATCGGCGGGACCGTCCACGTTGCGGGATGGGATTGGCTGTATGCGCGCCCGCCTTTCGTTCAATCCCCGGCGCGACCACCGAGCGATCGTGACCTGGCTGCCAACACCCACGTTTCAAAAAAGCGAAACGTGGGCACCCGGCTCTCACTGCACTACGAGCATAAGGGTGGTCGTATGGGTTAAGGAGCCCGAATTGGCCGTCACCGTGATGTTATAGGTGCCGGCCGGTGTTCCCGCTGCGCCACCTCCGCCCCCACCCCCGCCTCCGCCACTATTTGTGCCGCCACCGCCGCATCCGACCAGCCCGAGGGTAATCAGCGACAGGAGGAACAGCAGCGACAGAAGAAGAGATCGGCCTTTCCGGCGCTGGCGCGCCCGCGCCAACGGGACGACCGTGGCGCCTAACAGTCCGATCGTCGAAGTCAACCAAATCGAAGGAACAAACGGCGAGGTTATCCCCGCTACGGGCGCCGCTATCCGGGCCGTGGTTGTTACCGAGAGCGTGCCGATCCCTTTCCCGCTCCCCAGCGAATACGAGTTCGGGTTCACCGAACATGTGGTAGCCTTCGCCGGAACCGTACAGGAGACGGTAACGGTCCCAGTAAATCCAAAGAACGGGTTCACTCCAATATCGTTGATGTAGGAGGCGGTGCGACCTGCCGGCACCGTCTGACTTGTGATTCCTCGATCCGCGACAGTGAAATCTGCAGCCAGATTCAGTACCAAGGTAGTCGAATTCGAGGCAGTGTAGTTTCCGTCACCGGGATAGCTGGCTGTGACGGAGTATTGCCCGGGTGCGAGTTGCGTGGCATCAAGGGTCGCAGTTGCCTGCGTCGTGCCGTTCCCGGTGCTGCCATTGGTCAACTGAGCTGTCCCCAGTATGGTACCGCCGGAATTAAACGTAACGGTTCCGGTGGCTGGTGCGCCGGTTCCCGAGGCGCTGACGGTTGCGGTCAGCAGAAATGATTCTGACGTCTGCTGCGACACGAGCGCCGTATTGGTCGCGAGACTGGTGATGTTGAAATTGATGGGCGTCAAATTGACGCTGGAATTGAAGCTCAGATCCCCGTAGTAGCCTGCGGTGAGAGAGTGCGATCCGGCGTGGATTTGTGTAAGAGGCGGAGTCAATGCGTTGCCCTTCGCATCCAGCCAGTTAGACCCCGCGCCCGCCCCGTTGGTGTCCCAGAAGTTTACCCAATTCCCCGGTGCGCCGTAGCCCGATTGTCCGCTGACATGCGCCTGATAATAGACCGACGTTCCGTACGGGCCGCTTGTGAATGGAATGAAATTCCCGCCCGCATCCTTCGTCAGAACCGAAAAGGTAATGGTGGTTGGTTCCGCCTGAATCGTGACCGAGACGGGCGGAGTGGAGTCACTTCCCGCATAGGTTCCATCACCCGCATAGTGGGCATACACTTGATACGTTCCGCCGGGCAGCAGGTGCGTTACACCAGCAAAATTCGATTGATTGTCCAACGAAAACGTGCTCACCGTAAAATCACCCACGATGTTACCCGGCGGATATTGCGTGAACCAGACTGATCCGGACGGCGTGCCCGTGCCGCTGTTGGGGGTTACGGTTCCAGATACGTTCACGGGCGATCCGTGTACCGCAGTAGTGGGACTGATCGAAAAAGTCGTGGTCGTCGGACTGAATGTCACCGAACTCCACTGATTGATCAGGTTCGTCACGTTGATCGACCCCAGTCCGGTAGCTTGATCATAGCCGGTTCCGGCCTGATAGGTTGCGTCGGAAGTTCCGTACTTGGGCTCGCCTGGGACCGCATTATTGCCAACCGTGACATCGTTGAAAATGCATGTGGTCGCTGGAAGCGTCGACGTGGACGCGTTGCATTGAGCAAGATTTTCCGCGGCCGCCAACCTGTACAGCACATAATTCGGCTGCCCGACACGCACCAGTTGCTTTTGAATCACCAGGGACATGATTCCCGCGAAGGCAGGCGTCGACGCAGACGTTCCACCGACGCCGATGAAGCTGATATTCCCATGCGGATCTGGGACACATGAGCCACGAATGCAGAGCAGATAAGGGTCATGCGTCGCCGCAGTCAGAGACACGTCAGGCAAGTGTCGAACATTATCGGAAGGAATGCCTGTGACACCCGTTTGCCAAGATGGTTTTGCAAAGAAAGTACTCGCGCCCCCGCCGCCCGCCCAGATATTGGGATTGGTGCATCCTGGATGACCGGCTGCGCAGCTTTGATTCCAGGGATTTTCGGGAATATACGAAATTGCGGACTCTAAGGTCGGCTGTGCGTTGGTGGGTTTCCAATACGTGCTCTCGTGTCCATTCTCATTGAAAATTGTCCCGCCAACTGCCACCGTATAAGGCGAGGAAGCCAGCATGTTGACCGAAAGACCGTGGGTCGCGACGGTTTGGGTGTTCGGGTCGTCGCAACCTGCCGACCCGGAATCGCCGGTCGCCACAACGTAGGTGATCCCCTGCGCGGCCGCCTGCTGCGCCAGGCTCGAAATACCTGCCGCTTCGGCGCCGGTGAAATTTGCTTCGCAACTGCCGAAACTCTCGCTCATCACGTCGGCGAGGTTGTTGTCGATGATGTATGCCTCGGACAAGTCGACCCCGTCAGTCGTGTTGGTCGACTTAGAGACCACCAACTCCACAAAGGCTGTGGGTGCGACCGCGCCTGCCCACGTAGTGTCGAGTATCGCCTCCACTTCCTCGCCTCCGCCCAAGTTGCCGGGATCGTCGCCGTTCACGACGACTTGCGAGGACGCCGCCTGGTCGTACATCCAATAGTGGAAATAACTCACATCCTGGAGGTTGATATTGGAGCGCCCGACTATCGCGATCTTAGAGGACCAACCTACCAGCGGATTAAAGTTGTAAATCGTGTAGTAGTCCGCCGGCCCGAGGGCATGGAGACCGTTGCCGGAGGTGAATTGTGGATGTTGCCCTACCTCGGCCTTTGCGGTAAATTGCTCCCCGGTTAAGTGAACTAACGGCTGCTTATAAAAATTGTGCAACGTGAATACACCTTCCACTCCCGGCAACAATGCAGATGGAATGGTTGGATCGTTAGCATTGGCCCAATGCTCTTCACCGTTCGCCACAAATTTTCGGATTGAAGTTCCGAATGCATCCTGCACCTGGGCCGCGGTGCCGGAGAATTCAATCAGCGTCCGCCCTTTACTTACTTGCACGTGATGAAATCCCTGCACTTGCAGCCACGACGTGATTTTCTCGATATCGGCGTCCGCTGGGCCAAATTGCCGACCAAACTGTTCGGGGGTCAACCACCGGCGATAGCGAGGCGAGCTTTTATCCTGCTGGTCGTCAAGCAACTTTCGCAATTCCGTTTCCTGTTCGGGACTGCGTTTGAGCACAAGCAGCATGCGATCCATCGCCAAGTCACGTGGCGCGAGGCCGCGGTCAAATTCCGCGCGAGCCAAACGATGGATATTGCCCGTCAGCTCAGTCCGGTTTGCGTTGTCCACTGGTTCGACCAGGCGCGGGGCCACCTGCGCAAAAGCGACGGTTGTTTTCACAAGAAAAACAATCGCTAGGACAAAAGGGGGGGGCAGTAGCCTACAGCGATGTGCACTCATTCACCGTTCCCTTTGAGTACGAGGATGCCGCACTCCGACCTTTCGAAGGTGACAAACAATTGAGCGCGCCGGATGGAGGGGCCGGAGCTTGAATGCGATATCGAGTCGTCCTTCTTTTACCTCGGATCGCAATGTCGGTGGTAGTGTAATGGCGTCAGTTGGGGCTTGTCTAACTATTTCTCACGTTGACGACGCCTTCTGATCGAATTAAACCCAGTCAGCTTACTTGCCTCGCAAGCGCGAGCCGCAGTTACAGGTACTCGCGAAAACTTACGCCGTCCGTACCGCAGCTCAAAGCATTGCCTTCAGCCATTGGCAATGAGCCCTGAAATTGGTTCCGAGAGGGAGTTCGTTCGCGGTTCGAGAATGCGTTTGGCGGATAACAGTCGAAGAAGCGCTTGGTAAGTCCTATAAGGACTTCGCAAATCCGAATGGTATGGAGCGGCGTCGCCTAGTATGCTCACGAAATCCCGAGACCATGGAGCATTTTCTGAAAGCGCGGATCGGAGCGCAGTGGGTCGTACTCTTTGTGAACGGAGATCCACATGATCAGGTAGTGATCCTTGCGCTCGTATGCCTCTTCCAGCGCCTTGAGGGCTTCCTCCCGCTTTCCTAAATGCATATAACAAAGAGCGATGCCCTGCCCGTGACGATCGGCGGGCGGGACATTGTCAAGTACTTGCTGCCAATATCCGTTCGGTCCCTTGCTGACCAATGCCGTCCTGAGCAGTGAGGACTCACGGGTTATCTTTTCGGAGGCCTCGCCTTCGATGATCCTTTCCCGAGCAGAAGCCTTGATGGCATTCTCATACTCGCCTCTTTGTTCATAACTCATCGCGAGCCGTCCGTAGGCGGGCCCAAAGGTGGGATCCAGTTCGATGGTGGCAAGAATGACCCGCAAAGCGTCGTCATACTGGCCGGCACAGAAATACACATGCCATGCCAGCGAGTTTACCGGAACCGAAATGGGGTCCAATTTGCGAGCCTGATCGATCTCATCAATGGCCTCCTCAAGCCTTCCACGGTGGGCTAAGATCGTGGCGAACAGTGCGTGCGCCATGGCGTAGCTGGGCCGCGATGAGAGAGCACGCCGGAAATAGGTCTCCGACAGCGCCGGATTCCAGTCATACAGAAATGAAGTCGCACCCAGCGCCATGAGTGCCTGCGCCTGCGAAGGGTCGATCTTCAGAGCCTGGTTGGCGGCGGTTTTCGCATTTTCGAACGTATCGTCCCCGCCGCCGAACACACCCATTGTGTGGTACGCATCCGCCAATCCGGCCCAGGATTCCGCGCTGTTCGGGTCCAACTGGGTGGCCTGCGCGAAAATATCCCTGGCTTGCCGGGGATCCGGTTTGCTCAAGAGGTTGGAGGCTTTGAAGTAGAGGAGGGCGACCTCCGGGTTCATGGGACGCGCGTGGGAGAGGCGAGCCTGTTCTTGCGAAGTAAGAGCCAGCGGGATGCTCGCCGCTATCGCGCGAGCCATCTCACCCTCCACAGTGAGAACTTCGCTTAGCTGAAGGTCGTAAATGTGCGCCCACAAATGGCGATCTGCGGCGGCATGGATAAGTTGGGCATTGATTCGCACTCGATCGCCGGACCGCACTACCGAGCCCTCCACGAGGGCATCGACCCCCAGGCAATGGGCCATCTCCGAAGCCGACTTGTGCGCCCCCCAGCAAGCTACCGCCGATGTATGCGAGATCACACGGAGCGAAGCGATCTGGGCCAGGTTGGTAGTGAGTTCGTCGGTTACACCGTCGGCGAAAAATTGCTGATTGGGCTCGGTGGAAAGATTTGCAAGGGGAAGGACAGCAATCGACCTCACCGGATGAGGACGCAACCAGAACCACCCCACCACAGCAGAAACAAGTAGAACGGCAGAGGCGCCAACCCAGATGACCCACCGCGACGATGGCTTCCGAAGGTCTTCCCCATGCGTCTCCTGTTCCGGGGACGGCGAAGTCGAAACCTCCTGCGGCGGCTGAGCTACCGGCGTAACGGGCGCAATGAAACGATAGCCGCGGCGGGGCAGCGTCTCCACAAAACGAGGCTCCACGGCGGAATCGTTGAGAACTTCACGAATCTTGTTGACCGCAGTTCCCAGACTCCGGTCGAAGTCGACAAAGGTGTCTCCCGACCACAATTTCTGACAAATCTCTTCGCGCGTGACGAGTTCGCCCGGACGCTCCAGGAGCATCACCAGTAACTGGAATGGCTGCGCCTGTAGGCGGACTCGTTTCCCATTTTTGGATAACTCGCGGGAACGAAGATCTGCTTCGTAATCGCTAAATGCGAGACGGCGGGAGGTGGAAACTAAGGAGGGCATCGCAACCCGTTCCACAAACTGGCGTCGAGAGTAACAGGGGACAGGCGAGGGGTCAAAGAGTTTCCGTAGTCTGGGTCCTCTAAGTCTTGTCTTAGCAACCTCTTGTCTGTTGAGAAAGAGTTAAAGCGGAATTGAAGTGCGCTCCATTGCGCCAAAATCTGCTTTGTGTGAACGTCGCCGGGCCGTCGTGAAAAAGCGAACGGCTAATGCGGTTATCTAAGGAGAAACATTATGAAAAACAGATGGAACATCAAGTTATGGCCGATCCTCGGCATTCTCATTCTCGGTCTCGCCCAGGGACTGTGGGCACAATCGTCCAGCACGGGATGTGGCTCCTTTCCCGGTCTGAAAGCGGCGGTCCTTAAGCCCGCGTCCCTGCAACTCGTTTCCAAAAACGATTGGGTCGGCGCCCCAATCACAGGATTCTGGAAGGTTCAGCTCTCATTGCCTGATGGCACAGTGATTGATGAAGGCTATACCACGTGGCACGCCGATGGAACGGAAATCCTCAACTCGTCGCGCCGCCCGATATCCGGCAATTTCTGCCTGGGAGTGTGGAAGCGGACCGGCCGATCTACCTACAAGCTCAATCACTTTGCAATGGAGTGGGACCCCAGTGGGACGACTTTTATTGGTCCCCTCAACCTGAAGGAAGAGGTTGTCCTGGACCGCAGCCACAGCAGTTACGCCGGAACTTTTACCGTTGACCAATATGACACCAACGGAAATGTCATCGGCCACGGTGCCGGGAACGTAACCGCACAACGCATCACGGCTGACTAGTACCGACACTGAATCGAGAGAGGAGAATATCGTGAGGCAAAGGGCAAGCGTTTGTGCATTCTTTCTGGTGGCGGCCATTGGCGCGGCAAGCCAGTGCGCTCAGGCAGCGAACCTAACCGTGAATTGCGATAAGAAAGAAACGATTCACAAGGCAGTGAAACTCTTGGCAAGTGCCAATCCGCAAGGGCCGAATACAATAACTGTTTCAGGCAGTTGCAGAGAGAACATATTGATTCGAAGCATGGATCGACTGACACTGATCACCAAGAAGGGTGCCTCGATCACCGATCGTTCCAACGGAAGCCTGGCAGTCGTGGATATTGAGGACTCGCACAGCGTGACCGTGCAGGGATTCACCATCAACGGCGGTGCCGGGGGCGTGAACTGTGGCTCCGCAAGTGTTTGCTACCTGACTGGCAACACGATTGAGGCTGGGGGTGTGGGGGTAAGTGGTGGTTCCCGTGCCTTTCTTGAGAGCAATGTGATCCAGAACGGGGGCCGCGGTGCAACGGTAGAAGATGGTTCGCAAATGTTCAGCAGCAATGACGTCTTCCAAGGCAATGAGCTTGGAATCGTCCTCGGGGATGGAGTTTACTTCGTAGCTTCCAATCCCAGCATTCTCAACAATGGGGTTGGCATTTTGGCAGCCGCTTCCAACCTGCTAATCCACGGCGGAACCATCAGTGGGAGCACCGGTAATGGCATGACAATGCTCGGCGGCTCCACAGTAGTGTTT
>Ga0137359_10002201_pt1 | contig 15607 bp, 12 predicted proteins | sample Mad1_40_16metaG_FD_108281 | JGI IMG/M metagenome (GOLD analysis project Ga0137359, IMG submission 108281) | Vadose zone soil microbial communities from Angelo Coast Range Reserve, California, USA - Mad1_40_16 metaG | ecosystem: Environmental > Terrestrial > Soil > Vadose zone | place: USA... | reverse complement strand
TTGTCGTACCAGGCCAGAACTTTTACGCAGCGGTCGCCGACGACCTTGGTGTATTCGGCATCGACGATGGAGGAATTCGAATTGCCCTTGAAGTCGGCGGAGACGAGCTCTTCTTCGGTATAGCTGAGGATGCCCTTCATCAGGCCGTTCGAAGCGGCCTTCAGAGCGGCATTGACGGCCTCTCTCGTGGCGGGCTTTTCGACGAACACGGTGAGGTCCACGACGCTGACGTTGGGCGTGGGCACGCGCATGGCGTAGCCGTCGAGCTTGCCTTTCAATTCGGGAATGACGAGGTGCAGAGCTTTGGCAGCGCCGGTCGAGCTGGGAATCATGTTGATCGCGGCGGCACGCGCGCGGCGCAGATCCTTGTGCGGGAGGTCGAGCAGCTTCTGATCGTTGGTGTAAGAGTGGATGGTGGTCATGGTGCCGCTGTGGATGCCGAAGGTTTCCTGGAGCACCTTGGCGACGGGCGCGAGGCAGTTGGTGGTGCAGGAAGCGTTCGAAATGACGTGGTGCTTTGCAGGATCGTAGGTCTTGTCGTTCACGCCGAGGACGAAAGTCGCATCGGGACCATCGGCGGGCGCGGAGATGATGACTTTTTTCACGGGCGCGCGGAGATGCTTCTTGGCATCGGCGCCTTTGGTGAAGAGGCCGGTCGATTCGACAACGATATCGGCGCCGACGGAGGCCCAATCGATTTCGGCGGGATCCTTGGTCTTGAAAACCTTGAAGCTTTTCCCTTCCACGGCGATGGTGTCCTCAGTATGCGTGACCTTGTGCGGCAGATTGCCGAGGACGGAGTCGTACTTCAAAAGGTGCGCGAGGGTCTTCGCGTCGGTGACGTCGTTGACGGCTACGAACTGAATGTCCTTGTCGTCAAGCGCGGTGCGCATGATATTGCGACCGATGCGGCCGAAGCCGTTGATGCCGACCTTAATGGGCATTACTTCCTCCGATGAGGTGTCAGAAATTGCGGCCGCACAGAAGCGCGTGACGGCCGCGGGTGAACAGAAAATGCTATGGGTTGCGCGGACAAAAGTCAACGCGCGGATAATTGGGCCGCTATAATGTGGCCGCCGATGAACGACTGGTCACCAGCGTCTATCCTGCGCCGGCTGTTTGATTCGAAACAAGGCGCGTCGGATCGCCTGCTTCCCCGTTGGATTTTTCTGCGAGCCCTTGGCCTCATTTATTACTCCGCGTTTTTTTCGCTGGCCTTTCAAATTCGGGGATTGATTGGGCCGCACGGAATTCTTCCCGCTGGCGAATATCTGCAGGCATTGGCTGAGCGGTTCGGCCATGCTGGGTACTGGTATGCGCCTACGCTGCTTTGGATTTCGAGCAACTCGCGCATGCTGACGGGAATTTGCTGGGTGGGCATGATCGCCTCGTTGCTGCTGGTCTTGAATTTCTGGCCGCGCGGCATGCTGGCGGTTTGTTTCCTATGTTTCCTTTCGTTCGTCAGCGCGGCTCAGGATTTTTCCGCTTATCAGTCCGATGGAATGTTGCTGGAGGCAGGATTCATTGCGATGTATTTCGCACCGGCAGGATTTCGGCCGGGATGGGGCGAAGCGAGTCCGCCATCGCGCGCGAGCCTGTTCTTGCTTATATGGGAAGGCTTCCGGATTTATTTCGAATCGGGCGTGGCGAAGATTATGGGCGGCGACCCGCAATGGCGGAACTTCACCGCGCTGGACGAGTATTACCAGAACGGCCCGCTGCCGACGTGGATCGGCTGGTATATGCAGCATCTGCCGCACTGGTTCCATGCAGCGACCGCTTTTGTGACGCTGGCCCTGGAACTGGGGCTGGCGTGGATGATGTTTCTGCCGCGTCGCTTTCGCATCTTGTGTTTTTTTGTCGTGACGATCTGGCAGATCGGGATCATTCTCTCCGCGAACTACACCTTTCTGAATTATCTCGTTCTCGCTTTGGGGTTTCTGTTGCTCGATGACCGCTTTCTACCGTCTTACTTGCCGGGATTCTGGAAAAGAAGCTGCCTCGCCGCGAAAGAAGCGAAAGCGCTTGGGGAACCAAGAGCGGAAAAAGATTGGCGCAAGAAACTGCGCGCACAGTTCTCTGCGCTGAAGCTGGCCTTCACTGCCGTGATGCTCACCTGGATTTTCTACGTCACGCTGGCGGAAATGGTGTGGATGGTTAAACCGTTGCCGTTCCCCACGTCGCCCGTCTCGGCGCTGGAGCCGTTTCGCATCGCCAACCGCTATGGGCTGTTCGCTGGGATGACGCGCGGCCGCTACGAGATCGAGTTTCAAGGCTCGGACGACGGACAAACGTGGGTCGTCTATCCCTTCCGCTTCAAGCCGCAAAATCCGAGCAAGGCGCCGGGGATTTACGCGCCATATCAGCCGCGTTTCGATTGGAATTTGTGGTTTGCGTCGCTGAGTTCGTGGCGGCAGGAGCCGATCGTTGTGCGTACAGAACAGAGCTTACTGCGAGGCGACGGCGACGTGCTGCTGCTTTTTGCGGGGAATCCGTTTCCGCATGCTCCTCCGCGGCAGGTGCGCTGCGTCATCTGGCAATACCGGTTCACGACGCCAGCGGAAAAACGATCACAAGGCATGTGGTGGAGAAGGCAGCAACTTGGCCTCTACGCTCCTACGCTGGAGCGCCAACCGGATGGAAAGATTCTCGTGCTGGAGTGGCCCTCCCTCGCGGAGGCGAGAGAATAGCTAACACCCATGGCGGGCACAAGTTAGCACAAGCCTACGGCCGCCCATGCGAGCCTGCATCTTGATCTAGGGCTTTGTCTCGCCAATCGAGCCGTTGGATGCCAGACACCATATCGAAGTGCTGGTCCTGGCTCAAGAGTGGAAGACCATGTTGCCGGCAGAGCGCCGCAATCCAGAGGTCATTGGTTGGAATCGGCTTTCCAGCTTGTCTCAACTCAACGTTGATGGCGGCATAGTGGTGCGTGGTCTGCTCGGTGACATCCAGCACTGTACAATCGGTGATCAGACTGTTCAGCCAGTGCCGATACCTAGCCCTATGGCGGGACTGGGCAATGCCATAGCGATATTCCCCGATGACCACTACCGGGAGAGCTAACTGCTGAACGCCAGCCAAGATCCCCATAACACCTGGATGTTCCTCCGCGGCGGCGGAAAGAGCGTTTGTGTCCAGGATCAATCCTGTGTCTCCGAGGCGCGTGTCTCCGAAGCCCACATCTCCGGATCGACCTCTTCGAAGGCTTCTTCGATGATTTTGGTAATCCGCACAGTCTCCTTGCGCAAGTCCTTCAGCTTGCCCATGTGTTTCATCCAGGGCTTTTGGCCTGCCGCCGGAGCCGTCCTTAACTTAACCTCGACAGCCTCGGTGACAAACTGCCGCAGAGGTATGCCTTGCTCGGCCGCTTTCGATTTCGCCCGGCGAAAAATCGTGTCAGGAATCTCCAATGTAGTTTTCATGGATTCGATATTCCCATATTTATGGGAAAGCGGTCAACGGAACCGGTCGAGTACGGGCTCTTCCAGCAGGTTCTTAAGGAGTTCGAGAAGTACCGGCGCGAACGGCGGTAGCCATCGTTCTCTCGGCTCTGCTTATTCGCTCCTCTTGTTCTTCCTCGGAGGATTGCGAGAGATGCCGCAGGGCTATTCCGGCGAGCTTCTCCGCCGTTCTGCTAGCGCTGTCGTTTTGTTTTTTGGGCATCTTAAGCTCCGCCGAAGAATTGACTACTGCACTTTAAGTTGCGAGCACTAAGCGACTCTTACCGGCAGCGTGAGCAAGTGCCGCGTATCTATTGAGGGAACTGCTTGATAGAAGTCACATGGTCGCCCATGAAGCGGACGAAGACGGTCTTCGAGGGCGGCTGGCCGTAGATCCAGTCTTCAATATCGTTGCCATCGGAATCACGCTCACGCACTTTGCGGTCGGGTTTCCCGATCGCGGCAACAAGTTCCTCGCGGTCCATGCCTACCACGGGCTTGCGGTCCTGAATGGCTTTTTTCATTTCCGGCGGCAGCGTATCGAACCATTGCACGGCAGCGGAACGCTCTTTCGAAAAATTCAAGAAAGGCGAAAGGATGTGCTTCAATTCGTCCGGCGTGATGTCCGGGAGCGGCTTGTTGAATTCAAGGAAAATGGTGCTGCCCATGCCAGGTTGCATCCCCGGCGGGCCCGGATCCTGCGCCGAGGTGCTCTGCGTCGGGGGGTAACCGCTGCCCCCCAGGCCGATCTGGAGATGATCGCGCCAGTGCTTTTTGCCCCGCCCGCCGCCGTTCACATCGACGATGATTTGATGATCGTGGAATTCCAACTTGGTGATCTGCACGCTATCACCGGTATTTACCGCCGGGCCGTGCGTGGCAACGGCGCGATCGAGCATCTCGGTCTCCAGCGGCTTGCCCACGCTGACATGGAAACCTTCTTTACCCGCGGGCAGCGGCTTGACGGCTTTGGCAAATTCACCAGAGACATAGCGGATCAGAGCAAGCTTCGAATTTTCCTGGAGCGTGGCGTTCTTCGCGGGAGGTGCGGTCTTCGACTGCGACTGGCTCTGGGACTGGGTGTTGTCCTGAGATGAAGCGGCGTTCGGGAACAGGGGAATTTCCCCGTCCGAAGGAAAGCTGGGGGAGGGGTTGGCGGGCGGACGAAGGCTGTTGACCCGCGGGACATCCGCGTCGGCCAAAAGGAAAAACGCAAGAGATAAGGCAAGCCAATACGACATAAGAAGTGCAGTCCGCCCCAGCGGCCCACGTTCCTTATTCTACGATGCTGCGAGGCCTCTGAACAGGTGCATCGCTCGGGGGCGGACACCTCTTTTTACCGACACTCGATCGGAGCTGAACTGTACTACGGGACGGGGATTCTCGCCAAGCCCTCAGCGGGACACGACTTGGACGCCTTGGCGGTCGATGGTCATGGGCAGAACCTCGGCACCCGCCTCACGAATGGCCTTTTCCACACGTTCCCGGGCGTCTGGATCGACCAAGAGGACCACACAGCCGCCTCCGCCCGCTCCGCAGACCTTGCCCGCCAGCGCGCCATTGCGACGGGCGTTGTCGATGACCCGGTCGATGGTCTTCGTCGAGATCGTGGGCAAGTTCCTCTTGCGGAAGGACCACTCTTCGCGCATCAAGCGGCCGGCTTCCGGCCAGTCGGGTTTTTCGAAAGCTAGGCGCATCTGCTGAGCGACGTCTGAGATCCGCTCGAGGCTGTTCTGCACGGCGAGCTTGCCGCCGATGTGCGCCTTGTAAACTTCCCAGTTGTTGATGCCGTGCTGGCGCGGCTTGCCGGTGTAACAGACCATCACGCGGCGCTCGAGCTCGTCCAGGTTCACACGCAATTCGACACGATGTTCACCGCCGGGCGGGAGTTCGATGGCAGCGGCGCCACCGAAGGCCGGCGGGTAGTGATCCTGCGTTCCGGTGGGAACATTGATGACGATGGCTTCGGCGTCGCGGCTGATGTGGATCCAGTCGACCTTGCTCTTGCCTGCTCCGGTGAAACGGTCGAGCCCGGCGCAAATCGCCACAGCCATGGCGCTCGAACCGCCTATGCCTGCGCCCGCGGGAGCTTCCGAATCGGTGGTGAGCGTGAAGCCGCCCTGCGGCTGGAAGAACTTGGTGATTTCCGCGAGGAGCGGGAGGCGGTAGCGCTTGGCTTTCACGAGCGCGGCGAAAGAGGCAAAGCTTTCTTCGAGCTTGATGTCGCGGGAAACCAGCTTGATGCGGTTGTCACCGCTGGGATGCGTCTCGATGACGCACGAGGCGTAAAGCGAAATCGCGGCGTTCACAGTAACGGCACCCGGATGAAATAAATAGAGCGGCCAAATGTCGAGCGTGCCCCCGGCGAAGTCCACGCGAGTCGGTGCTTTGGATTCGATGATCATGAGTGCGAGCTAGCTCGATTCGAGGGGGATTTTCAGTCGAGCCAGTTTGACGGAACGCCGTGACAAGCTCAAGCGTGGAACAGAGTTAGTGCGTCCAGTTAGGCAAGAAGGAACACCCAGCCTTTTCGCGGTTAGCGCTTCGGTACGGGAACGGACGCGTCGAGATCGGGCGAGTCAAAAGGAGTGCCACAAATCAAACATTTCTCTGTGATGGGAATGTTGTTCAGGAGCGGAATCCGCATGTCGCGTTCGCATGGGGTGCAGTAAAGATCTGTCGTCAGCCCTTCAGGCAATTTCTCATATCCCTCCGGGTGCATCGAACAGTAGGCGGCACCGCTGGTCCTTACTGCTAAGTTCGGCATCAAGTCGAGCACCTCACTCTGCGGCACAATCCCTTCGATTTCATGAAAATGCATTTTTCGCGTATCGGTGACGCGAAATCGCCGCTGATTCAAGTCGCCGAATACCGCAGGCATGTATTCCTCCGGAACGCAGACTATGCACGTAACGGTTGGCTCGAGAATCAACGGGTGCGATGCCAGCATCGCTGACTTGAAAGCCTCAGCCGCAACCTTTTGAAAGACCGCGGCGCTCGAGTCGACATCATGGTAGCTACCATCAAAGATGTAGACCAATATTCCGCCAACCGGAAACCCCCAGAGACCCTTTTGCGCCACCGATAAAACTCCCATTTCAACGTAGGAGAGAAATTCTCCCGGGAGAGTGCGGTCGGGCGTTACGTTCTCCGTGAATTTAATCCCAATGGTCCCCACAAGTGGTTCGACAGACAGCTTTACGTGGGCATACTCGGCGACACCGCCGGTTTGACGAACGATTTTCTGTTCCCCAATTCCTTTCGAATGGATCGATTGGCGATAGTTCAAGTACGCGGGTGTAAGCCAGGGAATCATTTGGACAGGATTAAAGCTTTGCAAAGACCGCCCTTACGAAGAACCGCCGACGGCGCGGTTGCGGTTGATGAGTTGCGGGCCGTCCTTCTTCTCTTGGGCGAGAGCGGGATTGGGTTCGAAGCAGCGACGGCAGCGGGCTTCGTAGGCGCCCATTGCACCGACAACAATCAGGTCTTCGCTATCGACAAGCCGCTGGGTGTGAACCGCGGGATTGCCGCAGCGGACGCAGATCGCGAGCAGCTTGGTGATTTCTTCGGCGATGGCGAGGAGGCGTGGCATGGGTTCGAACGGGCGGCCGCGATAATCGGTGTCCAGGCCGGCGACGATCACGCGTTTGCCGAGATTCGCGAGCTTGGTGCAAACATCCACAACCTCATCGCCCAGGAATTGCGCTTCGTCGATGCCGATCACTTCCGTGCGCGGTGACAACTTTTCCATGATCTCGGCGGCTTTGAAGACGTTGTCCGACGGAATGCCGAGGCCCGAATGCGACACGATCTCGTTGGCGGCGTAGCGCTCGTCGATGGCGGGCTTGAAGATCTGTACGCGCTGGCGCGCGATTTCCGCGCGGCGCAGACGGCGGATCAACTCTTCGCTCTTGCCGGAAAACATCGGGCCGACGACGACTTCGATCCAGCCCATATTGCCTTTGACGATGTCCACGGTTGCTCCCTCAAAAACCAGTTATCCGTTTTCAGTTCTCAATAGCCAGTAAAGAACTTCCATCTGCATGATATGAGCCTCTATCTATGAAGGCTCTAGCGATTTGACTCCGAAGCGCCGACGGCAGCGGCTCGGTACAACTTCATATTATAGAACGGCGCGAAGGCCGCAATCACGGCAACTCGAAACGCCTCTTGCCGCGTGATGAGATTGTTCGAGAGCACACCCCAGGCGCCCTGCGCGTCGCGGATCCCCACGGCGCCGGCAAACCGGTCGATTGCTACCGCAAGCTCCACGCCGTTTTCGAGAACTTCGTGAGCAAGCGCTTCCGGAAGCTCGATGCTTCCGGAGCGGCCATAGTGGCCTCGCGCACCATCGGAGACGTAGGCCCAGCTTTCCAGGAAGACGCGGCGATGCCCGCTCTGCTGCAATCTCGAATGACGCAGCATCTCGTCCGCTGATGCGCCCTCGTGGACGACATCGAGCCCGCCTTCGAGGCCGACGAAGTATTGCCAGGCCGCCCCGCCCTGGCGCGCCATCTCCACCAGCGCCTCCGCGCGCTGGCGGGCACCGCGCATCAATTCATCCCGCGACGCCGGAGTGTGGCTGACTCCGCTCTCCACTTCCACGCCGACGACTTCGAATTGAGCATTGGGAGCAAGAGCCGCTGAAAATGCCTGGAGAGCTTCCGTGACGGCGTTGAGCTTCGGGCCGCGCTTGCTGCCGACGGCAATGGTGATTTTTTTCATTTGGGAAAATGGCGACCGCCCGATTCTAACGGTAGTTGGGCAGGAATTTCACTGCGAATTCGTGGGGCTGAGGAAAACTCACGAGGGAGATGCTCAAAGAGCTCATCGATTACGCGAATGTGCGCGCGGAATTCGCATGGTCATCAAGGTAGACATTCGCTGCAATTCCTAGGGTTTTGCCCTCGCCGTGCTCTCGCGCACGATCAATTCCGGTTCGACCGTGACGGTCTTCGGATATGGTGTTTTCGCTGATGCATTGATGCGCCTCAGCAGAATCTGCGCCGCGATGACGCCCATTTCGCGCAAGGGTTGTCGCACCGTCGTCAGCGCGGGGTTTTGAAACGCTGCGCTCTGAATGTCATCAAAGCCGACAACGGAAACATCTTCCGGCACGCGCCGGCCTGCTTCCCGCAGCGCGCGGATCGCTCCGATCGCGGAAATATCATTGAACGCGAACAGTGCCGTGAACGCTTCGCCCGTCGCAAGCAGCTTTCGCGTGACGCCATACCCCACTTCGGGCGACGGCGATTCGCTATCGAGCTGCCCCACCAGCCGTTCGTTGATCTCCAGACCCAATTCCTTCGCGGCCCCTCGCTCCGACTCCCAGCGTATTTCGGTGTCCGAGCTGAACTCCTGACCTTTAAGGAAGGCAATCTTGTCGTGTCCAAGCTGCACAAGATGCTCCATTGCGAGCTTGGCGGCGAGCGCGTGATCCAATACGATGTTCGTTACTCCTTCCACTTCGCGGTGCGCGGAGACTGCCACGACGGGAATCAGCGCACCCTTCTGGCACGTCGTGTCCACGGCGATCAAGCCCTCAACCGCGCGCTGCTGCAGCAACCGCGGGTATTCCAGGATCAAATCGGCCCGGTGGCGATGGCTGACCACAAAATAAAAATAGCCCTCTTCGAGCAGGTGGTCCTCAATGCCGGACATTACCAGCGCGGCGTACCCTTCGCTGATCTCCGGGACCACCACTCCGATGGTAAAACTCCGCTGCGCGCGAAGTGACCGAGCCATGAAGTTTGGCCGGTAGTTCAGTTCTCGTGCTGCTATCCTGATGCGTTCCTGAGTGCGATGCGGAATTGATTTTGCGGCGGGAGATCGATTAATGACAAGGGACACCGTAGCCGGCGAAAGCGCAAGGTGCTCCGCCAAAAACTTCAAGCTGACGGACCGCGCTGAGGTGTTTCCGCGCGGAGGAGAAGACGCAACCGTTTTCGCTCGGACCATGGGGTGTTTCGTGGGGGTAGTCTGGCACACGGATTCAACGGGGGCAAGCATCAGAATGCACTTTTTCGCCGAGACTGGAGTGAACTGGATCGTTTTCCGCCACGTCCTGGCTTAAGAAAAATCGATTTACTGTAGGCTAGTTCTAGTACCTCTCATTCCATTTTGTGTCACATTCCTCTTGACAAGCCGGCTGCAACGGGTGTCTTATGCTCGGCAGACCGGGAATAAATCGATTTACTGGATTGATTTTTCGAATGTTCCCCGGATTGACCTCGAGGTGAAGCTATGCGTTTGAAGGCCCTTCTCACCATTCTCCTCTCTCTCTGCGCAGTCTCCACCTACGCGCAGTTCAAAGCCAGCCTTCAGGGTACCGTTCTGGATCCCAAAGGAGGCGCTGTCCCTGGTGCCAAGGTGACTGTGACGAACCAAAACACCGGCACCAGTCGCGAGACGGTTGCGTCCGCCGAAGGCTTTTACCGCGTTACGGAATTACCGCCGGGCAAATACACAGTGACCGTCGAAGCCGCTGGATTCAAGAAAGTCACGTCGAATGAGGTTGAAGTGAAGGCGGAAGAGCCGCGCGGTTTCGACGTTACGCTGGACGTGGGTGCGGTTTCCGAGCAGGTAACCGTCACCGCCTCCGCGGAAGCCCTCCACACAGAAGATGCAAACTTGGGCAATACAGTCACGTCGGATGAAATCGCGCGTTTGCCCCAAGTGGGCCGGGACCCATATGAACTCTTGCGTCTGACGCCGGGCGTCTTTGGGGACGGATCTCGTGGCGGCAACGGCGGCGCGAACAATCTTCCTAACTCCACAGGCCCCGGCGGCTCGAATGCTTCCATTTTCCAGATCGAAAATTCGGTCCAGGCCGTAGCTAATGGCCAGCGCCAAGATACCAACAATTTTACGATTGACGGTGTCAGCGTAAACAGCTTGCAGTTCGGTGGAGCTGCCGTAATCACTCCGAACCAGGAGTCTGTTCAGGAAATCACCGTGCTCGCAAATTCGTACTCAGCTGAAGACGGCCGGGGGACTGGCGCGCAGATTAAAGTTGTCAGCAAGAGTGGCACGAACCAATATCACGGAACGGGTTTTTTTAAGTATCAGGACCCCAACTGGAACGCCTTCAACAAATACGGCGGTCCGAACGCACCTCCGACTCGGGTCAACAATAATTACCGCCAGTTCGGCGGCAGCCTGGGCGGCCCGATTTGGAAGGACAAGCTGTTCTACTTCTTTTCTTACGAAGGGCTAAGGAGCAACAGTTTGAATGTGTCCAGCCCGATATGGGTGGAAACCCCTCAGTTCCGTCAGTTGGTCATGAGCTCTCGGCCGGGCAGCATCGCGGCGAAGATTATGAGTTCGGCTGGTGTCGCGCCCCGCATCCAGAGCGTGCTGACCCCGACGTGTGCCCTTGCTAGCCTCCCTTCGACAGAATGCGTTGTCGTCGGAAACGGAATAAATATCGGATCTCCATCGGGGGCGACCGGACAATACCTTCCCTTCACCGGGCCGAACGCCACTGATACCAATGGCAACCCCAAAGTTGGATCCGCTTTCATTGGCGGAGGGCTTGACCCCACGACCCCCGATCTTGAATACGTTACCCAGCTGCTCCCCGGCACTAGTAGCGGAAATCAATACAATGGGCGAGTGGATTACATCAGAGGAAACAATCAGTTTTCATACAGCTCGTACTTCACCGCGTTCAACCAAACGACCGCGGACTCCCCGGGCCGAAGCCGCCAGCAGGGAGATTTAAACATTCAACCCTTGAACCAAGTTCAGGCTGTTTCCTTCATCCACATCTTCTCTCCGACTTTGATCAATGAATTCCGAGTCAATTTTACGCGGTTCAACTTCAACCAGATAGCCACCAGCCAAAATGTAAACTTCGGCATTCCGCGGATCGAGGTTGAAGGCTACAGCTTTGACCGCCTTCGCTGGGGAGCGCCGCAAGCATCCACTACTCCCGCGATCTTCGTCGAAAACAGCTACAATTTCCGGGACAAAGTTACTAAGAACATTCGCAGTCAGGCTCTTAGCGCCGGTTTCGATTTCACCGCTGAGCAGAATAACAACGACTTAAGCGGAATGGCCCGGCCCCTGTATTCCAGCCACTTGATTTGGAATTTCGTCAATGATGCGCCAATCTTCGAGCAGATCGACGCCAATCCCCAGACCGGTGGCCCCGCAGATGCCCAACGGGGCCTCAGGTCAAAGGACATTGCAGCGTTCTTCCAGGATGATTGGAAGCTCAGACCGAATTTGACGTTGAACCTAGGCTTGCGATGGGAGTATTTCAAGCCCCTCACCGACGCCAACAACCGCCTCACAAATATCAATTTCGGCCCAGGCGGCGTATTGGCAACTTCAACGCTGGCGCACGTAAATAGTCTCATCCCCTCGACCAAGAGAAACTTTGGCCCTCGGCTCGGTTTTGCCTGGAGCCCGTCGCGATTCCACGGCGACGCCGTGGTCCGCGGAGGCGGGGCCATTGCGTTCAACCGGCCGGACGACGTTCTATTTGGGAACGCCGCGTTCAACCCCCCGGGTTACGCCCGCTTCGGTCTATGCTGCGGGACTTCCGACGGTCAGTCCAATTTTCCGCCGGGAGGCGGCGACGGCTTCGGCTCGCCTTTCGACGGCGGCGCAATCCTCTATGCGCTCGGCGCAAGTAATGCCTTTAATAGCTATCCGGCAAACCCGGCTCTCGCATTTGGCATCGATCCGAAGAACGGCGGCGTTTGCGCGAACAAGGCTTGCACATCCGATCAACCCGTCGAAATTTACGGTGGGTCGCCTAACTATCACGACGCTTACGTTTACCTTTATTCGCTGGAGGTCGAAAAGCGTCTGCCTTGGAGCCTCATCGCAACTGCGGGCTACCAGGGCAGCGTCGGCCACAAACTTATCCGTCTGGTCAATCAGAACTTTCTACAGGCGCCTAGCATGACCTTCGGTACCGGTTCTGGGGTGTACCTCCCGACCAGCGACGTCAATTCAAATTACAATGCCCTCAACCTCCGTTTGCGCCGGCAGTTTTTGAATGGCCTGCTGTTCGATACCCAGTATCGTTACAGTAAAAGCATCGACCAACTCTCGAATGAGGGCCCCGGTGGCTCCACCAACCAAACCGATCCCGCTCATCCGCAGACGGAACATGGCCCTTCTGACTTCGACGCCAAGCATTACCTGAACTTCTTCGCACTCTATGACCTGCCGTTCTACCGTGATAAATCGCGCCTTACTGGGAAGATCTTGGGTGGTTGGCAGGTCAACGGCATCTTGACCTCGCACACTGGGTTTCCATGGACGCCGGTGACCGGTCAGGTTTCATCAGTTCCAGTCGTCAATGCAACTACGATCGCGCCGGTGCGGCCGACTGCGCTTCTCAAGCAGCCGGGAGACGGTACGTCCAACGGCTCGTTCATAACTCCTAATGCGAACTTTCCTGGGATCATTCATCAGGGAGACCCCGTCCCTGACCCTGCCAACCCCGGCAAGTTCATTGGGTCGCAGTGCAACAATCCAGTGCCCTCGGAACGGCCAGGTTCTCCTTACTTCAACATTTGCACCCCAGGTCCTCCGGGAATCGGCCGCAATTCTTTCCGCGGTCCCGGCTATTTCGGCATTGACGCGAGCCTCGCAAAAAGGTTCGCTTTGCCCAACCTAAAGCTCCTGGGCGAAGGGTCATATGTCGAACTTCGCGGCAACTTCTTCAATCTATTTAACAAGCTTAATTTGCAGCCGTTCTCGTCTCAAACGAACAATGTGCACGTGGAGAACTCGCTCTTCGGCCGCGCGCCTGGCGGGTTGGCCGGCCGGGTGATCGAGTTCCAGGCTCGCTTCAGTTTCTAGCTGGATTCTCATGCGCGTTAGGGGCGCACGATTCTTCGCCCCTAGCGCGCCTCCTCATTCCTTCAGGAGACTTGCAATGTGCCGCCTGGGTTTTCGCAAAAACGCTCTGCGTATCGCACTGCTCTTTGCTGCAGCGGCCCTGCCCCTGACCACGCTTCGAGCGCAGTCCACAACCCCGTCGGAAACTATCGAAATTGATGTCGCCGCGCGAACACACCCCTTCCCCCACTTCTGGGAGAAAATGTTCGGTTCGGGCCGCGCCATCCTGAGCCTCCGCGAAAGCTATCGCCATGACCTCGGTGAGACAAAACGCATTACCGGCTTCGAATATGTCCGCTTCCACGCTATTTTCCACGACGAAGCTGGCTTCTACGACGAAGACAGCGCCGGCAAGCCGGTCTACAACTTCTCCTACGTGGATCAGATCTACGACGGCTTGCTTGAGAATCACGTCCGCCCGTTTATCGAGCTCAGCTTCACCCCGAAAAAGCTGGCTTCCGATCCGAACGCGCTCCATGCCTTCTGGTACAAACAGAACGTTTCCCCGCCGAAGGACTGGGGAAAGTGGGAACGGCTCGTCGAGAATTTCACGCGGCATCTCGTCGAGCGCTACGGCGTCGATGAAGTCGCGCAGTGGTATTTCGAAGTGTGGAACGAGCCCAACATTGATTTCTGGGCCGGTGATCCGAAAGAGGCCACTTACTACGAGCTATACGATCGCGCCGCGCGCGCCATCAAGCGCGTGAGCCCGCGCCTGCGCGTGGGCGGCCCCGCCACGGCACAGGCTGCGTGGGTGGACCGCTTCCTTGCGCATTGCAAAGAGAAGAACGTCCCGGTGGACTTTGCTTCAACTCACGTCTACGGCAATGACAAGGCCGAGGATGTCTTCGGCACGCACGAACAGATTCCACGAAATCAAATGGTCTGCCGCGCAGTCAAAAAAGTTCACGAACAGATCGCCGCATCCGCTTTCCCGAATACGCCCCTCATCTGGAGCGAGTTCAACGCGAGCTATATGAACGAGCCCGCTGTGACGGACACAGTCTTTATGGGACCGTGGATGGCCGACACCATCCGCCAGTGCGACGGCCTCGCCGAAATGATGAGCTACTGGACGTTCTCGGATGTTTTTGAAGAACAGGGCGTCGTGAAAACGCCATTCTACGGCGGCTTTGGTTTGCTCGCCGAACGGAGCATTCCTAAGGCCGCATTCAACGACTTCGCGCTTCTTCATCAGCTCGGCGACACACGCCTCGAAGGCAACTCCGATAGCGTCCTCGTCACGCGCCGCAAAGACGGCTCGCTCGCCATCGCCGCGTGGAATCTCTTCCTGCCCGAAGAGGCCGGTTCACCGAAAACCGTCACGTTGCACTTCAAGGATCTCAGCGGGACGCCATCCGCGCGGGTCACCATCGTCGACACGGAACACGGCTCGCCGCTGCCTGCCTGGGAAAAGATGGGCAGGCCCGCATTCCCCACGCCAGCGCAGATCGAGGCACTCCGCAAAGCCGCCACGCTACCTACTGCGCAAACGCAGACGCTCAAGAAAGGCACCCTCGCGCTCACGCTCGAGCCTCACGCCCTGGCACTCATCGAGATAGGCCGATAATCGTCAGCAAATAAAATTGCACCGCTATTGCTTGTGGAATCCCGCGCGGGCCATTCCGTTTTTCGCGGCATCGTTCTTCATGAACTGCTCCCAAACGAAGCCGGTTCGCACATTTTCCGCCATCAGCAGCGTGATCCCCAGGTCGATCCCAATCACGTCCGGGTTGTACCAGTTTTTAAGCGGATTAAAAACATCCACGAAGCTGTATTTTCGCCAGGCGCCTTTCGCGTATTTTTCACGGATCGTTCGAAGAACGCGCAGCGTTTCCGCCGGCAAAAAGGGCAAGGAGCCACCCGCCGCGCAGGGGACGATGCTGCCGTCAATCGGTCCCATCGGGGGTGGCCCGCCCCATGCCACGTATCCATGAGCCGAGTCCGAAGCCGTTATGCCCCACAGGTCTTCGCTGTAGTCCGGAAATTGTTTCGCCAGCTCCAGGCACCATAGCTTGTGTACCTTCGTCGCAATCACCGAATTCTCGAAGTAGTTCGCGTACGCATCGGCTTTCCCGCGGAAGTCGAACCATGCGTGCGAATACTGGTGCACGAAGAGCGGAGCGTGTGACCCTATAAAGCGCTGGCCGTAGAATTCAAACCGCGGGCGTTCCCACGCATCCCAGCACTCCTTCGGCAACGGATGCGTCGGAGACCCCAGGCCAAGCAGATAGATCATCATCAACTCGCAGTAATGGTCCCACCGCGCCTTGATGAATCCGGTCTCCGGTTTCCAGCCC
>Ga0137359_10002193_pt1 | contig 15650 bp, 14 predicted proteins | sample Mad1_40_16metaG_FD_108281 | JGI IMG/M metagenome (GOLD analysis project Ga0137359, IMG submission 108281) | Vadose zone soil microbial communities from Angelo Coast Range Reserve, California, USA - Mad1_40_16 metaG | ecosystem: Environmental > Terrestrial > Soil > Vadose zone | place: USA... | reverse complement strand
TGGACGTGGTGTGTCCGGGATTCGTGTCGGATTGCCTGGAAACGCTGGAGGAGATCGGCATTCAGAACAAGGCCGCCTTCCTCAAGGCGGGGGGTGGGGAATTCCGCTACATCCCCTGCCTGAACCAGCGTCACGAATGGATCCAGGCGCTGTCCCGCATTGCCACGGAGAACCTGCACGGCTGGGCATCCACCGACTGGGATCAGGCCCCGGCACTGCGCGCCGCCGCGGAGAGCCGCACCCGCGCGATTTCGATGGGCGCGAAAAAGTAAGCCCTTCCTCGCGCGATGAACTAGTGAATTCAGGCGCCAGGCGAGCCGGACTCAGCGTCGGGAGAGGGTTGAAATAGCGGTGGCAGTGCCCAATATGCTCATAGGTTTGGATTCAGGAGGAGTTGATGCAGGACCAGGAAAAAGTGGCGTCCGTGCCCCAGAACGATAACGGGTCGGCCTCGCCGCCGACGGCGGAGGACGCGGCATATGACGCCCGGGCAGTCGAGGCCATGCCGGGTGTGGAAGAGTTGCTGAAGGAAGCCGAGCTTGCGGCCCAGAAACACCACGATGCCTGGCTGCGCGCCAAGGCCGAGGCCGACAACGTGCGCAAGCGCGCGCAGACCGACATTGCCAACGCTCACAAGTACGCGCTCGAGGGTTTCGCGGGCGAGCTGCTGGCGGTACGCGACAGCCTGGAGGCGGCGCTCGCTTCCGGCAACGCCGCCACGGATGCGCTGAGAAGCGGCGTGGAGTTGACGCTGAGACAGCTGACCAACGCGTTCGAGAAATTTTCTATCAAGGAAATCAACCCTCTAGGGGAAAAATTCGACCCCCACAAACACCAGGCCATCGGCGTGGCGGAAGCCGATGCCGACCCCAATACCGTGCTCAGCGTGCTGCAGAAAGGCTACAGCCTGAACGACCGGGTGATCCGCCCGGCGCTGGTCACCATCGCGAAATCGCGGAACCCTGCTTGATTTTCAATACGGAAGACCAAATCTTCGCAATCAAAGGCATTTTCACTTTCGAACAAAGGAAAGACCATGGGAAAGATTATCGGTATTGACCTCGGTACCACCAATTCCTGCGTGGCCGTGATGGAGAACGGGCAGCCCAAGGTGATCGAGAACTCCGAAGGTGCGCGCACCACGCCCTCGATTGTCGCCTACATGGAAGACGGCGAGGTGCTGGTAGGTGCCCCGGCCAAGCGCCAGGCGGTCACCAACCCAAGGAACACGCTATTCGCGGTCAAGCGTCTGATCGGCCGCCGCTTCACCGAAAAGGAAGTGCAGAAGGACATCGACCTGATGCCCTACAAGATCATTCAGAACAGCAACGGAGACGCCTGGATCGAGGTGCGCGGCAAGAAGATCGCCCCGCCCGAAGTGTCCGCGCAAGTGCTGCAGAAGATGAAGAAGACCGCCGAGGACTATCTCGGCGAGCCGGTCACCGAGGCGGTGATCACCGTGCCCGCCTACTTCAACGATTCGCAACGCCAGGCGACCAAGGACGCCGGCCGCATCGCCGGGCTGGAGGTCAAGCGCATCATCAACGAGCCGACCGCGGCGGCGCTCGCCTTCGGCATGGACAAGAAAGAAGGCGACCGCAAGATCGCGGTATATGACCTGGGCGGCGGCACGTTCGACATTTCCATCATCGAAATCGCGGTGGTGGACAAGGAACACCAGTTCGAGGTGCTCTCGACCAATGGCGACACCTTCCTCGGCGGCGAGGACTTCGACCAGCGGCTGATGGACTATCTCGCCGATGAGTTCAAGAAGGAACAGGGAATCGACCTGCGCAAGGACGTGCTGGCGCTGCAGCGTCTCAAGGAAGCGGCCGAGAAGGCCAAGATCGAGTTGTCGTCCAGCCAGCAGACCGAGATCAACCTGCCGTACATCACCGCCGACGCCTCGGGACCCAAGCACCTGGCGATCAAGATCACCCGCGCCAAGTTCGAAAGCCTGGTCGATGAGCTGATCCAGAAGACGGTGGAACCGTGCCGCACCGCCATCAAGGATGCCGGCGTGAAGCTCTCCGACATCTCCGACGTGATCCTGGTGGGCGGCATGACCCGCATGCCGAAGGTCCAGGAGAAGGTGAAGGAAATTTTCGGCAAGGAACCGCGCAAGGACGTAAATCCAGATGAAGCAGTCGCGATCGGCGCGGCGATTCAGGCCGGCGTGTTGCAGGGCGACGTCAAGGATGTCCTCCTGCTCGACGTCACGCCGCTCAGCCTGGGCATCGAAACTCTGGGCGGGGTGATGACCAAGCTGATCCAGAAGAACACCACGATCCCGACCAAGGCGCAGCAGGTGTTCTCGACCGCCGACGACAATCAGACGGCGGTAACGATCCATGTGCTGCAGGGCGAGCGCGAAATGGCCTCCGGCAACAAGAGCCTCGGCCAGTTCAACCTGTCCGACATCCCGCCGGCGCCGCGTGGACTGCCGCAGATCGAAGTCACATTCGACATCGACGCCAACGGCATCCTGCACGTCTCGGCCAAGGACAAGGCCACCGGCAAGGAAAACAAGATCAAGATCCAGGCCAATTCGGGTCTCAAGGAAGACGAGATCCAGCGCATGGTGAAGGACGCCGAAGCGCACGCCGACGAGGACCGCAAGGCCCGCGAGCTGGTGGAAGCGCGCAACCAGTGCGACGCGCTCATCCACGCGGTGAAGAAATCGCTCACCGAGCATGGCGACAAGGTCACCGCGGACGAGAAGTCCGGCATCGAAGCGGCGATCAAGGCGGCGGAAGAAGCCATCAAGAGCGGCGACAAGGACGTGATCGAGGCCAAATCCAAGGCCCTGGCCGAAGCGTCGCACAAGCTGGCGGAGAAGATGTACTCCCAGCAGCAGGCGCAAGGCGGCGGCGCCCAGCCCCAGTCAGAATCCGGCGGCGCCAAGCCCGAGGACGGCAACGTGGTGGATGCGGAATACGAGGAAGTGAAGGACCAGAAGAAATCGGCGTGATAAGGTAAGGCTTAACGCGTGAGGGGTGAGGCGGATTTCCGGCTCACCCCTTGCCTTGTCTAAAAAATAGAGCGACGGCCCAGCCAAGAAGGCACTGAATGTCGAAACGCGACTATTACGAGGTACTCGGCGTCAATCGCGACGCTTCCGAAGAGGAAATCAAAAAGGCCTACCGGAAGCTGGCGATGAAGCACCATCCGGATCGCAATCCGGACAATCCGAAATCCGAGGGGCTGTTCAAGGAGGCGAAGGAAGCCTACGAAGTGCTATCCGACGCCGGCAAGCGCGGGGCCTACGATCAATACGGCCACGCCGGAGTCGATCCTCGGGCCGGAATGGGAGCGGGAGCGGCCGGTGCGGGCTTCGGTGGTTTCGCGGATGCTTTCGGCGATATCTTCGGCGACATCTTCGGTGCGGGGCGCCAGCGCTCCAACGTCTACCGTGGCGCCGACCTGCGCTACAACCTGGAAATCTCGCTGGAAGAAGCCGCCCGCGGCACCGAGACCCGGGTGCGCATCCCGACCATGGAGGAGTGCGTGACCTGTGGCGGTTCGGGCGCAAAACCCGGCACGCAGCCGATGACCTGTCCGACTTGCGGCGGTCAGGGACAGGTGCGCATAACCCAGGGATTCTTCTCGATCCAGCAGACTTGCCCGAAATGCCATGGCAGCGGCAAAGTCGTGCAGAGTCCCTGCGCTACGTGTAATGGCGCGGGCCGGGTCAAGCGCCAGAAGACGCTGTCGGTCAAGATTCCCGCCGGCGTGGACGAGGGCGACCGCATCCGCCTTTCCGGGGAAGGGGAGGCCGGCGTCAACGGCGGTCCGTCAGGCGATCTGTACGTGGTGATCCACATCCGTGCGCACGAGGTGTTCAGCCGCGAGGGCAACGACCTGCACTGCGAGATGCCGATCAGCCTCACCAAGGCGGCGCTGGGCGGGGAGATCGAGATTCCGACGCTGGACGGTTACGCCAAGATCAAGATTCCTCTGGAGACCCAGACGGGGAAAGTATTCCGTTTGCGCGGCAAGGGCATCAAAGGCGTGCGCAGCAACGCCTACGGCGACCTGCTTTGCCACGTGGTGGTGGAAACGCCGGTGAATCTCACGCCGCGGCAGAAGGAATTGCTTCAGGAACTCGAAGAGATCAACGATCGCGACAACGGCCGCCACAACCCGCGCGCCAAAAGCTGGATGGACCGCGTGAGGGAATTCTTCGCCGAATAGAAGTCGCGACTTCAAGAAAAGGGCCGCCGGTGCGGCCCTTTTTCATGCTCACGACACCGCGTTACTTGCGGCGCCAGGTCGTGCCTGCGGGCCCGTCCTCGAGCACGATCCCTGCCGCGAGCAGTTGGTCGCGGATGCGGTCGGACTCGGCGTAGTTCCTGGCCTTCTTTGCTTGCGCGCGCGCCGCGATCATTTCTTCGACCCGTGCCACGGTCCAGCCGGCGGGTAGATCGCCGCGCAAGAACTCGTCGGGATCGCGTTGCAGCAGGCCCAACACTGCGCCGAGCGATTTGAGCAGCGCGGCCGTGTTCGAGGACCGGCTGCGATTGACTTCGTTAGCAAGATCGAACAGCACGGCAACCGCTTCCGGGGTATTGAAATCGTCGTTCATCGCCGCTTGGAAACGCGCCGCCTGCGGCTCGTTCCAGTCCACATCGCCGGCCTGCGCCGGCACCGCTTTGAGCGCAGTATAAAGCCGGGTCAGCGCCTGCCTGGCGTCATCGAGGTGCTGGTCGGAATAGTTCAGCGGACTGCGATAGTGCGCGCGTACGATGAAGAAGCGCACCACTTCTGCGTCGTACTTCGTCAGGATTTCGCGCACGGTGAAGAAATTACCGAGCGACTTCGACATCTTCTCGTTGTCCACGCGCACGAAGCCGTTGTGCATCCAGTAGTTCACGAAGGCGTGGCCGTGCGCGCCTTCCGACTGGGCGATCTCGTTCTCGTGGTGCGGAAACTGCAGGTCCTGGCCGCCGCCGTGGATGTCGAAGTGGCTGCCGAGGTAGCGTTCGCTCATTGCCGAGCACTCGATGTGCCATCCGGGCCGCCCCTTGCCCCAGGGCGAATCCCAGGCCGGCTCGCCCGGCTTCGCCGATTTCCACAGCACGAAGTCCAGCGGATCGCGCTTGCTGGGATCGACTTGCACGCGCTCGCCGGCGCGCAGTTCGTCCAGCGTCTTGCCGGACAACTTGCCGTAGCCGGGGAACCCGTGCACCGAGTAATAGACGTCGCCGTTCTGCGCCTGGTAGGCCAGGCGCTTGCCGATCAGCGCGGCGATAAGCTGAATCATCTGCGGGACGTTGGCGGTGGCGCGCGGTTCGATATCTGGCTTCTGCACGCCGAGCGCAGCCGCATCCTGGTTCATCGCCTCGATGAAACGCGCGGTCAACTTTTCGATGGGTTCGTTGTTCTCGGCGGCGCGCTTGATGATCTTGTCGTCGATGTCGGTGATGTTGCGCACATAAGTGGTGTCGAAGCCGCCGGCGACCAGCCAGCGCTTGACCACGTCGAACACCACCATCACCCGCGCATGGCCAAGATGGCAGTAGTCGTAGACGGTCATCCCGCACACGTACATTCCCACCTTTCCGGCGAAAATCGGGGTAAAAGTCTCCTTGGCGCGGGTGAGCGAGTTATAAATCTTCAGCATCGGGAATCATTCTGGGTCGGGTGCACGGCGCCGCCAAACGGGGCCGCTGGGCCTGAGCGCCCTCGGATTGTCGAACAGGGCGCTCTGCTGATAGAATCTACTATTATTTACAATAACCTACCGTTTCTTATTGAGGTAAAGTTTAGCACATGAGCCGATTGCAAACCGCAGGGCTGGGCGCCGCACTGCTCGTACTTGCACTGCAGTGCGGATGGGCGGTCGCCGACAACTACGACGATGCCAGCCGTCTGTTCAAGCAAGGCAACCATGCCGCCGCGCTGGAAAAGATCGAGGCTGCGATTGCTGCCAATCCGCGCGACGCGCGCGCACGCTTTCTCAAGGGACTGATCCTCACCGAGCAGAACAAACCTAACGACGCGATCAAGGTGTTCACGGCCCTGACCGACGATTACCCGGAGTTGCCCGAACCCTACAACAATCTCGCCGTCCTGTATGCCTCGCAGGGGCAGTACGATAAGGCGCGCAAGGCGCTCGAGATGGCGATCCGTACCCATCCGAGTTACGCCATCGCGCACGAGAACCTCGGCGACGTGTACGCCAAGATGGCGAGCGAAGCCTATGACAAGGCGTTGCAGCTGGACCGTGGCAACGCCGCGGCGCAAACCAAGTTGGCGATGATCAAGGATCTGTTCTCGAGCAGCGTGGTGCCGGGCAAGGGGACGTCGCAGGCGGGTGTAACCGACACTACGGTTGCGGCCGCGGCAACACCCGGCGCAAAAGACAAGAAGCTGCCGCCAAACCCGCCTGCACCGGGCGGGGCGGAAACCGAGGCGGTGCTGGCTGCGGTGATGGGCTGGGCCAAGGCCTGGTCGGCAAAGGATGCGGACGCGTACCTCGCCTACTACGCGCCCGGCTTCCAGGTACCCGGGGGCGAGCCGCGCGCGGCCTGGGAAGCCACCCGGCGCGATCGTATCACCAAGCCGAAGTCGCTCGAAGTCACGGTGGGCTCGCCGAAGGTTTCCTTCGATGCGAATGGCCGGGCCATCGTGAGTTTTCGCCAAGGATACAAGTCCGACACGCTGAACACCGCCGGCGCCAAGACGCTGACGCTCACCAAGATCAGCGACCGCTGGCTGATCATCCAGGAAAGAATGAACTAGGTGACCAACGCCCTATCACGCCGACATCAGGCAGGTTCGAGGCAGACGCTGGCGCAGGCGCTGCTGGCAATCGCCGCGGCAGGCGCATCGTATGCGTGGGCAATGGGACTGGGCCCGCCGGCGGTGGCACGCCAGCTCGCCGCGCCCGAAGCCATGCTGGTGCGGGCACTGCTGGACATCGGTGAGAGCAGATTCTCTGCCGCGCTCGAACAGATCGATAAGCTGCTCGCGTCGAATCCCAATTTCCGCCTGGCGCAGCTGGTGAAAGGAGACCTGCTGCTCGCGCGTTCCCGCCCGATCAACAGCATCGGCAACGCTTCCGGCGCGCCTTCCGAGCAAGTCGACGGTTTGCGCGAGGAGGCGCGCGCGCGACTGGCGCGCTACCAGATCGAGACTCCGCGCGAGCTCGCTCCGCGATACCTGCTGCAAATGCCGCAGAAACAGAAGTACGCGCTGGTCCTCGACTCGGCCAAATCGACGCTGTTCCTGTTTGAGAATATCAGCGGCGCAGCGCATTACGTGGCCGACTACTACGTGACCATCGGCAAAAACGGATTGGAAAAGCTGCGCCAGGGCGACAAGCGCACGCCGATCGGCGTTTACCACGTGGTCAGCCAGTTGCCCAGGGATAAACTCAGCGATTTCTACGGCAGCGGCGCATTCCCCCTCAACTATCCGAACGAGTGGGACCGCGTGCGCGGCCGTGACGGTTCCGGCATCTGGCTGCACGGAACCCCGCGCGACACCTACAGCCGGCCTCCGCGCGCCAGCGACGGCTGCATTGTGCTCGCCAACGCCGATCTGGAGGCGCTTGCCCGCAAACTGCAGATCGGGTCCACTCCGGTGGTGATCGCCGATGCGCTCGATTGGGCCGGGCCCAGTGAAGTCGAGGCATTGAAAGCCGATCTGTTGATCACCATGGAAAGCTGGCGGCGCGACTGGGAAAGCCGCGACACCGAAACCTACCTGGGGCATTACGCCGTGAACTTTTCTTCCAACGACATGACGCTGGTGCAGTGGTCGGCGCAAAAGCGCCAGGTGAACGCTTCCAAGGCCTGGATCAAGGTGCAGTTGTCCGATGTGTCACTGTTGCTCTATCCGGGCAAGGAAGAAATTGCGGTAGCCACCTTCGACCAGGATTACGCCAGCAGCAACCTCTCCAACAGGATGACGAAGCGCCAATACTGGATCAAGGAAGGCGGCAAGTGGCGCATCGTATACGAAGGGGCGGCGTAGAGTCCGCGCTAAGTACTGGGTACTGCGTGCTGAGTGCCGCGTCGAAAATCAAATCGCAAGGACATCATTATGAGAAAATTACTGAGCGCGATCTGCGCTCTTTTGTTGAGCAGCACGGTTGCAGTCGCCGCCAAGCCGCAGGTGGAGCTGAAAACCAATCTCGGCACCATCACCGTCGAGCTTTATCCGGACAAGGCACCGCAGACGGTGAAGAATTTCCTCGAGTACGTGCAAAGCGATTTCTACACGGGCACGATATTCCATCGCGTTATTCCCGGATTCATGATCCAGGGCGGCGGCTTCTCGCAGGACTTTACCCAGAGGCCCACTCGCGATCCGGTCCAGAACGAAGCTGCCAACGGGCTGAAAAACGATATCGGAACCATCGCGATGGCACGAACGGCGAATCCGCACTCGGCCACCGCCCAGTTCTTCATCAACGTCGCCGACAACGCGTTCCTGAACCATACTGCTCCGACCGCGCGCGGATACGGCTACACGGTATTCGGCAAAGTGGTGAAGGGGATGGACGTGGTCAACACGATCGCCCAGCTTCCGACCGGTCCGGGCGGCCAGTTTGCGCAGGATGTGCCGCGGCAGGAAGTGCTGATCCAAGGCGCCAGGCTGGTGGAGGCGAAATGAGCCGCGTGAAACTGCAAACCTCGCTGGGTGACATCGTCCTCGAGCTCGATGCCGCAAAGGCGCCCGGCAGCGTGGAGAACTTCCTGCAGTACGTCAACGACGGGTTTTACGACAACACCGTCTTTCATCGCGTGATCAACGGCTTCATGGTCCAGGGCGGCGGATTCGAGCCCGGCATGAAGCAGAAGACCACCAGAGCGCCAATAAGGAACGAGGCCGAAAGCGGCCTCAAGAACGACGCCTACACCGTTGCAATGGCGCGCACACCCAATCCGCACTCGGCCACCGCGCAATTCTTCATCAATATCGCCGACAACAATTTTCTCAACTTCCGCGCCGCCACCACGGACGGTTACGGCTACTGCGTGTTCGGGCGCGTGGTCGAGGGCCGCGAGGTCGTCGACAAGATCAAGGCTGTGGCCACCGGCAGCAGCGCTATGCACCAGGACGTCCCGAAAGAAGACGTCGTCATCACGAAGGCCGAAGTCATAGAGCAAGGATGAAGGCAGAAGGATGAAGGATGAAGTAAAACCAACGACTGCGGCACCAAGACATCAAGAGAACCGGATTCAGACAGGCTGCTCTTGGTAGCCTGCCGTTAACTTTGTGGTTGCCGTCGGAGCCCTTCTTCATCCTTCCGCCTTCATCCTTCATCCTTGCCTTCAGTGCCACATACGCTCTTCATCTCCGATCTGCATCTGTCTCCGGACCGGTCGGCGGCGACCGAGGCGCTGATGCGCTTTCTGCGCGACTCCGCGCCTGCGGCCGAGGCGTTGTACGTGCTCGGCGACCTGTTCGAGTATTGGATCGGCGACGACGGGCTGGGGCATCCGTTTGCCCGCAGCATCGCCGACGCATTCCGCAAGCTGTCTGATGGCGGCGTGCCCGTATTCTTCATGCACGGCAATCGCGACTTCCTGATCGACAACCGGTTCGCGCGCGAAAGTGGCATGCAACTGTTGTCCGACCCGACCTTGATCAGCCTGTACGGTCCGCGCACCCTGCTGATGCACGGAGACACGCTGTGCAGCGACGACGTGGAGTATCAGAAATTCCGCGCCATGGTGCGCAACCCCGCCTGGCAGCAGGCCTTCCTCGCCAGGCCGCTGGCCGAACGCACGCGCATGGCGCAGGACGTTCGGGGCAAGAGCGAACAGGCCAAGCAGGTCAAGGACATGGTGATCATGGACGTGGCGCCGGCAACGGTCGAAGACGTGTTGAGGAGCCACGCCTACCCGCGGCTGATCCACGGCCACACCCACAGGCCGGCCCGGCACGAGCATGTCGTCGATGGCCGCTTGTGCGAACGCTGGGTGCTGGCCGACTGGTACGAACAGGGGTCGTACCTGCTTTGCGATGCGGCCGGTTGCCGCGTCGTGCCGATCTAGTAACCGGCGCTACAGCTTCGACAGACCGCGCGCCAGGTCCACTTTGACGTCCGAAACGGCTTCCAGGCCCACCGCGATGCGCAGCAAGCCCTCGCCGATTCCCGCCGCCTTGCGCGCCTCAGGCGCAACGCGCCCGTGCGTGGTGCTGGCCGGATGGGTGATCGTGGTCTTGGTATCGCCCAAGTTCGCGGTAATGGAAATCAACTGCGTCGAATCCACCACCTTCCACGCGGCTTCACGTCCGCCCTTCACATCGAAGGAGACGATGCCGCCGCCGCTCTTCTGCTGGCGCATCGCCAGTGCATGCTGCGGATGCGAAGCCAGTCCCGGATAATAGACGCGTTCCACTTTCGGGTGCTGCTCCAGCCACTGCGCCAGCTCCAGCGCCCCCTTGGAGTGCGCCTGCATGCGCAGGCCCAGCGTCTCCAGGCCTTTCAGGATCACCCAGGCATTGAACGGCGACAGCGTCGGACCGCAACTGCGCAGGAAAGCAGTCATGCCGTCGAGAATCAGCTCGCGCCTGCCCAGTACTGCGCCGCCGAGAACGCGGCCCTGGCCGTCCAGATACTTGGTTGCAGAATGCATGACGATGTCGGCCCCGAGTTCGAGCGGCCGCTGCAGCGCCGGGCTGCAGAAGCAGTTATCCACCACCAGCAGTGCGCCATGCCGGTGCGCCACATCGGCCAATGCCGCCACGTCGGAAACCTCTGTCAAGGGATTGGACGGCGTTTCCAGGAACAGCAGGCGCGTGTTCGGCCGTATCGCCTTTTCCCATGCGGCCACGTCGGTCGCGGGCACGAACGTGGTGTCCACGCCGAAGCGCTGCATCATGTTGCCGAACAACTGCACGGTCGCGCCGAAAATGCTGCGCGACGAGACGATATGGGTGCCGGCCTTCATCAGTGCCATCACGCAACCGAGGATCGCCGACATGCCGGATGACGTGGCGATGCAGCACTCCGCGCCCTCGAGTACGGCGAGACGTTCCTGCAGCGCGCTTACCGTGGGGTTGGTGTAGCGCGAGTACACCATCCCCGGGTCCTCGCCGGAAAAGCGCGCCGCCGCCTCGGCCGCGTCCTTGAAGACGAAGCTTGACGTCAGGTACAGCGCTTCCGAATGCTCGTTGAACTGGCTGCGGTGTGTGCCCGCGCGCACAGCCAGCGTTTCCAGTTCCAGTTCGTCCCATCTCATCGCATTGTCCCGATCGCGTTGCACGCCGCGTTCGCGGCAGCCGGAAAAAAACAAAACCCGCTTGAGCTTTCGCTAAGCGGGTCCGGAATCCGACACACGCTTTAGCAGTATTTGTTACGCGCCCGCAAGCTGTTCGTCAAATCGGCGCGAAATCACACGCTACTCCTGGCGCGCGGGCCTGTCAATCGCCGGCACCGGAGCAGATACGAGAGGTCTATTCGGCGGTCGCCAGGTTCAGGTCCAGTTGGGTGACGTTGGCCTCGCGGCGCGACAACTCGTCATCGTTGCGCTGCGCCTCGACGTCGGCGAGGTACTCCGGCGTGATGTCGCCGGTGACATAGACGCCGTTGAAGCACGAGGTTTCGAAATGCTCGATCTTCGGATTGACCGAGCGCACGTCGTCGATCAACGCATCCAGATCCTGGTAAATCAAGCGGTCCGCGCCGATCTCGCGGGCGATCTCGTCATCGGTACGGCCGGTAGCGATGAGCTCGCGCGAGGTCGGCATGTCGATCCCATAGACGTTTGGATAGCGCACCGGCGGAGCCGCGGACGCGAAATAGACCTTGCGCGCACCCGCGTCGCGCGCCATCTGCACGATCTCCCGGCTGGTGGTGCCGCGAACTATGGAATCGTCCACCAGCATCACATTCCTGCCCTTGAACTCCATGCCGATGGCGTTCAGTTTCTGGCGCACCGACTTCTTGCGCACTTCCTGGCCCGGCATGATGAAAGTGCGGCCGATGTAGCGGTTCTTGATGAAGCCCTCGCGGTAAGGCAGCCCGAGGTTCTCGGCAAGCTCCATCGCAGAGGGGCGGCTGGAGTCCGGGATCGGGATCACCACGTCGATGTCCAGGTCGCGATACTCGCGCTTGATCTTCTCGGCGAGGCTCGCGCCCATGCGCATGCGCGTCTCGTACACCGAAATGCCGTCGATCACCGAGTCGGGGCGGGCCAGGTACACGAACTCGAAAATGCAGGGATTGTGCTGGGGATTCGCGGCGCACTGACGGCTATAGAAGTTGCCCTCGTAATCGATGAATATCGCCTCGCCGGGCGCCACGTCGCGCACCCGATGGAAACCCAGGGTATCGAGCGCCACGCTCTCCGAGGCCACCAGGTATTCCGCGCCTTTTTCTGTTTTCGTCATGCCCACCACCAGCGGGCGGATTCCGTAAGGATCACGGAACGCCAGCAACCCATAGCCCGCGATCATCGCCACCACCGCGTAAGCGCCGCGACAGCGGCGGTGCACGCCGGACACCGCCTGGAAGATGGTCGGTGGATCGAGCTGGTAGCCGTTGGCAGCCTCCTGCAGTTCGTGCGCGAGCACGTTGAGCAGCACTTCCGAGTCGGAATTGGTGTTGACGTGGCGCAGGTCCTGGCGGAACAGATCGCGCTTGAGCTGCTCGGCGTTGGTGAGATTGCCGTTGTGGCCGAGCACGATGCCGAACGGAGAATTCACGTACAGCGGCTGGGCTTCGGCAAAAGAAGAGGCGGATCCGGCGGTGGGATAACGGCAATGGGCGATGCCGATATTGCCGACCAGGTGGCGCATGTCGCGGGTGCGGAACACATCCCGTACCAACCCGCCCCCCTTGTGCATCTGGAATTTACTGCCTTCGGCGGTGACGATTCCGGCGGCGTCCTGACCCCGGTGCTGCAGCACCTGCAGCCCATCATAGAGCAGCTGGTTAACCGGCGATTTGGCTACAACGCCCAGAAGTCCACACATCGCTCAGGCCTCCACACCCACTGGCGCCGGCCCGGCAGCCGGCGCAATGCAGGTGCAAGTATAGTCTAATCCGCTCACTCGAAGCTGACCCGGCGGGCCACGTCGCGCGGCAGCCAGGGCTTTACCCACAGCGCCGCGGTCTCCAGCGGCGCCGACAACAGCGCATCGCGCCAGTAAGGCTCGCGCGGCGCCGAAGTCATCCCACCGAGCAGCACCACGGTCACCGCGATCGCGACACCGCGCAACAGCCCGAACGCGGCGCCCAGCATCCGGTCCGAGGCGGTAAGGCCCGCGACTTTCACCAGGTGCACGATGAACATGCCGATAAGGCTGAACACCAGCAGGCTGGCGAGCATCACCGCGATGAATCCGAACATCAGCCGCAACCCGGGATTGGACACCGAATCCGGCAGCCAGGTCGCGGTAAATCCGGCCAGTTCCTTGGCAATCCAGAATGCCCCGATCCACGAGGCCAGGGCCATCACTTCACGCACCATTCCGCGCCAGATGCTGATCCCCACCGATGCCGCCACGATCGCGATTACGATGAGGTCGAAAACCGTCATCGGGAGCGGTTCACTCCCCGGTGAACCGGGTAGATGGTGATTGCGGGACGGGGATTCAAGTGCCTTCGCATAGTCCCCGGTCTTCGGACTCAGTCGCCCTGCCGCACCACGGTGGCGTCGCCAATCGCCAGCTTCAGGGTGCGTATGCGCTGGCGCGCCTTTTCGGCGGCTTCGCGTGAGTCGTAGGGACCCACGCGCACGCGCGTTCTTTCGGTGCCGGAACTTTTGACGACCTCGGTGTAGGCCTTGAACTTGTTTTCCTGCAGCTTGCGCTGCAGCGCCCTGGCATTGGCGGCATTGGAAAAGGCGCCGAGTTGCACTACGAAGTCCTCGCTGGTCTTGGCCAGCTGCACCGGTGCCGGACTAGGTTCGGGCTTGGGCGTCTCGGCCTTCGGCAGCGCTACCGGCACCGGCGCAGGCCGGAGCGGCGCGGTCTCGGTCTTGGCGGGGGGACCGACGGCGCCCGAGGGGGCCAGGCCGGCCGGCACAGCGGTTGCGGGCCGCGAGGACGAATCGGGGCCGGGTAGCGGAGGAATGATGATGGCGACGTCCTGGTTCAGCGGCTTCGGCTCGCTGTCGAGAAACATCGGCAGAAACACGACGACCAGGAGCACCAGTGCTATTGCCCCGACCAGCCGCCGCCGTGCACGTTTCTTCAGTTGCAGTTCTTCGTCGCTAATCGCTTTCGCCATATCGTTGTGAATCGGCGCCGGATTCACCCACGCGCTGCCAGCACCGCACCCACCGTGTAAAAGGAGCCAAACACCAAAATTTTATCATTTTGGCCGCCCGATCTGATCGCATGTTGATACGCGCCGAGCGGGGTGTCGAACTTCGCCACCGGCACGCCGACCCGCCCCGCCGCCAGCGCCTGCCGGATTCGTTCGGCGTCGGCACCGCGAGGCCCGGAAAGGCCGGCGACAAGCCACTCGTCCACGTCGTCCCGCATTGCTGCCGCCACGCCTTCGATATCCTTGTCCTTGAGCATCGCGAACACCGCAATCGTCCTGCCGCCGCCGGGCAGCCGCCGCAGACTGGATGCCAGTGCACGCGCAGCGTGCGGGTTATGGCCGACATCGAGGATCACCATGGGCCGGCCGGGCAATACCTGAAAGCGCCCCGGCAACTGCACGTCGAGCAGTCCGCGCCGGATTGCACCCATGTCCACCGGCAAACGGTCCTTCAGTTGCTCCAACGCGCACAATGCAGTAGCAGCGTTGCCGAGCTGATAATCGCCACGCAGCGCGGGGTACGGCAGCGCCGAGCGCTTGCCCTGCGCACTCCAGAACTGCCATTGATTCGGATCAGCATTGAAACCGTAGTCGCGGCCGATCAAATGCAGCTTCACGCCGATTTCCGCCGCGCGCCCAAGCAGTCCGGCGGGCGCATCCCCCTCGCCGCAGATTGCCGGCCGGCCGGCACGGAAAATCCCGGCCTTCTCGGCTCCGATGCTGTCGCGGCTGTTGCCGAGGAATTCCATATGGTCGAAATCCACGCTGGTCACCACCGCACAATCGGAATCGAACGCGTTCACCGCGTCCAGCCTGCCGCCGAGGCCGACTTCGAGGACGGCTAGATCCACCCGCTCGCGGATGAAAACGTCCATCGCCGCCAGCGTGCCGAACTCGAAGTAAGTGAGCGAGACCTCGCCGCGCACCTGCTCGATGCGCGTAAACGCGCGTACCAGTTCCTCGTCCGCCGCTTCCTGGCCCTGTACGCGCACCCGCTCGTTGTAACGCAGCAGGTGCGGCGAGGTGTAGACGCCGATCTTGTAGCCGGCGCTGGAAAGAATGCTCTCCAGCATCGCGCACACCGAGCCTTTGCCGTTGGTGCCGGCCACTGCAATGATCGGGAAAGTGGAGACCAGGCCGAGACGATCGCGCACGCGGGCAACGCGCTCCAGTCCCATATCGACAGCCCAGGGGTGGATGCGCTCGAGGTAGGAAAGCCAGTCGGAAAGCGACTGCGGCGCTGTGGCGCGATCGATGGACACGTCGAGTGCCGGCCTGCGGGGGCCGGTAAGGGAATAGAGCTAAGCCGCTGGGGCGCGCATCAGCAGCGTGATCAGGCCGGCGAGCTTGTCGCGCATCTGCCGGCGATCGACGATCATGTCGACGGCGCCATGCTCGAGCAGAAACTCGGCGCGCT
>Ga0137359_10002191_pt1 | contig 15663 bp, 8 predicted proteins | sample Mad1_40_16metaG_FD_108281 | JGI IMG/M metagenome (GOLD analysis project Ga0137359, IMG submission 108281) | Vadose zone soil microbial communities from Angelo Coast Range Reserve, California, USA - Mad1_40_16 metaG | ecosystem: Environmental > Terrestrial > Soil > Vadose zone | place: USA... | reverse complement strand
GTTCTTTTCTTGGGGCGGCGCTCCTGGTGGGATTCCTGAGACCGCTGGAGAAGGTCGTTCGATGAACTTGGGCTGCTTTTCCGGTAGTTCGATGTAAGGAAAACTCATCCGCACTACAAGGTTGCCGTTCTTAAGGAATCCATTTAACGGCTCAAGGCCCGTGATCTCGCTTGCCATAACCAAAGGCTCTACCTGGCGGTCCAGGTTGTAGCTCTTCGATGTTGAATACTTGGGATTGTGCGCCGTGGATCTGCTTTCTCTGAGGCGTTCGATCTCGATCTCGCCGATCGTTTCGCTAATCCACTTCGCTGCACGCGGCTCGCTTGTTCGAAGGAAAATCTTTGTAGCTGGCTGCGAGAGCATGGCCTCTGCTTCATGCCCGTATCGGGTCTCGAGCTGGCTGCGCCCCTGAAAGCCGAGAACCACCGGATTATTTGATTTCCGATTCTCAGTAACCGCAGTGTGGAGTTGCGGCAATTTCTGTAGGCTGGCTAGTTCGTCGAGGATAAGCCAAACGGAACGTCTGTTCGCGTCCCCTTGGTTCATGAGTCGCAGAACCAAGGTATCTAGCCATAGGCTTATGAGTGGCAACAGTCTCTTCCGCGTTTCGGGCGTGGATGTTAAGAACAGCCATCCTCGACGTTCCTTGGACCATTCGAGCGCGCTCCAGCTCTGAGTAGTGCTCTTCTCAGACGGCAATAGTTTCAAGGCATCGGCCACCATATTGAGCGAACCGAGCACACCGTTTCGTTGAGGCGGTGATTGGGAATCAATGATCGCTTCATATTCCGTTCCCTTCACTCGCGCGTCGATCTCCTCGGGATGCGACATCCACCAAACCAACTCCTCCGGCGTCGGGTGGAATGTCAGCAGATGGGCGAATATTTTTCGCGGGCCTTCTACGAAGAATGGATTTTCGTTGTGTCGATCTGGAAACAAAGACGCCGCCAGCGTCAATGCCTCAGCGTCGTGTCGAAGTTCAGCGCCCGGAGTCCAATACGGCATCCGTTGGTCCAGCGGATTCAGGATTAAATCACCTCGCGAGGGATCAAAAAACTGAGGAGTGTATTCGAGTGCAGGATCGTAAATAACGACGCTCTCGCCGCGCTTTTCGACCGCGACAAGGAGCTGTCTTATGAGGGCGCTCTTGCCTGTCCCCGTATCACCCATGATGAGGATATGGCTAGACTCGATCCTTCGCGGGATGCACACAGACTGGCCGCGTCGTCCTAACGGCAGCACTGAGCTTTGTTGCTGTTGGAATCCTATGCCGTCGGATTTGTTCAGTCTGTTGAACTGGGCGGCGGTCACTATTTCTGGTCCCTTCAAGCGGCGACCGTTCCTCAGCCGCCTCGCTCGCGCTAAGTCCTTGGGTATAGCTAAAAATAGACCGCCGAAGAAAATGACAAGTGCGCCGAACCACGCGGGTTTAGAAAGCACTAGCAGGGATTTGTCGCGATAAATTAGGTGCCGCAATAAGACATACAACTTTGCATTCTCGAATGCTTTGCTCTGCCACTCGACGCGCAACGCTCCTGACTTGATAGCTTGGTCGGAAAGTGCAAACGAATATTCCCATCGCTCGATGACATCGCCATCCACCGCAAGGCGGCTTCCGCTTGCCGTCACCAGGATCAAGACCTTGTAGGTGTGGATTTGCCGGCCAGCTCGGTTATCCCCGGTGGCGGTGTATATCGGAGCGTAGTACCGCTGGAGAGGTGTCCATACCCACGCGCGACAAAAATCGTCGATCAGCCCTACACTGAGGACAGCCGCAAAGATCACGGCGATGCTCCACCAAGGTTTCCTGCTCGGCCATTTCCCTGCAAATCCTGCCCGACCCCACTTCTGTCTCATGGCTTTCTAAACCCCTTCGAACCTCTTTTGAAGACCAAGGCCTTCCACCCATAGGCCAAAGAGTTTCATGCGCTCTCTTGTCCACAACGGAAAACTGGAATCGAGAGAATTTGCTCGAATTTCATACGCATGTTGAAGTTTTGTCCGCGTACCGGCGCGTCCGTAGTGAAATTTCAATCCGTGTTGGTCGGCTAGCTTTTTCCAGGAATAGGCTCTTAGCTTGAATCCATCAGTTCCGCCAAGGAAGAGGCCATCAAAGAGGCGGCCAGCTTGCTCTACTGCCTCATGAGTCATTCCATCCTGAATTGCTAGATACCACGGCCACGTGGAGGGGAGTTTTCTGCTCATTCTCCAGGAGAGAGAAAACTCCAGAGATCGAAGGCCACCTGCAACGATGTCTGGGCAGACGGCAAGGTAAGGTTCGAGCGCGGTTTGATGGGCCCGGTCTAAGCGTCTCAGGAAAGCTGCTTCGGGAAACTTCTCTCCACGAAGCCAAGCGCCATAGGCTCCATTGTCAAAGCCCCACCTCTCCGATGGGTAGGGTCTCGGGACGGAAGTCAGAAACATCCGTCCCCACCCTTTCAGGCAACAGGTAGCTATGTTCTCCTTACTCCGTGTATCGCCTAGAAGGATCAACATAGAACGATCGGCGGGCCTTTCCTCAGTCTTCGTCATTGCACGAGGCTGCGAACCGTTCGGCAGCCTTAATCGCCTTGTTTTGATCTGCCCGCTCAATAAGACCTTGCAACTGATCTGCAGTTGGGACTTCGCCCTTGGAAATCGCAAAGTGGAGATTCAGGAGAATGGTGCGAAGCGCCAAGACTTCGGAAAGTACGATCTGATGGATCCAGCTCGCTTTCGGTGTTTTGGTCCGCTCTAAGAGGACGGACCGGCACCACTCGCTTATGGACAGGCCCGCTTTGGAGGCGCAGGCCTCAAACAGCGTGTACTCCGCTTCAGTAACTTTGCTGCCCACAGATTTTGTACGTGAGGCTGGCTTCATATTGCACTCACCGACGATCACTCGAATTGCTCAACTGAACCGAACTCAAGGTGTTGCCCTGTGGGAACCGCCTTTCGCCGATTGCGCCCGCATCGCGATCTAAGGTTCGCAATATCAATTGGTTCGCATACGCGAACCGCAGGTTCCTGTGCAGCACCCTTTTAGGGGTGACGTGTCAAAAAAGCATCGCGTGCCGAAGGCACCGCGCCGCTACCTCTACACCGAAGACCCCTCAGGCGTGCGGATTGACACGTGATCGCGACGCGCGAATCGCTCGATGGCTTCGCGATGAACCAAAACTCGTCGCCCAATACGACGAACAGGGAGCTCCTGAGCGAAGATTAGATAATCGACGCTTCGCAGAGAAATCGACAGCAACTGGGCCGTCTCGCGTTTCGTATAGAGTACTTTTTCGGTCGCCAACATCGCATGACCTCGATATCCTTCTGTAGGACTATGACATCCTCCTTAAGGATTACATCGCTTAAGGCAGAGTGTCAACATGAAATGTAATATGCCATCCTGATTTAGGATGACATTGGCAGGTGAACTGGGGTAGAGACTGCGGCGATTAAACGCTGTTCTCGCCGGAGTGTGAAGGCTGCAAGCCCTCTACGAACTCCTACGCAGGCGGCAGAGGCACATCCGACAGGAAGAATGCCATCAAGAACGTCTTGAAGTCCTCGTACGATAAGGCTCGATTCCAAACTTCTTCTGTGACGCGGTACCGATACTGTTCGTCCTGGATTACAACTTGCACGCCGTCGACCAGCTTGCCCGTAGTTTCCTGGAGCGCCCGGATTTCTTGGACTTGACCAACCCTATCTTTCAACCTGGTGCCAATGGAAAGCACAAAGCGGCTGTTCGTGAGGACCACATCCCTCGTCGGCTCTCGATCCTCCAGTGGCACTACACACAACACAAAAGAATCGTTCCGATCAACTGCGAGGCCTGCCTGCGTCGGTGTCATGCTTGCCGTGTTACCGAGGGTAGCTTTCAATTCGACCAGGAGTTCCCTCTGGGGGCTCCCAAATCCGAACAAATTCTCTTGCCCGTCTGCGATGAAATCGTTCTCAAACGCGAAATCGCTTCCTCTGCCAGTGCGCTTCAAAACAATACCTAAGGCCTTGAAACCGGGAGCGTCGAATACTTCCTTAAAGATTTGTTCAACAAGAGTTCCTAGCGCCAAGTTTCTCTTTACTCTTTCTGCGATTCTTTGTCGTTTCTCGAGTTCGGCGACCATGTCTGGGGAGGAAGCAAGGAGGTCCGCAAGCTGCGACAGCTGTTTAGGATCATTGTGAGTGGCATTCGAGACTTCGATCATTGCCCTTTCTAACTCGGCCATTTGTTCATCAGGCAGATCAAGCGAGGCCCTTTGAAGTTCACTAGGGCTCACCTCAAGTCGAGACAGGAACCGAAAGACGATCGGACTTGTGAGGCTTGCTAGGAGAGCCGGTTCATCCTTAACTAAGCGGGCCAAGCTTCTTGATGTCACATGCGTGCCACGGCCTCGGCTCTCGTTAACCCACTTCGTCTCCCTTAAGCGAGCCAGCCATGCCGCAGCGTGTATTTGGTGCGTCTTGCCGCAACTGCATGACACCGACCGATACTCCAAATCGGCGAAGCTAGTGGGCAAGACATGATCGATAACGAACTTAAGCAAGAGCACGCTTTTTGCCTTGCTGTTTCGTGTGCCCTCCAGGACTCCACTTTTGTTCATGTCAAAAAACAACACATCTGATACCTCAAGTGGTTGGAGGGTGTGCTCAGAACCCTCTGCAAACTGGGCGTCATGAATCAGTGATGACATCTCGTCTTGGTCGATAGGCCTAGACAGTTTGTAAACTGGATCACGTCTGCAAATGGCTTCTCGCTCTAAATATGACCAGTGCACTTCATTCAAGAACGCGATATAAACCGAGGAAATTACGTGGTCCTCGGGAAAGAGCTGGACGAATCCCTGAGCGGTCATCGGCCACGTCTCGACTGCCGCAAGTAGCTGCGATGAGGGCGTCGCCGTTACCACCTCATTCTTATCGGTTGCTCGAACAACGAAAGGATAGCTCCTCAGTTCGTTCACTCTCTTCTGATTGATCAGCCATACGAGCAAGCGTGCGTTAGCTTCGACGTATGCATCGGTTGTTACTGAACTCTTCCGGACCCTTACGTGGCCGAGAACCTTTTCCAAGACCGCTTCCTGTTCCATCGGTGAAATCTGTGATTGGACGCTGTCGCGTATGCGTTTATCTAGTAGCTTCACTCTCACGCTGTCTTGAAGAAGCTTGGCTATGTCTTTGATATCGTCGTCGATGCCTGGGTCCCGTTGAAGTTTGGGTAGACTGGTGAGCACACCTGCTTGATTGGGCAAAATACTTGCTTCGCTCCAGTTCTCGTCGAGTTCAATCAAGATGCCCATTAGACGATTGAGCCAGTCGATAGCCTGGGCATTCGACCCCAGCGCTTCAGCCAGAGCTTTGAGGCTCCCGAGTTTGGCCACCCTGTTCACTAACCCCCGGATGTCGATTTCGTTTAGAGATGTCTTGAGGCCGAGGCCGTGCCAGTCGAACAGATTTGATTGCCACTCTAGCGCCACATCCGACTGCACGATTGAATCTTTGCAAAGTGGCTCTATGAGTGCATAAACATGGGGAAATTGTTCGCTGTTCTTACAAATTGGAAAAGCCGCCTTGGAGGGCGTCAAGTACCCATGGGTCGTCTGAACACTTTGGGACACAAGCAGCAATTCTTCCAGCTGCCTCACTAGGAGGGAATTCAACCAGTTGTTGTCGAGCCACTTTACAACCGGCGACAAGCTGACCCTGCAAAGCCTCCACAACTCCTGCCATCGTTTCGACGTGCAAATGTCGACCGCAGGCCTAAAGAGCCGCCATGACCTCTCGATCATCGCTTTGTTGTTCGTGTTCGCTTCGCGATTCTCGGGCCCTAAGAACAAGCCACTACGATCCTCATTCGGAAGGGCCTTCGGGCAATTTACCAAGAACGGAAACGGAATCGACTCCGTTCCGAACAAAGGAAATGCGACGAATAATCGCGGAATATCGCCCGGTGAACTAACTGAGAGGCCTCCTTCTGAATCTTCCAAGGGCACCGCTATCGCAACGTCTTCGTCTTCCACGACCAATGCAAGTTTCGCTTCTGTCGGACGGGAGGGATCGCCAACTCGTATCAGAGTACAATTCGCCCCGAGTTCCTCCTGGTCGAGCAATTCGTAGTGACCGACAATCTTGCCAGTCAGCTCAATAGACCGAATCCGTCTATTGAATGCGATTACCGGTATAGCGATACGAGCCAAGTCACCCAACGATTGGCTGACATAGTCATTTGCTTGACTGTCGAGTGGATACTCGAACGCCGTCCCGTCCCCGGCAATTGGTTCCGAATCTGTGAGAGAGACAAGAAGCTGGGTTCGCGATGTCTCCATTGCTGCCATGATCGCTGCGGGCGTGTTCCCGCTCCTATCGAGCATAAACGCGAAGGATTGACCAGTATCGAGCCGACCATTCACGCTGATCGTTCTCGACAAAACGTGGGTCGTCATGAAACCGGTGCCGTAACGACCAATTGTTTTATCGCCCTCCCGTTTGGTCGAGCCGTGAAAAATCAGGTGCAAGATTTCCTTTCGCGCAAAGGGCATACCGTCGTGTTGAAAACGAAATGTGTCTGTGAACGAAAGGCGGATTCTGAGATTTCCGCTTGGCGCTGCATCAAGGGCATTTTGGAAGAGTTCCCAGATCCAACGGCGAGCGTACTGTGCAGGGAGGTTGTCCTGCGATTCAAGATGTTCGTGAATCGATTGTGCGGTATTCTCCCGAAGGATTTCTTTCTCGTCCGAATCCCATCCCGTGCTGTCGAGATTTGAAAACATTTCACACCTCATCCACGGCGGGACACCCAAGTTTCAATGATTCAAACGGCACAGCTAACGAGCGCTAGTATGCTATACATAGTAAACTTCATACTAATCAAGACCAAAACAATGATGGAGATCAAGGGGTTGGCGTGAGCAACGGCGATCTAGGTTGGATAACAAGCTTCATCTGGGGGATTGCTGACGATGTACTCCGCGACCTCTACGTCCGGGGAAAATATAGGGATGTAATTCTCCCGATGACTGTGCTTCGGCGGCTCGATGCCATCCTTGAACCGACAAAAAAGGCCGTCATCGACATGAAGGCGGCGCTCGATTCTAAGAAAATCGTGCATCAGGATGTCGCCTTACGGCAGGCAGCGGGCCAAGCCTTCTACAACACTTCGAAGTTCACATTGCGCGACCTGAAGGGTCGGGCCAGCCAGCAAGCCTTGAAAGCTGACTTTGAAGCCTACCTCGACGGATTCTCACCTAACGTTCAGGAAATCCTGGACAACTTTGAGTTTCGGAATCAAATCCCACGACTCTCGAAAGCTGACGCTCTCGGCACGCTGATCGAAAAGCTTCTCGATCCGGCGATCAATCTCGGCCCAAACCCGGTCAAGAATGGCGATGGCTCCATTAAGCATCCCGGCCTCGACAATCACGCAATGGGAACGATTTTCGAGGAGCTGGTTCGCCGCTTCAACGAAGAAAACAACGAAGAGGCCGGTGAACACTGGACGCCACGCGATGCAGTAAAGCTCATGGCTCGCCTGGTCTTTCTACCCATCGCAGACAAGATTGAATCGGGGACTTACCTGCTATACGACGGTGCTTGTGGCACGGGAGGTATGTTGACGGTTGGCGAAGACACTCTCCACGAAATCGCGGAGAAGAAAAGGAAGAAGGTAGCCACGCACCTGTACGGTCAAGAGATCAACGCTGAAACCTACGCAATCGCCAAGGCCGATCTTCTTCTGAAGGGCGAAGGCGAGGCTGCCGACAATCTTGTGGGCGGGCCGGAGCATTCGACCTTATCCGCTGACGCTTTCCCATCCAAGGAGTTCGATTTCATGCTTTCCAACCCTCCATATGGGAAGAGTTGGAAAAGCGATCTGGAACGGATGGGTGGAAAAGACGGCATCAAAGATCCGCGATTTGTCATTACGCACGGCGATGACAACGAGTTTTCGTTGGTAACCCGCTCCAGTGACGGGCAAATGCTATTTCTCGCTAACATGCTGTCCAAGATGAAGCATAAGACCAAGCTTGGGAGCCGGATCGCGGAGGTCCACAACGGTTCCTCGCTTTTTACAGGTGACGCCGGGCAGGGCGAGAGCAATATTCGGCAATGGATTATCGAAAACGATTGGCTCGAAGCAATAGTCGCACTTCCGCTGAACATGTTCTACAACACTGGAATTGCCACTTACGTTTGGGTGCTCACGAATCGAAAGCCCGGACATCGCAAAGGCAGCGTTCAGCTGATTGACGCAACCGCATGGTTCAAGCCCCTGCGTAAGAATCTCGGCAAGAAGAATTGCGAGTTCTCCGAAGAGGACATCACTCGCATCTGCGAGACCTTCTTAAAGTTCGAAGAGAGCGAGCAGTCGAAGATATTCCCGAACGCAGCTTTTGGCTATTCAAAGGTGACGATTGAACGTCCTCTACGCCTTCGCGGAGTTGATTCCAATCGGGTGTATTCACCGAAGGAAATTAAATCGTTGCTGGCAGAAGGTGGGCGGGATGAGATGGCTCAGCCTGTAGTCGTCAAGGTTCACAAGGGCAGCAAGGTTGTGCCGGACCCTTTGCACGGCCTGTTCGAAACCAATATCGACGGCAAACGTGCAGTGGTCGAGTACGAGCCAGATTCAGAACTTAGGGATGCCGAGCAAGTTCCATTGCTCGAACCCGGAGGTGTCGACGCATTCGTGCGCCGGGAAGTGCTTCCACACGTCCCGGACGCCTGGATCGATCAATCGAGCATCAAGGTCGGCTACGAAGTCAGTGTCACTCGATACTTCTACAAGCCACTGCCACTTCGTTCCTTGGAAGAGATTCGGGCCGACATATTGGCATTGGAAAAGGAAACCGAGGGCCTACTTAGTGAGATTTTGGGAAGGAGTAACTGAGCATGTCATTCTACGGCGAATTTATAGTCACGCATCGCAAACTTCTAGCCCAGATGATCAAGACGTACTGAAATGATCGCTGCACTCAAGCCCTATCCATCGATGAAAGAGTCCGGCGTGCCCTGGCTGGGTAATGTCCCCAAACATTGGGAACTAGTGCGTCTAGGAGCTCTTGTACGCGAACGAGGCGAAACAAACGAAAAGGGCCTCGTTAGTGATGTTCTCTCTGTAACCAACGATCGAGGTGTAATTCCCTACGCAGAGAAGGGCAACATCGGGAACAAGAAATCGGAAGACATCACGCGCTACAAGATTGTTCGTCCGAACGACATTGTTGTGAATTGCATGAACGTGATTATCGGGTCTGTGGGAATTTCCAAGTACACAGGCTGCTTGAGTCCTGTCTACTATGTGTTGACGACTCGGAATAATAGAGACAATCCCAGCTATTTGAATGCTTACTTTCAGACAAAGACTTTCCAAGAAAGTCTGGTTCGAATCGGAAATGGCATACTCGCCCACCGAATGCGAATTCCAATGGAATTGTTGAAGCGTGAAGTATTCCCACGACCGCCTATTGAGGAACAAGAGGTCATTGTTCGGTTCCTGGACATTTCAGAACAGCGTGTTAGACGTTTCATTCGTACAAAGCAGAGGCTCGTCAAGTTGCTGGAAGAGGAGAGACGGGCCACGGTCCGTCGAGTCGTTACACGCGGACCTGGTCAAGTGAAGCATCTCAAGCCCTCGGGAGTCGAATGGATCGGTAATATCCCCGAGCATTGGCAAGTGCGCAAGCTCGGACACATCGCAAGAGTCTTCAATGGAACTACGCCGAGTCGAATGCAAGCAGCTTATTGGCAGGACGGAACTATACCTTGGCTTGCAAGCGGAAAGGTGAACGATTACGTCGTCGAAACGCCGTCAGAATTGGTAACCGAGCGTGCGCTCAGAGAGTGTTCCATCTCGCTTGTGCCACGCGGTTCAGTAATCCTAGGCATGATCGGGCAGGGTAAAACTCGTGGGATGTCCGCATTCCTTGCCATTGATGCGTGTATAAATCAAAATCTCGCCGCGATCGTACCAAGAAGTGAATTAGATGGTCGATTTCTTCATTATTGCCTGACTGCATTCTACGAACCGATTAGAGAAATTGGCCGAGGAAGCAACCAGGAAGCGCTCAACTCAGAGATTGTTCGACGTTTGCGTTTGCCAATTCCTCCGTTGAGTGACCAGCTTGAGATTGTGGCGTATCTCGATTTAAAGCTAGCAAACTTAATAATCCCGATTGATCATGCGAAGCGAGAAATCGCCTTGATCGAGGAGTATCGAACACGGTTGATGGCAGATATTGTGACAGGCAAATTTGATGTCCAAGAAATAAAGGCAAATCTGAGCAATGAAGTCGAAGTAGGCGACTCCATGCTTGCCATGGATATTGGTGGTTCCGATGAAGATGGCCTAGAAGGTGAAATTGAGAGTGTCCCAGAGGGCGCTGAGCCATGAAGACCGACACGAGCGAAAAGGGGCTAGAAGCACTCATTGTCGGAGCAATGACGGATCGCGGCTGGATTGCAAGTGATCCGGGAGACTACGAGCGCGAGTACACTGTCGACCTGAAACAACTGACGGCCTTCCTCGATTCGACGCAGACTAACGTTTGCGAACCGCTCGATTTGGCGAATGCGAGTCCAACTCGCCAGAAATTCCTTGCGAGGCTTCAAGGCGAAATCAGCAAGCGAGGCGTGATCGATGTTCTTCGCCACGGAATCAAGCACGGTGCACACCACATCGACCTCTTTTACGGCACGCCAACACCCGGCAACATCAAAGCAGCTGCACGGTCCGAGCAGAATCGCTTCACGGTGACGCGGCAATTCCGTTACAGCCGAGACGAAACTGCGCTTGCTCTGGACCTCGGATTGTTCATTAACGGATTGCCCGTTGCCACGTTTGAGCTGAAGAACAGCCTGACTAAACAGACTGTTGCCGATGCCGTGGAGCAGTACAAGCGCGATCGCGACCCGCGTGAGCGTCTGTTTGAGTTTGGGCGTTGCATCGTCCATTTTGCCGTCGACGACGCCGAAGTACAGTTTTGCACCCATCTTAAGGGAAAAGCCTCGTGGTTTCTGCCCTTCAACCAGGGGTACAACGACGGAGCGGGGAATCCGCCAAACCCAGACGGGCTCAAGACAGACTATTTGTGGAAACGCATCCTTACCCCCCAGGGGCTGACCGACATCATCGAGAACTACGCACAGGTGGTTGAGGAGAAGAACGAGAAAACGGGTAAGAAGAAATCAGTCCAAATTTTTCCCCGATACCACAAACTAGACGTTGTGCGAAAGCTACTGAATGACGCGGAAAAGAATGGCTCTGGAAAGAGGTATTTGATTCAGCACTCGGCGGGGAGCGGAAAGTCGAATTCCATCGCTTGGCTTGCGCATCAGCTCATCGGCCTGAAGCGGAATGATGCCGCGATATTTGATTCGATCATTGTTGTCACAGATCGCCGCATCCTCGACCAACAGATTCGGGACACGATCAAGCAGTTTGCTCAGGTTGGGGCAACGGTCGGCCACGCGGAGAACGCTGGAGACCTTCGCAAGTTCATCGAGAGCGGAAAGAAAATCATTATTACGACTGTCCAGAAGTTCCCATTCGTTTTGGAGGAGATTGGTGCGGAGCACAGGAAAAGCAACTTCGCGATCATCATAGACGAGGCGCATTCAAGTCAGGGCGGGAAGACATCAGCAGCTTTAGCGATGGCGCTATCGGCGGCAGGCGAAGAGGAGGACGATGAGACCGTCGAAGACCAAATCAATCGGATCATGGAATCCCGTAAGCTCTTGCCCAATGCGAGCTACTTTGCGTTCACGGCGACACCCAAGAACAAGACGCTAGAGATATTTGGTGAGCCAGTCTCGTCCGGCTCGCCCGTCAAGCACCGACCATTTCACAGCTACACCATGAAGCAAGCGATTCAGGAGGGCTTCATCCTGGATGTGCTTCGCTACTACACGCCCGTTAACAGCTACTACAAGCTGATCAAGACGGTTGAGGGGGACCCAGAGTTCGACGTTAGAAGGGCGAAGAAGAAGCTACGCAAGTATGTCGAAAGCAAAGACCATGCCATTCGGATGAAGGCGGAGATCATGGTCGATGACTTTCACGATCAGGTCATCGCTCTGAATAAGATTGGTGGACATGCCCGTGCGATGGTCGTAACGAGCGGCATCGAGCGGGCGATCCAATACTTTCATGCGTTTCGTGATTACTTGGAAGAACGCAAAAGTCCGTACAAGCCGATTGTCGCGTTTTCTGGCGAGCATGATTACGGCGGGGCAAAAGTTACGGAGTCCTCGCTCAACGGTTTTCCATCGAATTTGATCGCGGACAGGATTCAGGAAGACCCATATCGCTTCCTTATATGTGCGGACAAGTTCCAGACAGGCTACGACGAGCCGCTGCTACACACGATGTATGTGGATAAACATCTCTCCGGTATCAAGGCAGTACAGACACTTTCACGTCTCAATCGGGCTCGTCCGCAGAAGCACGACGTATTTGTGCTCGACTTCCTGAATGATTCAAAAACTATCGAGGAGGGTTTTGCTGACTACTACCGCACGACGATCCTGAGCGAGGAAACTGACCCCAATAAGCTCCATGATCTGAAGGCAGCGATGGACGGATATCAGGTGTACGCCCCTGAGCAGATTCAGCGTTTAGTTGAGCTTTATCTTGGCGGAGCACAACGAGACCAGCTCGATCCGATTCTTGATACTTGCGTTGCCGTTTACAACGGCCTGAACGAAGACGGCCAAGTAGATTTCAAGGGAAAGGCAAAGGCTTTCACTCGTACCTACGGATTCTTGGCATCGATCTTGCCGTACAGCAATGCGGAGTGGGAAAAGCTGTCGATCTTCCTGAACTTCTTAATTCCGAAGCTTCCAGCCCCGAAGGAAGAGGACCTATCAAAGGGAATCCTGGAAGCCATTGACATGGACAGTTACAGGGTGGAGAAGCAGACAGCCATGAGATTGCAGCTCCCCGACCAGGATGCTGAGATTGAACCCGTGCCAGCCGTGGGCGGTGGGCGCAAGGTTGAGCCAGAGTTGGAGCGCCTATCGAACATCCTGAAGACGTTTAACGATCAGTTCGGCAATATCACCTGGCAAGATACAGACCGGGTTCGCAAGCTAATTTCAGAAGAGATTCCGCAAAAAGTGGCCGCTGATTCTGCTTACCAAAATGCCCGTCAAAGCTCTGACAAACAGAATGCCCGTATCGAGCACGACAAGGCGCTTGAACGAGTCGTCGTTGGACTAATGCGGGACGACACGGAGCTGTTTAAACAGTTCATGGATAACGACTCCTTCCGCCGTTGGCTGACGGATACGGTGTTCAATTTGACGTACGATCGCCCTTCCACATGAGCAACCTTGTCAGACACAGTTCCTAAAATAGCTGATATTGGGATGGGGCCAGAGACTAACGGGAAATAGGACAATCGATGAATCGCCACGAGAGGACGCGAAGGACTATTTCGAATTCGGCAGAGCCGACCCCAGATGGCTTATAATCCAGCGAGACGGGCATATCCAGCACGACTGTCGTGCCTAATCTAGAAAAGGGAGCTTTGATGGCGCGTGCCGACCTCCTCCTGAACTTGGTCAAAGCTGGCGTGTCTGGTGAGCGAGATCTGCTCGTGCGAACCACGCAGGCTTTGATTGCCGAAGAACATGGAAAACAACATCATGTTCTGGCGAATTCCTTGGATGCTCAACTACGCTCAATGAGCAAGAGTATCGTTACTATGAGTATTCACGACTCAAATGGCCATGGCCTAGTTCACGAACGCGTACCCGAGCGCAAATTGACACAGCTCTGCCTGAGCCCCGAAGTAAGGTCTACGGTTTCCGATCTTGTCGAAGAGCAGCAAAGGGCAGACTTACTACGATCCTACAATCTTGAGCCGAGACATCGTGTCCTGTTGACCGGCCCTCCAGGGAATGGCAAGACTTCACTGGCCGAGGGTTTGGCGGAGTCCCTAGCAGTGCCAATGTTTTCAGTTCGGTACGACGCTTTGATTGGGAGCTTTCTGGGCGAAACTGCTTCGCGCGTGCGACAACTATTCGAATTCGTATGCAATCGTAAATGCGTTCTGTTCTTCGACGAGTTCGACACAATAGCGAAGGAACGTGGCGACACACACGAGACGGGAGAAATAAAACGTGTTGTCAGCTCTCTATTGCTAGAAATCGACCGCCTGCCGAGCTACGTACTAGTAGTTACCGCTACGAATCATCCGGAGCTACTGGACAGAGCCGTCTGGCGACGTTTTCAGGTAAAGATTGAGCTGCCTCGACCTACCCAAGTTCAAATTAATGAGTGGCTGCGAGATCTCGAACAGCGGTTAGAGGACAGGCTGTCGCTGAAAACTCAGGCATTGGCGAAACAGCTGAATGGGTTGAGTTTCTCAGCCCTGGAGGACATGGCCCAGGACATCATGCGAAAGAGGGCCCTTTCAGAGCCACATGAAATCAAGAACATCGCGGATTCCGTGATTCGCCTGTGGACAACTGCGGCCCACAAGGAAAGGCTAGCAATCGATGGCTACCCGGCCCCTTCTGATTTTTCCAACGTACGAAATCGCCGAACGGTCAAAGCTGGGATCACCTCAGGACCACACCCACTATCCAGGCTCAGGAAGGCAGGGCGAAAGAATCGGTCCACGACTCCTCGAACTGGAGAGAATGTTCGAAGCAGCAAGAGGCGCGGTCCAGCCCGCAGTGGGAGGGGCAGAGCCAGAACGCGTCCTCGTTCTTGAGACAGTCGGAACCGTAACAGATTTCCAGAACGCTGTCCGCCGAATAGCGGGCATGGAGTGGATGGCAGAATTCGATGCCGAAGATATTCTGCCTGATGCAGATTTCTTCGATAGGGAAAATCCTCAGGAACCACTTGGTGGCAGACTGTTTCTGGTTGCTAGCAACCAAGACGCCCTCCGCGAACTACTTCGCCTTTGGAACGTGTATCAAACCGCGCCAGCTGAAAAGTTTGCACACGGATACGGCAAATGGAAGGAACTCTTCCGACATCTACACAATATCCGTGTTTGGGGTGTAGGAGACAGACTGAGGGATACCGGAGTTCTCCGTGCCTGGGAGGAAGAACTCAGCGATGGGGCTCGCGAACAAGTGTCTTTCGAGGCCGAGCTTTGGTTCCGACGAGACGCGGCGCGACAGCAACAGGCCGAAGCGGAATTTCGTCGGGCAGTTGAAGCGTCCGGCGGAATGGTCGTAAATAGCGCGGTCCTGCCGCAAATTGCCTACCATGGAGTAATAGGGCAATTGCCTTCTGCGGCGGCTAGAAGAATTATCCAAGGTGAACAAGTCCAGCTGTTGCAGTGCGAAGACGTAATGTTCGTGCGCGCTTCTGGTCAGGCTGTGGCACACCGCCCGCCGGACGAGCCAGCAGCCGATCAGCCGGGCGATGGCGGAGTTCCTTTGGCCGTACCTCGCGCTGCGCCAAGAGTTGCACTCCTCGATGGTTTGCCAATCGAAAACCACGTCGTATTGCGCGATCGCCTGATTGTTGACGATCCTGACGGATGGGCAGCCGACTATCCGGCAAACGAGCGAGTGCACGGCACTGCAATGGCGTCTCTAATCGTTAAAGGAGACCTTGAACGCCAAAGTCCGCCGCTCGCTCGCCCCCTCTATCTAAGACCAATCATGCGTCCGGACCGGCGAGACTTCCGCTCGCCTCGGGATGAAGGTATACCTCACGACATTTGC
>Ga0137359_10002190_pt1 | contig 15678 bp, 16 predicted proteins | sample Mad1_40_16metaG_FD_108281 | JGI IMG/M metagenome (GOLD analysis project Ga0137359, IMG submission 108281) | Vadose zone soil microbial communities from Angelo Coast Range Reserve, California, USA - Mad1_40_16 metaG | ecosystem: Environmental > Terrestrial > Soil > Vadose zone | place: USA... | reverse complement strand
TAGCTTATAAATAGAGGCTACCTTTGACCTCGGCTTCCTAGGAAACTGTGGTCTTATTCGGTATTAGCTCGTCTTTCGACAGGTTATCCCAATCTTAGAGGCAGGTTACCTACGTGTTACTCACCCGTGCGCCACTTTACTCAGGACCGAAGTCCCTTTCTCGTTCGACTTGCATGTGTTAGGCACGCCGCCAGCGTTCGTTCTGAGCCAGGATCAAACTCTCCAGTTAAATCTTTCAATCCACCGTTAGGTGGAGGATTGACTGTTGAGTGTGATAGCTGTGCTCAAGGCTTTACGGAAACCCTAAACCGTCACTGCTTATAAATGGCAGTTGCTACTATTTAGTTTTCAAAGACCAGAAGGGCCGCTCTTGATGAGCGAAAGGTTGTTATAAGAAAATGATTGACGGAAGTCAATACTACTCCAAAGAAATTCTCAGAAATCTTTCACCGCCTGGGCGATACGATTTTTACCGACTTCGAGAACTCGATGTTGGCGGTCATGAAATTGAAAATTGGGGTCTTTAACAACTTGACCATCCACCTTAATCGCGCCTTGGGCGATCAGTCGCCGCGCCTCACTCGTCGACTTAGCGAACTTAAGAACATCAACAATTAGCCGACAAATCCAGATCGGCTCAGGCGCAGAGAACTGCTGACGAATATCAGTAGGCATAGCTTTTTTCTGATATCGATTTTCGAAATAACTTCGCGCAGTTTCGGCCGCACTCGTTCCATGAAAGCGCGCGACAAGCTCGGTGCCGAGGTTTTTTTTCACTTCCATGGGATGGAGCGAACCGTTTTCGATTTGCGAACGAAGACTTTGAATTTCATTCATGGTTTTATCGCTGAGCAACTCATAATAGCGCCACATCAGCATGTCCGAGATTGACATAATTTTGCCGAACATCTCTTCCGCGGCCTCGGTAATGCCAATGTAGTTACCTAGCGACTTGCTCATCTTATGGACGCCGTCCAATCCCTCAAGCAACGGCATCGTCAAAACCACTTGCGCTTCCTGGCCATATTCACGCTGTAGCTCGCGGCCCATGAGCAAATTGAATCGCTGATCGGTTCCGCCCAGTTCCACATCGGCTTTTAGGACGACCGAATCGTAGCCCTGGATGAGCGGATAGAGAAATTCATGAATACTGATCGGTTGTTGTTTTTGATAGCGCTGTTTGAAATCTTCGCGTTCCAGCATACGCGCCACGGTATACTTGGCAGTCAACCCTATCATCGCCACCGCGTCCATTTTCTCCATCCAGCCGTGGTTAAACTCGATGATTGTTTTCTGGGGATCGAGAATCTTGAAAATCTGTTCTTTGTAGGTTTCCGCGTTCTGCGCCACTTCTTCACGCGTTAACTGTTTCCGCGTCTCGGATTTCCCGCTCGGATCGCCGATCATTCCGGTAAAATCACCGATGAGGAAAATGACTTCATGATCGAGATCCTGAAACTGTTTCATCTTTTGGATCAGCACCGTATGACCCAAATGCAGATCCGGAGCCGTGGGATCGAATCCCGTTTTGACTCGAAGCGGTCGCCCTTTTTTGAGCTTCGCAATGAGTTCTTCTTCGGGAAGGATTTCCACCGCGCCACGTTTGATGACTTCAAGCTGCGTTTGGATGTTGATCATCTTCTAATGACTGGCTTCCCAAGGAACTCGCAGCCGGCGAATCTCCCGCGCTTGCCCGTTCGTTTCATCGACATCGACAACGATGCCTTGAAGCACGACGTTGTCCTGCGCGACTTCGAACTGGCGCGGCAACTGTGTAATAAATCCTCGGATAACCGTTTCTTTCTCCATGCCGATCACGGAATCAAGCGGACCACACATACCCACGTCGGTGATATAAGCCGTGCCCGCCGGTAGTATGCGCTCGTCCGCCGTTTGGACATGGGTGTGGGTGCCGTAAACGATCGATGCCCGGCCATTCAGATACCAGCCCATGGCGTATTTTTCTGAAGTCGCTTCCGCGTGCATGTCGACAATGACCACTCGGGAGTTCACGCCTTGCTGCTTGAGAATTTCATCGACGCAGCGGAATGGATCGTCCACGTGATTCGGCATGAAAACGCGGCCCTGTAGATTGATGATCAGCGCGCGCAGGCCGTTGCGCTGCCAGAGGCACCACCCTTTGCCCGGCGCCCCGGCGGGGAAATTCGCCGGTCGTATGAGACTCGCATGATCATCTAAGAATGGATAGATTTCTTTCTTCTTCCAAATGTGATTGCCCGACGTCAAAACCTGAACGCCGGCAGATAAGAGTTCGTTGGCGCTCTTGATATCAACACCCATACCGCCCGCGGCGTTCTCCGCGTTTGCGATCGCTAGGTCGATCTCTTCCTTCTCGATCAGCGCAGGGACGAGGTCCCGCACGGCGCGCCGTGCGGGACGTCCCATCACGTCGCCTAGAATCATGACTCGCATTTGGATGCACTCACTTACTTGGCGAAGTCCACCGCGCGCATTTCGCGGATCACTGTGACTTTGATCTGCCCCGGATAGGTCATTTCTCCTTCGATTTTACGCGCCACCTCTCGAGCCATGCGCGCCGCGTCGTCATCGGAAACCATGTCATGCTGAACCATGATGCGGATCTCTCGACCCGCTTGAACGGCGTAAGATTTTTCTACACCTTTGAACTCATTCACGATGCGCTCAAGTTCCTCCAGCCGCCGCGTATAGGTCTCCATCATTTCACGGCGTGCTCCCGGCCGCGCACCGGACAGCGCGTCCGCTGCATCGACCAACGGCGCCAAAATCGTTTCCGCCTTTACGTCTTCGTGATGCGCCGCGATGGCGTTCACGATCTTCGGCGATTCTCCATACTTGCGCGCCAACTCCGCGCCGATAATTGCGTGTGAGCCTTCGACCTCATGGTCCACGGCTTTACCGATATCGTGCAATAAAGCGGCGCGCCGCGCCTGTTTTTCGTTCAAACCCAGCTCAGCCGCCATGGCGCCGCAAATAAAGGCTGCTTCAATCGAATGCAAGAGCACATTCTGAGCGTAGCTGTAACGATACTTGAGGCGGCCTAGCAGCTTGATAATTTCCGGATGAACGCCGTGCACACCGACGTCGAAAATCGCCTTCTGCCCTGCCTCACGGATCGCCTCCTCGATTTCCTGTTCCGATTTTCGCACCACCTCCTCGATTCGCCCGGGGTGAATTCGCCCGTCCGATACCAGTTTTTCCAGCGATAAGCGCGCAATTTCACGGCGAATCGGATTATGACCGGAAATCACCACGGTTTCCGGCGTATCGTCGACAATCAAATCAATGCCCGTGGCCGCTTCGAGAGCACGGATATTGCGTCCTTCGCGACCGATGATCTTTCCCTTCAACTCATCATTGGGCAGCGGAAACACCGTTACCGAGCGCTCCGCGACAAAATCGCCAGCAAGTCTCTCGATCGCCAAGGCGACGATCTTTTGGCTCCTCCTGACGGCCTCTTCCTTAGCCCCCTCTTCGATGACCCGAATTCGTTTTGCGGATTCGTGCTTCGCCGCGTCAACCATTTGGTCGATGAGACTTCGCTTCGCCTCTTCGCGGGTCAACCCCGCGACCTGCTCGAGCTGTTTTCTCGCCTCGTCCACGTATCGCTCGCATTCCGCGGATTTGTCCTCCAGGCTTTTCTCCCGCCCTTTGAGACTCTGATCGCGCTTCGCGAGCTCGGCTTCGCGTCTATCCAGCAGCTCGACACGTTTGTCGATGCCTTCTTCTTTGCCGATGAGCCGCCGTTCCTGGTTCTGTAGCTCCCGTCGAGTTTCGCGCACCTCCTTTTCCAAATCACCACGTTCCTTCAGCACACTATCCTTGGCGTGGATCTCCGCCTCTTTTTTGATCGCGCTGGCATCCTTTTTCGCTTCTTCCAAGATTCGCGCGGCGGTGTTTTTTGCCGCCTCATTTTCCGAGCGCGCCTGCTTGGCACGCACCCACATAACCCCTAATGAGAGTAAAATCCCGCCTACTATCCCACCCAACCCAACCAACAAATTTGCATCCAATGAGAGCACCCCCTTTCAAATCACAGTAAAACCCTACTACTGCATCCCGCACGACGCGGAAGCGTCGCAATCGATGATTCGTGTCTCCGTGATGACGTAATGAACTCGCTGATCCCATGTCTCCGTCAGCATCTGATCGACAATCTGGAACTCATAAGCCAGGCCGACAAAAATCCCTTGATCCTTCAACGCCGGCAAAATGCGGTCGTACCAGCCACTGCCCCTTCCTAACCGATGACCCCGAAGATCGAAGGCGACTCCCGGCACGAAGACGATCAGATTTAGCAAATTTGCTCCACCCTCCAATGACAACGCATTCATTCCAAGCGGCTCAGGAATTTTAGATCGCTCCGCACGGAGCTCCGTTGGAGAGGAAATTTGAAAAAACCACGGCAAATTTCCGCTATTTGTTCTCGGATAGAAAACCTTCTTGTCGTTTTCCAAGGCATCTGTCAGGATTGCATTTGTATCGACCTCGTTTTCAATCGGACTGTACAACGCCACCTTCCGAGCGGTTAGATATTGTGGAGACTTGAGCGCTGCCAATTGGATCAACTGACTCCACGAAAGACACCATGCCGGCGAAAGCGATTGGCGCTGGGATATCATCCTTCTGCGAAGCAGGTTTTTAGACTCTTCCAAAGCAGCTCCCTGCATAATTCACTAAGAGCGATTAGAAGAGGCGCGGAGAGAAACTTATTGGGGGAGAAGAATGCGGCTAATCTGACCGGCGATTACGCGAAGTCGGTCCCCGAGGCAATCGTCCCCCGCGACGAATACGGAGGGGTACTACTCCTGTCATTGCCAACGGTATATCCATTCGAATTCTGGGACTTTCCGTAACGGGTTGCCGTGTTCTTTGCGAATCGAATACCAGAAGAATCCAACGGATCAGATCCATTGCAAACGTTTTTCTCCAAGCCCTCATCATTCCACGCCGCCTCTATTAATCAATAAAGCGTCCTTACCCTTATCTCGGGAAAACGGATCTCCTTCATAAAAAGACCCTATCCATCCTCAGTCAACGTTATTGAAAGTTTTTTGGACAACTGGTCCAATCTATTCAAAATCGCTTCGTGCGTGTCTTTCAAGCGATGATATTCGTCGGCGATATTCAGTGCGGCTAACATGGCCACATTGGTCTTAGCTACAGACTTCGGCGAACGCATTAGTTCTTGCATCTTACCGTCTACATAACCCGCGACTTTGAGCATATAGCCCTCTTCGGCATCGCTAGAGATGGTGAATTTTTGTCCGAGGATCTCGACGTCCAATGCTTTTTTCATCGCTACACCGGGATTTAGTCAGCTAAGTCTAAGCTCGCGAAGTGGACCATTATTTTGTCCAATTTTTCTCTAAGCTCAACCCGCTCCCTCTCATATTGTCTGATCTGACCCTTGAGATGGTGCCACTCACTCTCTTTTTGTTGGAGCTTCTTTTCCATCACTTCTTTTTCTTTTTTAATCTGCTCGTGCTTCTCGAGAAGGCTGTTGATTGTAACTTCCAGCTGTTCAATATTGTGGAAAGGCATCGTGACGTACACCACAAAACTTCATGTTGGAGTTTAGTTTCAACATGGCACCTTGTCAAGCCGTTAGTGCACGCGGCAAAACACCAGTTTATCACGACACAAGCTGCGATCGTTACACCGCGCCGGATCCCGATGATCTGCCCTACATGCGCTAAGTTGGGTTACCGAAAAAGCGTTCATGCCGTGCCAAGTCATTGGCCGGAACCGCTCAATGAATGCAATCTAATGCTCCCTTAACATCGCGCGGACATCGGCCAGCACGGCCTTGGGGTCGGGCGATGGCCCAATATATGCCAAGCGCATCAGCTTCTTTTGATCGACGACCGCGGTGAGCGGCGTATGGTCGATGAGACCTCGGCCCTTGCGCTCGACGCCGACGCCAAAGTTTTGCCAAATTTTTTTCAGCGCGGTTAGATTACCTGTGAGAAACGACCAGTTATCGAATTCGGCGCCGTAACGCTTGGCGTAGGCAGTTAGGACTTTGGGCGAATCGATCTCCGGATCGGTCGTTACGGTCACGAGTTGTACATACTTGCGTTCTTCTTTGGTAAGCCCGCTTTGAACCTGACGCAGAGACGCGGTGATCAACGGGCATACGTCAGGGCAGGTGGTGTAAGCAAAGGCGACAACAACGACTTTGCCTGCCAGGTTTTTGAATTCGAACGGAGTTGAATTCTGATCCGTAAGCGCAAAATCGTTGATTTGAATTCGCGTGACGCGCCGTTGCGCGCGCATTGGTCGCGGTTCGGCTGTTATTCCGAAGGCCGTCGCGCTTACAATCGCAATAGCGAGCAGAATGATAATTGAACGTAAACCACAGCGACGCATCGGCTTATGGTTTTTTTTCTTCGGCCGGTTCGTCATAACCGAGTACCGTGTCCCAGGGAATATTGCAGTGCGCCACGACCAAAGTGTCGAAGCGCTCCCACCAGGCCAGATCCCGCCCTTCGCGGCTCAGAAAACGAACCATCTGCAGCATGTCAGTGACTTCAGCGGGACGCAGCGCGGGATCAAACGCCGGCATTACGCCCCGTCCTTCGGCGATGATCCGCCTGATCTGTGAGTTGCTTTTTCGCTGTACGGTGTCACGAAAGTCGGGAGGTCGCACCGGCAAACTTACTGCGAGTGGGCCATCACCTCGCCCGCTATTTCCATGGCAACTAATGCAACGCTGGAGATAGACCGTATCCATTCGTTCGTTGCGCCCACAGCCCGTCACTAGAACAATAAGCAAAAAGAACAATTGTCCGAATCTGCGCTGCTTCACCGAATTAACAGGTAACACAGGCACAGTGCGCTTCCAACTCTGACACCAGATGTCCTCATATTGACACGAAAATTTAATTCGTGTTACTTTGTTGAGCTATGCATCATCTGTCTCGCTTCGGCGTTTCGCTGGAAAATGATCTGCTTGAGGCCTTCGACAAAAGCATCGAAGGTCTCGGCTACGAGAATCGCTCGGAGGCGATTCGGGATCTGATTCGCGACCACTTGATTCAAAAAAAGGTCGGCAAAGGCGGCGAAGAAGTAGTCGGCGTTATAAGTCTTTTATACGATCATCGAACTCACCACTTGAGTGATGTCCTGGCCGACATGCAGCATCGCGCCAGTGTCGTGGTCAATGCCAGCTTGCATATTCATCTCGACGCGCACAATTGCTTGGAAGTCATCGTGGTTCGAGGTGGTGCGGATAAGGTCCATGAAGTTGCCGGCAAACTGATCGCTACCAAAGGAGTTCAGAACGGCAAACTCGTAACAACCACTCCGGAAATGAAGCAGTAAAAATTTTTGCACCATGGTAACACGAAAATACATTTCATGCTATTTCGCGATTCTGACAACCGTGCGACTACAACTTGTGAATACTCTCATTTTAGTGATGAACGTTGCGATTCAGACCCAGACTGCGCTCGCACAGCAGACTCAATCGAGCACTGCAGAACCAGTCGAGGTTTACGTCTGGGGTCAACAGCCAACCTCCGCCGCCACCGAGCAAACGCGCTGGCAAAAAGACTTGGAGCTTCGTCCGTCGAATACCCCGAGCGACGTCATGCGGCTAACTCCGGGCCTGATCATCGGCCAGCATCATGGCGGCGGCAAAGCGGACCAGATTCTATTCCGTGGATTCGACTCCGATCACGGAACCGACTTCGCCGTTTTTATCGACGGAATTCCGGTCAACATGGTGAGCCATGCCCACGGTCAAGGATATGCGGATCTGCACTGGCTCATCCCCGAAACCATCGAGAGAGTGGAAATTTATAAAGGTCCTTACTTTGTGAATCTCGGCGACTTCGCTACCTCGGGCGCGATGAACATAATTACGAAGACGAGAGGCAAAGACAGCACGCTTACTCTAAGCGGCGGAAGCTACAATACACAGCGATACGTCGGAATTTTTGCGCCGCCCGAAGGGACAATTCTCAGTCCGTATATAGCGGGCGAGGTTTACATGAACGACGGACCGTTCAAAAACCCTAACGATTACATCCGGTATAACATTCTGACCAAGTTCGGGCTGCTGGCCACAGCGAATTCCAATCTGAGTTTTCTCGGAACGTTCTTCAAAACCGGCTGGAACGCTTCCGGCGAGATTCCGGCACGCGCAGTTCGAGGCGGTGAGATCGGTCGGTTCGGCTCCTTCGACCCGAGTGAAGGCGGAAAATCGGAACGGCAAAATTTGAGCTTGATTTACAACTACGCGGATTCCAATCAAGCGTTCAACGCTCAGACCTGGATCTCCTGGTACAAGCTCCAATTGTGGTCGAATTTCAGCTTGTTTTTGAACGACCCCGTCAACGGCGACGGCATCGAACAAAACGACAAGCGCTTTTTAATCGGCAACAACATCAATTACCGGCGCAACTATAATCTTATCGGCTTACCGATGGAGACCTTCGTCGGTTTCCAGAGTCGCTTTGACCACATCCGTGTTGGTCTGTTCAGCCAGACCGACCGCCGCCGGATGACAAAATTGGGCAATATCTCACCCACGCTCAGCAACAACGACATTCAACAAACCAATCTGGCGTTGTTTGCCCAACAGGAAATCAAGCCCACCGATTGGTTACGAACTCAACTCGGCGTTCGCATGGATAGTTTTATCTTCGACGTCAAGCAGAAAGGCGATCCAACAACAATCGTCAATCCGATCGCTGGCGACGGCACGGCCACCATCGTCAACCCCAAGCTCAATTTCATCTTCACGCCGTTCAAGGACAACAACGTCGCCAAGGCCACCGATCTTTTTTTGAATTTCGGCGGCGGCTTTCATAGCAACGATGCCCGTGTGTTCGTTCAGGACCAAGACAAGCAAATACCCCGGTTCTGGGGCGGCGAGCTTGGTGCGAAGTCGCGCTTCTTCGACGCTTTAGATGTAACCCTTTCCTACTGGCGTTCTTATCTGGCAAGCGAGCTTGTGTTCGTCGGCGACGAAGGCACCTTCGAGCCCGGCGGCGCGAGCCGGCGGCGCGGCATAGAGAGCGAGTTCCGCTATGACATTTTGCCGTGGCTAGCTTACGATTTGGACCTCTCTTACACCTGGGCAAGATTTATCAACGGCGACCATGTCGCGCTGGCGCCGCGCTTTCTCGCTTTCACCGGTATCACCGCGCGCCACGACTCGGGCATTCAAGCGCGCTTGCAGATGCGTCACATCGGCCGGCGCTACGGCAACGAAGACGGCAGTTTTCTGACGCCGACGTCGACGATTTTCGATCTGTTCCTAAAATACGTTTGGAAGCGCTACGAGTTCTTCGTCCAGTTTCAAAATCTCGCGAACAAGAAATGGCGATCCGCCGAACATGTGTTTGAGTCCAGACTGCAAAGCGAGCCATTGGGAGTTGGGACCCTCGATGCCCACTTCACGCCGGGCGACCCATTTACGGTCAAAGCAGGAGTCACAGTGCACCTATGGTAGAGCCAACGATCAGCCAAGCCTCCGCCAGACGCACGGCAATTTTTTCAATCGTTTGTAGTGCTCACTTCATCAACCATTTTCAATCCGCCATGCTCGGCGTCATCTATCCGCTCATGATGAAAGAATTGGGCATGAGCTATATCGCCATCGCTTCGCTCGCCGCCGTGTACAACACCCTAGGCAGCGTCTTTCAGGCGGCCTACGGATTTGTCGTCCCCTATGTTCGGCGCGGCGTGATCCTCGGCGTCGGCAACTGCTTGCTTGGGCTGTCCGTCGCCGCCACTGGCTTCGCTTCCAACTTTAATCATTTTTTTACGGCGCGCTTGATCGGCGGCATCGGTTCCAGCCCGCAACACCCGGTCGGATCGAGCATGCTCGCAAGTCAATTCGGAGTTGCGCGTGGCCGCACGTTGGCCTTTCACTCGACAGCGGGACAGATCGGCAGCCTGCTGGCGCCGTTGATGGCAGCGGTGATGGTCACCTACGTCGGATGGCGCGGTGTTTTTTGGGTCGTTGGAATTTTAGCAACCCTCATCGGGATGGTCTGCTTCGTTTTTCGCGACACCCTGCACTCGGCTTCGTTAGACCAACGGAAATCTCGCCTCACGCCGCTGGGCTGGGACGCATATAAGGCGTGTTTCAAAGACAAGAACATTTTGCTCGTGTCGCTGGTCTTTATGGCCGGCGCCGCCGGGCGCGGTCAAGACATCAATGAAGTCTACATCATTCCCCACTTCGTCCATGATTTTGACGTCAGCATCACCTACGGCGCGTTTCTTTTCACGTTTATCCAGGTCGGAAGTCTCATAGGGCCGTTTGTCTGGGGCTGGATCTCGGATCGTTTCAACCGCAAGTTGGTGATTCAAGCGTCATTGTTGATGTCGGCGCTGTGCACCCTCTGGCTCGCCTGGCAACAAAACGTTTCAGCCGGGCTTTTTTTCAACCTAGTGATCTACGGTGCCGCGGTTACGTCGCGCCAGACCCTGACGCAGGCTCTGCTGGCAGATCTCGTCGGCGAGGATCTATTCGACGCGGCATTTAGTCTCTACTATTTTATCGGCTTCGTTTCGATTCCATTTTGGACGGTGATCACCGGCGGCGTCATGACCCACTACGGTTTTGGTCCCGCGTTCACCGTAATCTCGACTTCCTATCTTCTGGCTATGAGCCTCCTGGTGTTGCTGCGCACTCCAGTGAAACAGCCAAGCCCAAGGTAGCAAGATGACGAAACACTTTTCACTCGCTCCCTCTCTCGTGGCGTCGACTCTCATCCATCTCACGGTGCTCGTGCTGGCGTCGACGGTGGTCGGTCAACGGAACCATTTCCGGGAGCAAAACCTAATTCCGATCGCGCTATTGGATCCAGTTCAGGACAACAAAACGATTCGTCCGCTTAGGGAGGAGACGACAAAGACCGAGCTACCGAAACCACCGCCGGCAAAGCGTGCGCGCCAATCGGTCTTCGCTGAGCTGTCTCCGCATCCGGCAGTTAAGAACGAAATTACAAAAACGGATGAAATCCAAACGCCACCGTCAATGCCACTGAATTCAACTCTGGAGAGCGCAACATCCGAAGGTGGCGGTAGCGCATCCGGAGTGGACAAGCGCGGCGGCGATATCGGAGTCACGACCGGCTCCGGGAACGCCGGAGACGGCGCCGGCACAGCCATCGCCGGCCTCGGGCGCGGCGCCGGCGCGCCTGGTTTGCCAGCACGGATACCTCCGATTCGCACCAACCGCGAGGCGAAACCGATTCAAACCGCTCGCGCCTCGTACCCGGCGATCGCTCTGCGCATGGGATTGGAAAGCGATGTGACGCTCAGAATCGAAGTCGATCCTGAGGGCAAAGTCACCAGGGCGGAAATCATCAAGAGCGGCGGCGCGGGATTCGACGAAGAAGCGCTCAAAGCAGTGAAGCAGTCGCGCTTTGAGCCGGCGCAGCGCGACGGTCAGCACATCCCCGCGGAGTTTAGTTACGTTTATCGTTTCAGGTTGCAAAGATGAGTAACCATAAATCGCAGTGTAAGGAAGGAGATTAATCATGGCAAACACATCGGATTCTATTTCCCATCGCCACGATCACCACGATTGGGATTCGGATGAATATGTCTCGAACTGGGCGAAAGGTCAGGATCCCAAAGAAAAAGATCGCCACGCGGCATTTACTTTGCTCGCCGACACCATTCCTTTTAGTAAAGACCGGCCGATTCGAATTCTAGATCTCGGCGCCGGGTACGGTGCGCTGACGCAATTTCTCCTGAACCGGTTTCCCAACGCCACGGCAATCTGTCAGGACGGCTCCAAGGAGATGGCGAAGCTCGGTGCCGAGCGCATGAGAAATCTCACCGGGCGGTTTGAGTACGTTCTTTGCGATTTCGCTCGAGCAGGCTGGAACGAAAAACTCAAAGGATCCTTCGAAGCGGTGGTTTCGTCGATCGCAATTCACAACGTGCGCGAACCGAAAATCATTGAAGCGATCTATCACGATGTTTATCCACTAGTAAAAACGGGCGGCTGCTTCTTGAATTTTGATCGGTCGCGGCCGCCTTGGGAAGATCAGATGATGTGGCTGCGAGCCGCCGGTTTTAAACGCGTGAAAATCTTCTGGCAAGGCGAAAGCCGCGCCGTATTTGGCGGTTTCAAAGACACCTGAAAACGATGCGAATGAAATGGATATGGCTCGCGGCTTTGTTCGGGCTTTCTCTGAGCCTGAGCTGCCAGAGAAAAGAGCAAAGCCGCGATCCCGGTGCTGCGCAAAGATTGAAAATCGTCACGACGGTTGCGCCGATCACGAGCATCGTGGAAAACGTCGCCGGAGACAAAGCGGGCGTTTCCGGAATCATTCCCGAGGGAGTCAATTCGCATACCTTCGAGCCCGCGCCGTCTGACAGCCGGTTGCTGAGCGGCGCGCAACTGATGATCCTTAACGGGCTCGATCTGGAAACCCCCACGCTAAAACTCGCGCAAGCGAATTTGCCGCAGGGCGCATCCATCTATTCCCTTGGCGAAAAAACGATAACCGAAGCCGAGTACATCTACGATTTCAGCTTTCCCAAGGAGCAGGGGCATCCGAATCCACACCTGTGGTTAAATCCGGCATACGCGATGCGCTACGCGACTCTAGTGCGGGACGAGCTGATTCGCCTCGATCCGAAAAACAAATCCGCGTACGAACAAAATACCGCGCAATTTGTGAAGAAGCTCGAAACGCTGGATCAAGCGACTAAGGACGCGATCCAAACCATTCCCGCCAACAACCGGCGCCTGCTCACCTACCACGACTCCTGGCCGTATTTTGTGCGCCGCTATGGCTTCCAAGTGATCGGCGCGGTGCAACCGTCGGACTTTGCCGATCCCAGCCCCAAGGAAGTGATCCGATTGATCGAACAGATTCGCAAAGAAAAAGTTCCTGCGGTTTTCGGCTCGGAAGTTTTTCCGAGCCCCGTCCTCGAACAGATCGCACGCGAAGGGAAAAGCAGATATATAGACAAGCTCCGCGACGATGAGCTGCCCGGTAAACCCGGCGATCCGCAGCATTCGTATATCGGCATGATGATAGAAAATATGACGATAATGTTCGAAGCTCTCGGCGGCTCGGCAGAAGCGCTGAAAAAGGTCGATCCGACGCCGGTCGCCGGCTCCCACGCCGACTATCGGAGAAAAAACTAACCCATGGCAAATCCACACGACCATCGGCCCGGCGATCCGCACAGCCTTCATCCTCCGGGCCTTGAAGAGCAATCCCTTGCTCGCGTCGCTGCCGTTCCGCTCGTCGAGCTCGTCGACGTGAGCAACGGTTACGGAACCACGCCGGCATTGACCCGCGTGTCGTTGAAAATCTGGCCGGGACAATTCATGGCTATCGTCGGACCCAATGGCGGCGGCAAAACCACGTTGCTGCGCACGGTTCTCGGCATGGTTTCGGCGACGTCCGGGAAAGTTCTGCTGCGCGGACAAGAGTTAAAACGTCCGTCGTTGGAACGCATTGGCTACGTGCCGCAATTGGAAACCATCGATTGGAATTTTCCAATCACTGTCGAGGAAGTGATCGGCATGGGCTTCTTCGCCAAAAGCCGTTGGTTCGGCGGCATTGGCGAAAACGAAAAACGCAAGCTACGAGAAATTATGGAACGATTGAATCTCGCCGGCTTGGGCCATCGCCACATTCGGGAACTCTCCGGCGGCCAACAGCAAGCGGCGTTCATCGGACGAGCTCTGTTGGGCGATCCCGAATTGATCTTGCTCGACGAGCCCGCATCGGGACTCGATATCCGATCGCGTGACGACGTAATTCACTTTTTGCACGAAATTAATCATCAAGGAGTTGCCATCGTCCTGACGGCGCATGATTTAAACTGGGTGGCCGCCCATCTGCCCTGGGCTGTGTGCTTGAATCGCCGGCTGATTGCCGAAGGCCCGCCGAACGAAGTGTTCACTGCCAAGGTTTTACAAGATGTCTACAGCGGCGAGATGGTGGTCTTGCACCAAGATGGCATGGTCATGATCGGCGAACGTCCCCACGCGCCGCATAATTAATTTCGCTCAATGGTTCCAATCGTTTCACTCGTTCCAGCCGTTCCAATCGTTCATTGCACTCTGATGGATCCTCACCTTTGGAACATTTGGAACCATTGGAACGACTGGAACGCATTCCACATGTGATGTCCTTTCTAACCCCCTTTGAATACGAATTTTTCCGCAACGGCTTCATCGCGGCGGTGGTCATCGGCGCGCTCTGTGGTTTTATCGGCGTCTACGTCGTGCTGCGCCGCATGAGCTACATCGGCCACGGCCTGTCCCACGCCATTTTTGGCGGCGCGGTGCTGAGCTATGTTTTGAACATCAATTTTTTTATCGGCGGGGGCCTGTGGGCATTACTCGCCGGCGTCTTAATTCACGGCATCAGCCACCGCCGCTGGGTCGGCGCTGACGCGGCTATCGGTGTTGTGACAACCTCTAGTTTTGCTCTCGGCGTGGCGATCATTTCGACCCATCGAAGTTTCACACGCAATATCGAAGCCGCACTCTTCGGCAATATTCTCGGTATTACACACACCGACGTTTGGATCGTTGTCCTAGTCTCTCTCCTTGTATCCTGCGCGCTCTTCGTGATTCGTCGGCCATTACTCTTCTCGACATTCGATCCCGAGGTCGCATCGACTTACGGCGTTTCCACCGGCAAAATCGACCTCCTTTTCATTATGCTCTTGGCCGTTACCGTCCTCGTTTCGACACAAATCCTCGGCGTGACGTTGGTTGCCGCCGCCATGGTGATCCCGCCCGTGATCGCGCGCTACTTGACGCAGCGTTTTCAAACTCTGCTGATCGTCTCGCCTCTGCTCGGCGCGTTTTGCGGCGCCGCGGGAATGTTATTGAGCTTCGTTTTCGACATCTCTTCCGCCGCAACGATCGTGCTGACATCAGCGGCGTTGTTCCTTCTATTGGAATCAGCCTTGATTGTGCGCGGCAAAAAGCCGGCGGCGAGCCACGAGCACTGACTGTTTAATCGCGCTCACGCCGTCACTTTTTGCTGCCACCGTGCATAAAGTGCTTGATCGTTTTCCAAAGGGTGTATAGAATCGTCCCAGTCGGCTCGTCGATGAAACACACGCCTCATCGTCCTCTGTCATTGCTCCAACGCTGCGCGTCCGCATTCTGGGCTGCCTCTTTTCTGTTATTTTTACTCTGTTCCGCGCCGCATCAGGTCCACCACGTTTTCGATCAGTCGCCCAAGGCGCATCACGAAGAAACGGATCATGAGCATTCGAACGGCAGACACGACAACCGTACGTCATCCGACTCGAATTGTGTTTTTCAGGTCTCGGCCAGCCGATGCTATCTCGGCTTGGCCTGGCAAATTATCCCGGCTTCACTGCCGATTATTGTCCAGACTTTCACTTTCTTCCACGCCGCCGACAAGGGGTTCAATTTTCTTCCGGCCGCGTTCCAGATTCGCGCTCCTCCTTCAGCCTGACTGCCACATCGCGGGCTATTTCTAACACGCGCGTCATCACCGGGTCCTCTACCGGCAATGAACGCGCGAGGTATTTTTCTATGGAGGAGTTTATGAAGCGCTGTTTCATCGTCATGCTCGGCGCGCTCTTCGGCGCGACTTTTTTCGCGGCGGCAGCGCACGCTCATGGCGTTATTGGCAAGCGGTTTATTCCGTCTACGCTCACCCTTGAAGATCCGTTTCCGTCCGACGAGATGGATCT
>Ga0137359_10002186_pt1 | contig 15688 bp, 18 predicted proteins | sample Mad1_40_16metaG_FD_108281 | JGI IMG/M metagenome (GOLD analysis project Ga0137359, IMG submission 108281) | Vadose zone soil microbial communities from Angelo Coast Range Reserve, California, USA - Mad1_40_16 metaG | ecosystem: Environmental > Terrestrial > Soil > Vadose zone | place: USA... | reverse complement strand
TTCGGTCAAGTCGGGAACCATTGCGTTCGATATCACAAACTGGTCTCGCAGTGTCGTCCATGAAATGCTGATTGTTTCCGTCGACGGCCCAGATGCGCCTCTCCCCTATGACTACAACAAGCTCCAAGTACCTGAGGAACAGGTAAAGGTGCTCGGCGACAGCGGTGAGTTGGCGCCTAACCCCTCGAAGACTATGACGGTGGAACTGGCCCCAGGTTCCTACATACTGTTGTGCAACGTAGTGGGGCACTACGCAGCGGGGATGGCGGTAGCCTTCACCGTGACACCGTAGGTCGCGCGATGACCTACGGCCTGAGCAAACGCATTTCCTTGCCCTTCGACTGGGCATTCGATCGGGTGCGGACCGCCCTGGCGGCCCATGGATTCGGCATCCTGAATGACATCGACACCCAGGCGACCATGAAGGCCAAACTCGGCGCGAATTTCCGGCGCTATGGTATCCTCGGCGCCTGCAACCCGTCTCTCGCGCGCCGCGCGCTCTCTGCTGAGGACAAGATAGGCGTGATGTTGCCCTGCAACGTGATCGTTCAGGAGCTTTGAGCGGGAGACGTCGAGGTAGCGACCGTTAATCCGACCGCCGCAATGACGGCAACTGGCAACAAGGCGCTTCTGCCGCTATGCCCCGCGCTCCGCGCGGCGAACGCTACTCGTCGCACCCCGCGTCCCGCAAACACTCTGTGCGCGCTTTGGCAGAAAACACCTGGAGTTGCTGGCGGATATCTCGTTCAACTATCGGAAATCCCCTGGCAACAAGGTCATCGCATACCTTCCTGACGATCGCCTTGTCATCGCCGTCGGTAGCTCCCGCCTCCACGGTGCTCATCGCATAGCATGCCGCGTCCTCGCCGATCAGCCCCATGTGACCCGCCGCCCAAATGCCCAGGAGCTTGTTGCGGCGGGCAATTACCTTGAGCGCTAATTCGTTCTCGCGTTCAGACTTGCGTTCGGTCGCCTCTTCTCGGTCTTCGAAGTTTGGCATGGGACCCTTCTCCCGTCGGTCAGGAATAGGCTAACGGCCGGCCGCACCGCTGCATTGATTCAGATCATCCGAGCTGTTGTCGTCACATGAGCTCCACAACGTGACGCGAGAAGTCCGCAAGTGGCAATTTGGCAAGATCTTTCGCCATCTCGGCCCTGATTGTGAATTGGCGCGTCCATTGACCCCCCGATCGGCGTCAGATGTTAGCTCTGATTCACTTTTGATGAAGGTGGGCAAATTGAGCACGAGGGCGATTTTGCCAATTACACGGCCCCTCTAGTGTGGCGCAAAGGGGCGAGCACGAAGCCCGAGGTGGTCTGCAAGTCCGCCCCTCAAGTCTCCTTGAGGGGTGCTCAACACAGACCGCCTCCGGGCTCCGACGTAGCAGATCATCGAACTTCGGACCTTTGTGCTGTGACCGGGTATCCCGCGGTGCACCCTTTCACATGTTTGGCCCTACATTCTCCCCACTACGGTAAACATATTTTTCAGGAACGGGCATCGCGCAGCATTGATTTAGATCAAGACAAAGCGTTGGCTCGGGCATTTATTTTTTGGCGCTGGGCGATTGAGCGATCTCGCCGCGGCCGTCGACGGCCGTCGGCGAAAACCCGATCCACGTTGAAGTCCCGGCGGGGTGCTTCCTTGTTGTCTGGCGCTGCCCGGGCGACGGGGTGGCCATCCCGGTCATTCAATCTTGATCCACCTCAATGCAGGCAAGAACGGTTTCGTTCGATCATTGTTACAATGTTCCCGGGATCGAATTCTCACCTGCCACACATGGCGCTGCTACTGACGCTGTGTGACTGGCTGTTGCTGCCGGTTCTCCCGCTGGCCGACACTCCCGCGCCCCGTGGGTTCGTTGTTAAGATTACGGACGCCAATGGGCTTGAAATCGTCTGCTCAAACTGTCGCACCACCGTTTACGAGCCCAAGTGAGATCGAACGATGCCTCCGACGTGACGGTCGAAGTCATTCGCCGGCAGTTTCGAAACATCGAGAAGCCTACCGATTGGTCCGTGCTCGATGCAGCCGGGCCATCGGCACAAGTCCTCGCCGGCGCGCGAGAGATTATATACAGTGAAACGGCGCCACATGGCCAATAGTTCTGCTAGACGCGATCCTACAAGCTAGTCTCTTTGACGAGCCGTGGGTGTTGGCCCCACCCGGAAATCCCCACGGGAGACGATTCCACGGACCCGCCCCCCTGCGACGATTGGCACGTGCCGATACCCCCCATCTTCCATCAACCGCAGCGCTTCGGTGGCGGTCCCGTTTGGCGACATCGTGTCGGGCCCTGGCGTCATGACCTCGGCCAGCGTCGTCGTCATAGCAGTCCTGCGCTTGGCGACGACGTAACAAACCACATCACGGCCGGTGAAAATGCCAAGCAATCGCCGGTCTGGCGTCGCTACCAGCACCGCACCGACCCGGCGCGCCTGCATTTCCTGACAGGCGTGCAGCACCGTCGTTCCCGGCGGAAGGATCAGCGGATCCTGGCCGCGAATGATGTCCGATAAATGCACATGCGTCCTAGCCATTTTCGGCACCCTAGCTTCGGCAATTGGTCGCGCAGCAATCAATAAATTTAACTCTCGGAGGTCCGCGCCCACGTTGATCCATGTCAAGTCGGGCCCGCAGCCTTCGGGCTAGGAAGGTTCTGCGCGCTACAGTCAGAGTGACCATGGTCGTATTGGCTTTCACCAAGGAAGCGGCCCGGGAAGTGCCGCCGGGCCGCATTAGTTTCACTCATGGCTGATTGTCAAAGCGAGACCGATCTGGCTTGGAACCGCGTAGCTCGGCTGCCTCACCTGCTTTGATGTCACTTAGCAACGCAAGGTACTGGCGGCTGGTCGGCCTGCTGAACAGCGGATCGTCGGGAAGGCGCGATGCGCTCCTGTCGAGATCCGCCCAGTCTGCAGCGCCAAGCGCACCCTCAGCCGCAGGATAGAACTCCAATTCCTCGCGACGGGTATGGTCACGCTGCGTGCTCAGGAACTTTCGAACCACTCTGATAAACCAGTCACGTGGCACGGTCGCGTCCTGGAGGACTTGCTCGATCGCGGCGGCGACCCGGCGAAGCGATGCCGACAGTTCTTGATGATCCGTTACCAGGCCAATGAATGGAGTGGCTATCACCGGTTCCTTGTTCTGAAGTCGAGCGAGAACCAGATCTTCAAGAGGGTGGTGGTGAAGATCTGGGTAGGCTAGGCAATACTCCACGATTCGCCGCACAATGTCCCAGTCCACCCATTCGCCGCCCTCCATCGCGATGACCTGGCGCTCCAGGGCCGCCAAGAGGCGTGAAAGGTTGGCGTGGTCCTGTCGCAGCCTTCGAATAGTTTCCGACATGGCTCGGCACCTTTCTTCGGGTGGCCTTCCGAGGGTATTTAGCAATTGCAGGAGGAACGGACCGAAATCCTATATGGCCGGCCACGAGCGCAAAGCGGTCCAATCGCGAAAGCGGCCCTCCTGGCGTTGGTAGAATGCAATGTGCCCTGACTCTCCATGGTCGTGCTTTGACATGGATCAATGCCAACGAAGGCGCCGGCGCCAACTGTCATCTCAATTTCAAGCGGCGAAACGCCGCTGCAACGGCATGGAGGCAAGAAATCATGATTCCCAGGCAAATGTCGGAAATCGTTCACAATCAGAATCCACTGATCTTCTCGGAAGCTGTCACCGTCCAGCAGGCCTGCCGCTCCATGCGCGATCGGCGGGTAGGTGCGGCCCTTGTGACCGGTGCTTCGGGCGAACTCGTTGGGATTTTCACAGGCCGTGACGCGGTCTGCCGCGTTCTTGCCGAGGGGCTGAACCCGACCCTAACTGCACTTGCGGACGTGATGTCGCGCGATCCCGATGTGATGCCGCCGAGGAAGAACGCGGTCGAAGCGCTTAGGATGATGCAGGACGGCGGTTATCGCCATGTGCCAGTGGTCGACGGCAAGAAGATCATCGGCATCGTCTCGCATGGCGATTTCCGAGGCTTGGAGCAGGCGCGGCTGGACGAGGAGACTGGCTTATGGGAACGCGTGTGAGCGCGATCGCGACTCTACCTCCAGCGAACACAAGGTGCTTGATTCAGATCAAGGAAGCCGGCTTCGCCTCGCCGCGGACTTAATTTTATTCGGGTGCGCACCCCCCTTTCTGGCGATTCAGTAGGGCATCCTGGCCAGAAGGGAGCAGGAGATGACCGATCTTTCGTGGCTTCGCGAGGACATGGTCGAGAATCAGATCGCTGCCCGGGGCGTTCGCTCCGAAGCGGTCCTCGGTGCTATGCGAAAAGTTCCGCGCGAAGCTTTTCTTCCCGAGCGCCTGCGTGAATTCGCCTACGAGGACGCGCCGCTACCCATCGCTGCGGGCCAAACCATCTCTCAGCCCTATATCGTGGCACTGATGACCGAGGCGCTGGCGCTCAAGGGGGGCGAAAAAGTGCTTGAGATCGGCACCGGCTCCGGCTACGCGGCGGCAATCTTGGGCGAGATCGCTTCGCAGGTTTACACGGTGGAGCGAATTGGCGAGCTCGCCGAAAGGGCAGCTTCGACGCTCAAGGCTCAGAGGTATCGCAATGTCCATGTCGTGCACGCCGATGGCACCCTCGGCTGGCCAGCGGCAGCGCCCTATGACGCGATCATCGTCGCCGCCGGTGGGCCCGAAGTTCCGGAGTCCCTTAAGCAACAGCTGAAGATCGGCGGTCGGTTGGTTGTTCCTGTCGGTACTGATCCGCGCGCCCAAGAGCTTGTACGCGTCACGCGGACATTCGACGGCAAGTTCGAGAACGAAGATATCGCCGATGTCCGCTTTGTGCCGCTTGTCGGCAAGGAAGGATGGGCTCCGGAGGAGCTACCGATTCCGCCACCATCGCGTCCGGCGAGGGCCCGCCCGGCCGACGGCGACATAGTGAGTGCAATCGTCGCTTCCTCCGAGCCCTTCGATTCGATCGGATCGGTGGATCTTCTGACGGCCATATGACGACCGAAATGCCCAACGATCCCTCATCGCTCGCTTCGGTCCGCGGCCTCGGCGAAGCCGAGGTTCAAACCAGACTGAAGACCGAGGGGTACAACGAGCTACCCCAGTCGAACCGGCGTACGCCGCTGCGCGTCATTCTCGAAGTCATGCGTGAGCCGATGCTGGCACTCCTGCTTGGCGGCGGCGTGATTTATTTGGCGCTCGGGGACATGAAGGAAGCGCTCGTCCTACTCGCTTTTGCAACACTGTCGGTCGTGATCACTGTCGTGCAAGAGACGCGCACGGAGCGCGTTCTGGAAGCACTGCACGACCTTACCAGCCCTCGTGCGCTGGTCATTTGTGATGGCGAACGCAAACGTATTGCCGGCCGAGAGGTGGTGCGCGGCAATTTCATTGTGCTTTCGGAAGGAGATCGGGTCCCCGCCGACGCAGTGCTCGTTCAATGTCATGGTCTGCAGACCGATGAATCCCTGCTAACGGGTGAGTCAGTGCCGGTGCGAAAGATCGCCAGCGGCAGCTCCGCGCGATCCCAAGGTCAACGACCCGGCGGCGACGATCTCCCGCATGTGTTTTCCGGCTCATTGGTGGTGCGCGGGACGGGGTTGGGCGAAGTAATCGCGACGGGCCTCAAGAGTGAAATCGGCAAGATTGGTCAGTCGCTCAGCACTCTGGAGACCCAACCGCCGCGCCTCCAGGCACAGACCCGCCGGCTTATTCAGGTGTTTGCCGTGGTCGGGACGGTGGTAAGCGTCCTGGCGGTGCTGCTCTACGGTATTTTGCGCGGTGGATGGCTTGAGGCACTGCTCGCTGGCATCGCGCTCGGTATGTCAATGCTGCCCGAGGAATTCCCAGTCGTATTGACCGTCTTCATGGCGATGGGTGTTTGGCGAATCTCACGCGCGCGCGTGCTGACCCGACGTTCGGCCGCCATCGAAACGCTGGGGTCCGCAACGGTTCTGTGCACGGACAAGACAGGCACTCTGACCGAGAATCGGATGTCCATCGCTGAATTGCGGCTCGCAAATGGCGAAATTTCCCGGCCACGCGAGGTGTCAGGCGCAAAATTACCGAAGACCTTCCATGATTTAGTCGAGTTCGGCATTCTAGCCAGTGCGCGAGATCCCTTCGACCCCATGGAGAAGGCATTTCATGATTTCGGTCGCGAGCAGTTAAGCGAGGCCGCACATTTGCACGGGTCCGAATGGAGGCTCGCGCATGCATATGCGCTTCGCCCTAATCTCCTTGCCATGTCGCACATCTGGCAGGTGGTCGATGGCAGCCAAGAATTCATCGTCGCGGCCAAGGGCGCACCTGAAGTAATCGCCGACCTTTGCCATCTCGACGACGCGGGTCTCTCCGCGCTGACGAAGTCTGCGGACGCCATGGCGGCCGAGGGCCTTCGGGTATTGGGCGTTGCCCATGCCTCCTTCGCGGGGCAAGCATGGCCGGAGTCTCAACACGATTTTGCGTTCGATCTCTCGGGCCTCGTCGGACTTGCCGATCCGCTGCGCCCAAGCGTTCCCGATGCTCACGAAGTCACGGTCTAAGGCATGCTGATCCCCGATCCGCAGCTCGCGGAAACCGTGATTGTAGTTTAGGTTTTTCGCACAGCGTTCCAGACCACTCCGAACACCGATCCGATCGCAAAGCCAAAAGCGGCGGTCACAATGAATAGAATGGCGGCTCTGGTGATTTCAAAGGACTCGATCAGGCAGATGGGTTTGACGTGGTGATATCTGGTCTGCCTCGTTGGAACTCAGTTGCGGTAATCTCTCTCGTGCTCCGCCGGCATTGAGCCGAATCAAGGGAGCGCACAATTGCGGCCAGGAACACTGGGTTGTCATCGATCACGGCACGAGCACCGCCGCGCCCTGAAGCCGCCCCTGGCGCAGAGCTTCCAGGGCGTAATTGGCGTCCACCAACCGGAATTCCTCGGTGTGGGTTTGGATCGGCATAGTTGCTGCAAGGGCTAGAAACTCGTCGGCGTCGCGGCGCGTCAGGTTTGCCACCGATCGGACCGTTCGCTCCCCCCCACAGAAGCTTGTAGGGAAAACTGGGGATGTCGCTCATATGGATGCCGGCGCAGACAACGCTGCCGCCCTTTGCCGTCGCCCGCAGAGCCAGAGGGACTAGATCGCCCACAGGGGCGAAAATCAGGGCGGCGTCGATGGGCTCTGCCGGCACCACGCCGGAATCAGCCGCCCATTCCGCCCCCAACTCCAGGGCAAATCGCTGCGCGGCGGCATCGCCTCGCCGGGTAAAGGCATAAATCCGCTTGCCCTGGCACTTCGCAACCTGGGCGATGATGTGGGCCGCGGCGCCAAACCCATAGATTCCGATCGACTCGGCTTCTCCAGCCATCTTCAAGGCGCGATAGCCGATAAGTCCCGCGCATAGCAGCGGTGCAGCTTCCTGGTCCGAATACTTCTCGGGAATGTGAAAGCAATATCGCTCGTCGGCAGTGGCCTGCTCGGCGTAGCCACCATCGATATGGCAGCCGGTGAATCGGGCCTCCGCGCAGAGGTTTTCGCGACCCGATAGACAGAATTGGCACCTGCCGCAGGTCCAACCCAACCATGGAACGCCAACGCGGTCCCCGGGACGAAACGACTTAACCGCTTCACCGATAGAAATCACCGAGCCGACGATCTCATGTCCCGGCACGATGGGTAGTTTGAAGCTGGCCAACTCCCCATCGACAAGGTGGAGATCAGTCCGGCAAACCCCGCAGGCATGAACCTTGATCACAACTTCATGGGCCCGCGGGGCAAAATCGGGAATGTCGACAGGGGTGAGCGCGTGCCCAACCGACGTCAGTTGCATGGCAAGCATATTGACCTCCTAAATCCCTGGTGGTCAGACTGCGATCAGGCTTCACCGTCGCCCAGATCTTCCAGAGCTTTCCTCGGCTATCCGCGCGTTGAGCCACGGCGCGTCCCGCAAACCGCACCGGTCGGCTAAACTTCGTGCCCTCGCGTCCCCTTGGCTGCTCGGCTCGCCAGATAGCCGCCCCGCCGCCAGCGCCGCGATGCTTCGCTCTGCCGCGATTGCGGTAGCCGCATATGCGATGAAGGTCAGGCATTGCCTGCGCGATAGCAGGGTCCACTGGCGGCCAATCATGGCACCCACATGAAGCGAGCCACTGAAGCCGAAGCCATACCGTCAATGCGAGAGTAGAACAGGCAGTGACGTTGCACCGACCACATCCCGCGTCGCACCGCCGAACAGCAACTCGCGCCACGGCGTGTGACCATAGCCGCCCATGACCAGCATATCGGCTCCTTCATCCCGCGCGACGGTCAGAAGCTGGTCTCCGGCGTACGCCGTCGATTTGCGCGATAGGTGACGCACCTTGCCGCCGATCCCATGCCACGCGAGATATTGTTTCACAGAAGCAACACTCTCCTCGTGGCGATCACCGACGGTGATCAGCAGGATCGTGTGAGCGCTGCCCAGGAATTGTAAGGAAGCACGCAAAGCCCGGACCGCCGGCGGCGATCCGTTCCAGCCGACGGCGACAATATCGCCGACGGTACCCAATGGCGTTGCCGGCGCAAGAAGGATCGGTCGTCCCGACTGGATCAGCGTCTCCTCGACGACGTCCGTATGCAGTTGCCCGACTACGCGGTCCGAGCGGCCGAGAACCGCAAGGTCGAAAAACCGCGCGCGGCGGGGCACCAAATGGGCGGCATTGCCCGTCTCCTCGCGCCACGCCGCTGTGGGCCCCGTCTGGGGCGGATTGTCCGACAACGCAACGCCGCGGAGGCGAAGGATCTCCATGACGGCGCTCTTCGTCTTTATCGCGGCTGCCTCGGCTTCGGCTGCAATCTGGTCGATCCATGTGCCATCCGGCAGCATTCTGATATCGCCGAAACTGGCGGCGATGATAAACTCCCGCGGATCAAGCCGAACATGGAAGCACTGGAGATGCGCCGCGAAGCGCTGTGCCAGCTGGCAACCCAGCTCAACGGCGCCGTCGCTTGCCGTACCGCCGCTGGTCGCGGCGAGAAGCGTCTTGATTGTCATGGCTATTCTCCGAACTCAGCTTTGAGGTCCATAAAGACATTCTAGGCCGAAAACTCGTCCCCGGTTTTGACTCAGATCAAGACAGAAGCGGCATGCCTTCAGCATCGCGTTATAAGATTGCCGCGTTGAGCTTTTTTTCGGTCCACCAGGTCTGGCCGTCCCCGATCGCCTGCAGAAGCGCCAAGCTTCTCGGTCATGGCGTGCTCCTTTCGTTGGACGCCTCTCGCCAGCTTACTTGCTGACAGGAGGCAGGAGCACGGCCGGACCATTCCCATTAGCGGACGATCGTCACTCCCTATCTGGGTGTGTTTCAGGGGAAGCCTTCGCCGAACTTGAAATTGGCGGCAGCGCCCTCGAAGACGCGATCACTCTTTCGCGCACCCGTCAGAAGATCTTCCAACTCCCATTGGCGAACTTGCAGCGACTAAGCATCACATTGTATGGGTCCGCATTGTCTTTGATTTGGATATGATATCTGAGCTGGCGGCAGGGCAATTTGCTGCCTTGATAATCGACCTCATATCTTTTCAAGAGTTGGACGGTTCCGTGGTTTTTCGATTTTGCATTGCTCCAATCACGGGTTGTACCGATCGGCAGCGAGTCATCATTCAGCAATGGCTGATACGCCGCTGATAAGTCCTGGTAATCCTCCTTCGTCAGCGGAACCTCGGGCAGCGAAGACGGAGATATTTGCGCATAGGATCCCGTTGCTGCAATCGCGGAAAAGGAAATCAGAAAGACGATTCTTGAAGTGCGTCGCATAATAACCTCCCATGAGATGTCTATGGTTGTGCTTCTGATGCGGTCGATCACCGCTGCGCCCAGCCACGTCAATATGTTATGAGTCAACGTGCAACTGCTTTGATCTAGGTCAACCGGGTCTGCGATTACCGCTTGGCATCTCTGGGCAAGATGCTCGCCGCTTAGGCTGCCCACGCCGATTTCAATCTGTTGCTGAGCGGACTCAGCGCATCACGATATAGAAAAATGAGTAAAACCATAGACTTAATGGCGAGCCAGGCAGTGCTGCAACCTCCGATAACACCGTTACGAATGGTGCGCGCCGCGGGCTGGGCCGCCGAGGCCCTCACTGACTATCTGCAGAAGGGCGGCGTCTCGCCCAATTTCTGTGGGCACGTGGTTCGAGGAAATAACGTCCGGCGAGCCGGCGCAGGGCGCCTCGAAGGATTAGGTTTCTTCGGGACCAGACGTTGCCGCTCTTGCGGTCATCCTGTTGTCCTGCGCTGCGGTCGCCCCGTCCTGATCGCCCCGGCTGTCGTGCAGCCGAGCACACTCGCCAGGATTGCGGTGGCCTGGGATGGTAGCAGCGAGGCTGTCAGGGCGGTTCACGATGCCTTGCCACTGCTCCGCCTGTCGCGGTCGGTCCAAATCGTGGAAATCAGCCACACCTCTGCCGAAGACACGGAGATCGACTGCGAGAGCCTGTCAGCCCATCTCGCAAATTACGGAATCCAGGTCGGCACGCATATCCTGCAAAGCCGATCCATCGAGGAGCACGCACCGCTCCGAAAGCAGATCGAGGAGGGGCGCTACGATCTGCTGGTGATGGGGGCTTACTCGCATCCCGTCTGGCTGGAATTCATATTCGGCGGTGCCACCAAGTCGATTCTCTTGTCGTCGACAATACCGATCCTTGTCTCGCACTAGCCGAAAGTGAAGCCCATGCATTCCAACAATGTCGCAAATGGGTCGCAAGGTGCGAAGGGCCTCAGAACTCTCTTGTCCCGACTGAAAAAGCACCCTCTTGCACGGATTGGGCCGGGCCTGATCACCGGCGTGGCAGACGACGATCCAAGCGGCATAGCGACCTACTCCCAGGCTGGCGCTCAGTTTGGACTCAACATGCTGTGGACGATGCCGGTGGCCTTTCCCCTGATGGCCGCAATCCAATCTATGTGCGCCTACATTGGACGGGTCACCGGCAAGGGCCTCGCCGCCAACATCAAGGCTACCTTTCCGCGGAGCGTGCTCCTAAGCGTCGTTCTGCTTCTACTCGTGGCGAACACCTTCAACATCGCCGCCGACATCGCCGCCATGGGCGAGACCGCCGAACTGGTCTCCGGTTTCAACCAGCATACCATGACGGTGATCTTTTGCCTGGGAATCGTAGTGCTGGAGATCTTTATCCCCTACCATCGTTATGTGTTCCTCTTGAAGTGGTTAACCCTATCGCTCTTGGCCTATGCGGCGGTCCTGTTCACGGTTCACATTTCCTGGGGCCAGGTGGCGCTCCGCACGTTCTTCCCCCACTTCACGCTGAACGTCGACGCCGCCACCGTCATCGTGGGCATCTTCGGGACCACCATCAGCCCCTATCTCTTCTTCTGGCAGGCGTCCGAAGAAGTGGAGGACATGCAGATCCACCATGGCACGAGGCTCCTGCTGGACGATCAGGTTGCCGGTCCGGAGCTGCGCCGCATCCGGTGGGATACTTGGAGCGGCATGTTTTACTCTAACATCACGTCCTACTTCATCATCCTCGCGACGGCCGTCACGCTTAACGTGGCCGGCGTGACCAATATCGAGACGGCGGCCCAGGCGGCGAGCGCGCTGCGGCCCCTGGCCGGCGATTTCACTTCCATCATATTCGCACTGGGCATCCTCGGCGTCGGCTTGATCGGGGTGCCTGTGCTCGCCGGCTCCGCCGCCTATGCCGTCTGCGAGGCCATGAACTGGAAGTGGGGCCTGGAGCGCAAGGCGGACGACGCCCGTGGATTCTATGGCGTCATCGCCGTCAGCACGTTCGCCGCGCTCGGCATCCAGTACTCCCCGCTTAGTCCAATGAAGGCCTTGTTCTGGAGTGCAGTTATCAATGGGGTCGTGGCCGTCCCGCTGCTGGTTGTGATTACCATTCTGGCCTCCAGGAAATCCGTGATGGGCCGTTTCACGGCGAGCCGGCCAATCATCGCCCTCGGCTGGATCGCTGCGGCGGTCATGGGAGCGGCAGCGGTAGCGATGTTCATTCCCGGATAGGCCATCGCAAAGGTGCAGCAAATTTGACTTTCCTCCAAAATCACACCAATCCACGTCGATCCAAGCATTTTCAGACGGACTCCCAGGCGGAGGGGCCCGTCACGCCAAGCTAATGGGATGGGCTCAGCCGCGCCGGCGCGCATCACGCCGCCTCGTCAAGCCTCCGTCTCCTCGCCGCCCTTACCGGGCTGTCTTCCTGAAGAAAATCAAGGACGCCCTCGCGAACGCGGCGTGTCACGCCAGATAGCCCGCAAAGAAATAGTTAATCTAAGTTGACTTGGATCAATGTAGCGCCCGCCACGCTACCCCATGTTGTGCTATGCCCTTAATGATGAAGGGGCATATCCACCGTAGTTTGTCGGGCGAGGTGCAACATGTGCGCGGATATCCACCTTTTGAGAAACGACGCGGATATTCACTTTTTGAGAAACGATCAGAGTCCCAGATGGGACGTCAGGGAGGCTGGAAAAAACTGGCTCTGTCGCGAACTTCGGTTCGATGCGGACGTTGGGTCTCTTCGAGTTATTTGCCGCATTCCGTTCCGAGATTTCGTAAGCGCCTTCGGGCCGATCCCGGACGAAAATGTATTTGAGGTTTTTGAGAAGCATAGAGCGAAGATCGAAGACGCTGCCCGGGAGATCATCCTGTCGGGCAAATATACGAGTGATATAGCATGGGGCGATCCGGATACGGCTTCCATCCTGATGACGGGCCCCAACATTCAAAGGGCACTGTGAGCCTGGGATCACTGCCCTGGCGATGCCTATCTCACCGCTATTGTCCTCGCCGGCGCAGTATTGAATGCGTCGCTAGGTGGGCTGTCGGGGCTTAGTGATCGTCTACTACGGCTCGCGGGAGGCAATCCAGGCATGGCGCCATGTGGTTCGCCTGAGCGCGTCGTGAGCGATGCTGGGAATCGTAGAGCGAAGTGGGCGAAGTTACCGGCTCAACTGCGCCGATCTAATGAACCGTGATGCAGGTGCGGTGCGTCGACCGGCAGACTTCCTGTGATGCGCTGCCGAAGCCGAGCGCGTCGATCTGATGTAAGCCGCGGCTTCCCATCACGATCGCGTCGACCTGCATGGCTTCTGCGGCCTCTGTGATTGCCATTGCCACCGGGCCGTCGGCGATTACGAGCGCCTGAGCTCGAACTCGCCGTCCGAGAGCGCGGTTATTTGCTAGCCTCAGCAAATGGTCGCCGATCTGTCTTAAGAGCGATTCGGGAGCGGGCCTGCCCGGCGCGTTAGGGTTTGCCATTAGTTCAGCCGCTGACCGCTCCGCGGGCCGTTCCTGGGCAAGACGCCTCAACTCCGTAACCAAATCACGACCGGCACTGGGGAGATCCGGAAGCCGCAACAGCTCCTCCGGCTCTTTGTCTCTCAGCAGCACATGCAGCAGCTTTACCTGCGCACGATGCTGCCGTGCCAAGTCCAAGGCCACCTCCAAGGCTTTTTCGGAAGCGCTCGAGCCGTCAATGGCAACCAGGATCGTTTTCAAAGTAATTGCACGCTAGGCTCACTGCGCACCCTTTGCTGCAGAGGCTGTTTCATTTCCTGTCAAATCGCCCGGGGCTAAGCCAACTGACGATAGCGAGGGTGACGCCAAACGCCGAGAACGCCAAGATTACCAAGACCAGGTAGAATTTCTCGCCGAGCATGAATAAAGCTCCATATTTTACCTTACGTCCGATCTATTTTTGCTCGCCAGGCAGATTCTGGTCCTTGATCTAGATCAATTCATCGCGGAGCTTCGGCAATGACAATGCTCTTGCTTCATGGGTATCTGCCGATGCATGTCCCAATGCGTCGCCCATTTCATGACGATGCCGGTCTTGGGGTTGTGGGTGGCCGTCGTTGCCGAGCGGCCCGGGGTGCAGCGTCAACGGTGCGTTGGCGCTTGGAGGCGGGGTCGCTATCTTGACCGCATGTAAGATCCACCAGCAGCGGCCTATTGCCAGTTTCGCAATGCGGCAACGCCCGTTCGCGTGGTCAAAAAAGGCAGCTAGAACGATGACCGCCGGCGATTTCCGCTTTCAGGGGGAAACCAGACGTCGGCCCGCCAGCCCGCCCAGGTCCGAATCTGACCCGGACCGGGCTTCAACCCCATAGACTGACAAGATGCCCCAGATGCGAGTTGCTGCATTGCACCCCGGCCTCCTGAAACCAACCCACGGCCGCAATGGTCTTGACCCATTGGAGAGCCGGTTGACGTAGATCAAAGCAGTTCCACGCTGAAATCATAGTGTTTTCATTTGATAGGGCCCTGGCAGCGGTTGGTGGCTCAGAGTATTTGACCGAACTCCGAAGGAGAAATGCCGGGCCCATTTGGCGTGTGAAGCGGATACATCGACCGCCGGTCGAGAAAGCCAATAGGCTCACTGGACAAGTCAGCCGGAGGAATTGGGATCGAGGATGAGAGCATTAAAAGGCGTGGGGGCGGCGATATTCGGCATATCGATAGTTGCCGCCATTATCTTTGCGACTGTTCTGTTGATAAGTGGCACAGCCTACGTCGGCGCAAAAATAATCTCTTACCTTCTTTCCGCTGCCGCCATTCTCGTTGTCGTCTGCCTCATGATCCTCTTGCCTCTCTCGCTGTTCCGCCGCACGAGGATGATTCCTGCGTATGGCTTCTTCGTTATCTCATTTGTCATGGGCCTTTTCACTTGGATGTACGGTTTTCTGGCGACCTACGACTTCTGGGGAGGAACAGGCATAGCAATTGGAATCCTTTTGGGCGGTGTAGGCGTTGTGCCGCTGGGGATGATCGCTTCGGCACTTCACTCGGGGTGGTTGGCAGTAGTCGAAATGATCGCCGGCCTCGTGCTTACATTCGGCGCCCACTTCTTCAGCCTGTTTCTAGTTTCCAAGATAGATCAGGCCAGAGGTGCATCTCTAGCAACCATCGATTAGATGCTTTTCTGGCCCTCGCGGCAGTGAACGGGAGAGACTATCGGCGGAACGATCAAGACTGGTAGACGAACCGGCTGCCACCAATGGGTCACAGGCCTAAGGCCTCCGGCGAGGCAATCCCTTGGAGCTTGTCCGTCTTATCGCGCACGGCGTCGAGGCGCATCCAGGTTGTTTCGCCCGGCAGTCGCACGTGCCAGAGGATCCAGCCGTCGAGCTTCGTCTTTCGCCCCTTCTTGGTGACCGCTATGCCGCTGGCGGCGCCAGATGGTGAATCGAAACTTTGGCCCTCGACAATCCATTTTCCATCGGCAATTTCGCCCTCGTGCAGCCGCCCATTATATCGCATTTGGACCTGCGTTCCGTGCGGCAGCGTGACTCCACCGCCCGACCATGCCCGACCGTTGTGTGGGTTTCTCGGCCCTTTTTGGGGCCACCGGTGGTTCCGGAAGCCTTAACAAGAACCGCCAGGCTAGGTGCGATGGCTCGCCGAAACTTCGCCTTTCGCCTTCAATCAGCTTATGGATATCGAGATCGATTTGAATTGTCCGCAGGTCGGCCATCGTAGTCCTCCTCCCGAGCATAACAGGGCGCCGGCTGTGTCATCGTTGTCACCACGCCGAGGATGGGCACAAGATTGTCGGCGATAAAGGGTTGGGATTAGAGGTTGCGGCAGCCCAGGGCCGCGCAATTCACCATGTGAATTAATGGATGCGGGAAACGCGCCAGATCGGCCGCGTGATTCGGTGTTCGGTGTCGTCGAGGCTGAGAGAACCGTCAGTCATGT
>Ga0137359_10002183_pt1 | contig 15706 bp, 16 predicted proteins | sample Mad1_40_16metaG_FD_108281 | JGI IMG/M metagenome (GOLD analysis project Ga0137359, IMG submission 108281) | Vadose zone soil microbial communities from Angelo Coast Range Reserve, California, USA - Mad1_40_16 metaG | ecosystem: Environmental > Terrestrial > Soil > Vadose zone | place: USA... | reverse complement strand
TGCTTCCTTTCCGGACGCCACACGTTTGGCAAATTATGCCGGCGGGCTTGTGGTTATGAAGCGCGGAACCGCGTCGATCACTGGACGCGAGTTGGAAATTTCGATTTTGAATTCCGAAAGCAAGTGAATGGTTCTCAGTTCAAATACCAAGTCATTCGATGCCCGTCTACTTCTTGTCAGTCGTGAAGAGTTGATCATACGCGTTCAGACTGCGAGGAAGCTGGGTGCGCGCATCGTCTTTGCAAACGGTTGTTTTGACATTTTGCATGTAGGACACATCCGATACCTCGCTGGAGCGCGCGCGTTAGGCGACCTGCTCGTGGTTGGAGTCAATTCGGACGAACAGGTTGCCATACAAAAAGGCGCTGGACGGCCGATAATTCCCGCTGTTGAGCGCGCCGAAATAGTAGCATCACTGGGGAGCGTGAGTTACGTAACTGTCTTTAGCGAGCCGACTGTTACGGAGCTACTGCTAGCGCTGAAACCGGACATTCACGCCAAAGGCACTGACTATAGTGAAGAGACGGTGCCCGAGCGTGATGTCGTACGATCTTATGGCGGACGCGTCGCTATTGTGGGCGACCCCAAAGACCATTCAACTTCGGAAATGCTGGCGCGACTCGGTGGAAATAATGTCCAGACAGACTCTCAAGCTCATTCGGTCGACTAATGCATCTGTTCCAGAAGCCTTGGTGGTCTTGTTTCTGGTTGCCCTAATTCCTGCTCCCGCTTTTGGTCAAATAAGAAAAGCGCGTTTCGATCCTGACGGTACTTTTTGGATCCTTGGTACGCCGCCCAACGAATTTAAGGACTTCAGTGCCATAAATTTGAACGCCCGCCGAAGTCGCCGTCTGGAGCAACCCGGTGTACGATTGACTACGGGAAAGCCATTCCGGTTCAAATCACTAAAGGTGACCCGAGAACATTTTAGTTTTACAACGATGGCGATCGACGGGGTGTCTTACGCTTTTACCGGTCGCTTCCTTAAGGGCGGAGTCTTTGCGGCCTTGAATCTCGACGAGGAGACGCCGGTTTTGGAAGGCTTGCTCACAAAGCATAAGACGGGGAAGAAAGTCGCCGAAGCCCAGTTAAAGTTTACCTATTTCGGAGGTACCTGAGTTTTTGTCCATGCGAGTTTTATTAGTCAAGCTGGGAAGTATTGGTGACATCGTCCATACCCTGCCTGCGTTGACCGCATTGCGCGCCGGGATGCCACAGTCGGAAATCTCCTGGGTTGTAGAACGTAACTGCGCAGAAATTTTGAAAGACAACCCGCTTCTTGATCGTCTCATCGAAGTCGACACGAAGGCCTTGAGGCGCGGGCTGGTGTCTGGGGAGACGCTGCGGGCACCGCGCCAGCAGTTACGTCAGTTACGCGCCTCAGCCTTCGATGTTGCTCTCGATTTTCAGGGACTGCTAAAGTCCGCTTCTATTGCGCGCCTTTCGGGCGCGCGTCGTGTTTTTGGGTACTCGCGCGAATGTTTGCGCGAACCTGCCAGCAGTTTCCTGCTTTCAAAGAAGATTTACGTACCAAAGAAAACTCACGTTATTACCAGGGCGCTGCAGCTTGTAAATGGCTCTCTTGGTGTTCCTATTCCCACCGAACCACAAAATTTTGGATTTTCCATTTTTGTGGATCGAGCTCATGAAGCCGAAGCCGAACGGGCAGTTGCCGGAACGGGAGGCAAATATGCGATTCTGAATCCCGGTGGTGGCTGGCCAACAAAGCTCTGGAGTCCCGAACGCTTTGGCAAGCTCGCCGACGCGCTTTGGTCCCATTATGGCTTGCACTCTTTAGTAACCCATGGCCCAGGAGAGCTCGAGCTGGCTGAAACCGTTATGCGTTCCTCAGTTTCCGGTAGAACGCGCGTAGTTAGCCTTTCCCTGAAGGGCTTTTATTCACTTGCGAAACGGGCTAGGGTTTACGTAGGAGGAGATACAGGGCCGACCCACCTTGCCGTAGCAGCAAACACTCCAATTGTCGGCCTCTTTGGCCCGACGGAGTGGTGGCGCAATGGGAGTCCGCATCCGGGTGACATCTGCGTGGAGCGCACTGATATTGACTGTCGTGTTGATTGTCACCGCCGGTCTTGTTCAAAATGGATCTGCATGGATATTGAAGTCGAGCGCGTTTTGGAGGCCGTGGGCAAAAGGATTGGGGTTGCGAATAGCGAAGACCATAAGTCAGTTCCCCTCGCAAGCTGACCCATTTACTCAACAGGAGACAAAGACACTTGAGAAGAGGCGGCACCTGGATTCAGCGCTGGCGCGTACCGCTCGGTTTTGCCTGCGGGATCGTGTTCATCCTGCTTGCTAAACCTAGCTTGACAACGCTTCTGATTGGCGCCGCAGTCTCCTTAGTGGGGCTGACGATTCGGGCCTGGGCCTCCGGTCATATCCGTAAAAACGCACAGCTCGCCACTTCCGGTCCTTACGCTTACACACGCAATCCTCTTTATCTTGGAAGTTTCATCGTTGGGCTGGGTTTCACCATCGCCTCCGGCCAGTGGCTGCTGGCAATTCTGTTTGCGGGCCTCTTTCTTGGCATCTATTATCCGGTGATGCGCGTCGAAGCCTCAACTCTTGCGGAGATGTTTGGCGGCGACTATGACGTTTACAAACGTGCGGTCCCACTCTTCTTTCCTCGCTTCACGCCATTTCGCGAGAGAGAGACGGGCACGATAAGATTTGATAGCGGTCTCTACATGCGCTATCGCGAGTATCGCGCAGCGTTGGGACTTGTCGCTGTGTGGGGATTGCTGCTCTTTAAGACATACTATCTGAAATGATCTTACCCGTACGAAATATTCTGGTTTTCGCCGGACTGATTGCCGCTCTAAGCGTCAGCGCTCTGCGCCCGGTTGTTGTTACGGGGCAGAAAGCCATTCAACCAGGAGCTACGCGGCCTTTCGAACCATCAGAAGAATTGTTTTATGAAGCGGAGTTTTCACGTGCATTACTTAGAAAACTCGACGTTGCCGATTTTCGGTTCAGCGCGAGTCGCTCGCTCCTCACCGGAGAGACACTGAACACGAGCAACGAGAGTGAAGCCAGGCCTTACGCTCTAACTTTCAAAGCGGACATTACCAGTAAAGGTTTCTTCACGAGACTCTTCAACTTGAAATTCCGCGAGCGCGTAGAATCAACAGTTGAACCCCTTTCATTCACTATTCAGAAAACGACTATACTCGACGAACAGGGAAAGCGCGTTCGCACGACCGAAACTACTTTTGATCAGGCCAAAGGCACGGTTTCCTGGACTCAGCGCGATCCCAATAGTCCCGGCAGCGAACCCCGGAGCAAGAGCACTAACTTCTCCGGTCAGCTTCAGGACGTGCTATCGGCAATCTACTTCATCCGGATGCAGTCGCTTGAGGTGGGAAAGTCCTTTGAGATTTTCATCGGCGAGGGTGGACGCGTTTATCGTGTTCCTGTCCGAGTCATCGAAAAGAAGCGAATGAAGACGATCCTCGGCCGTGTCAACGTGGTACGAGTCGATCCTGCGCTTTTTGGGCCCGATCGTCTGATCGATGACGAGAAAGGGGAGTTTTCAATCTGGCTAACAGACGATAGTCGGCACGTCCCGGTCAGTTGTCGAGTCAAGAGCGACTATGGCACGTTTGACATCAAACTCAAGCGAGTGGTCTATGGTCCATCCACATAGGTTCCCACTCCTATAGCCTACTAATTGGTAAATCAACCCCTGATCATTGGCCACCGCGGCGCATCTGCAGTTGCTCCGGAAAACACGCTTGCCTCTTTTGCACTTGCAGTTGAAGCTGGTGCCGACGGAGTGGAGTTTGACGTGCGCCTTGCTCGAGACGGCGTGCCTGTAATTATTCACGACGAAACGTTGCAAAGAACCGCATCTATCCAAAAACGGGTTGCCGATGTGTCGGCGGCGGAGCTCCAACAAATGAATGTCGGGAGTTGGTTTGGCCGAAGCAAGAAGACAACAAGTGACAAATACGCCGCCGAGCGAGTTCCTACCCTTCAACAGCTTTTCGATCTTTTCGCATCCAACGATGCCCTACTCTATCTGGAAATGAAATGCGTTCCTTCTGAACGAACGCAACTTGCCGCGACATGCTGCAGGTTGATAACAGAACATTCGTTAAGAGACCGCGTTATCGTCGAAAGTTTCGATCTCGCCGGCATTGAAGTGGTCAAGAGTATCGAGCCAAGTATACGAACGGCCGCGCTATTCGAACCAAAGTTCTCCAATGCGCCTTCTCTCCTGACAGGCCAACGTCTGGTAGATCGCGCGAAATCGGCTGGAGCGGATGAAATCGCTTTACATTACAAGATCGCCAGCCGTCGTCTAATCAGCAAAGCCCTACTGAACGGACTTACAGTAGCAGTCTGGACCGTCGACAATCCTGACTGGGTCAAACGCGCCCGCGCGATGAGCATCGATGCCCTAATCACCAACGATCCTGCAATGATGCTTCGCGAACGAAGGCCATCACCGCCCTGAAGGTGATGTCATCATCTAAATTTCTTCCTCTGCGTGAGTTGAACCCATGACATAACCCACTCGGATTGAAGCTCCCAAACATATTCGCGTACAGTTAAGCCTGGATGGCCCGTTCCCTTCCCCAGTTAAACCGCTTTTTTGTCTGCACCGATTACTCGGCCTATTATCGTCGGGTAAAACAACTCCGCTGGGAAAGTCAGCCTGTGTCCGGCTATTCGCTTCTCAGCGTTTTGAAGGGACAGCTTGAATACGTTGTCAACGAAAAACAGGGAAAGCTATCACCATCGCAGTCTCTACTCCTGGAGCCAAATGCTACTGCTGTAGCGCTCGGGCAGGACGTCGAGTTCTTGCTTCTTATTTTCTCTTCATCGCTGGTAATGCAACATGCAATAACGATGAAGCTGGTCGCACCAAGGTCGACCGTCTCATTTTCTCTGGACCGTGTTGAGGGCGATCGAAAGCTGTCTGGATTAATCGCCGATCTTTCAACTGAGTTAGCAGCTGAAAAGCCAGGCAAAGAAATAGTCATGAGTGCCCTAGTCGGACAAGTCCTGGTTCAGATTCTGAGACATTACTCGATCAGTCGACGTTCGGATGAACTCGAGCTCTCACGCGTGGGCCTAATCGACAGGCGTATCCGACGTTCAGTGGAATTGATGCACACACAGCTCGATCAGGATCTTTCTCTTAAACACCTGGCGGCGGCTTCCTATCTATCGCCATTTCATTTTGCGCGCCTCTTCAAGAAACTAACGGGAGCAACCCCTCACAACTACCTTGCCGCAATCCGGACAACACGAGCGCAGTTGCTGCTGGCTGAGACGGATCTTTCCATAACTGAGATAGGGGCAAGGGTGGGCTATTTGAGTTCGAGCCACTTTACGAAAGCATTCCGCAATGCTACGGGTGCCACCCCTCGGGAGTTTCGCAAGGATCTCGTGGCGCGCTAGTGCTTCACTCTCTTCCGTTGCGCAATTCTTCGCCATTATTGAGCAAGATCCGTCGCAATTTGGTGCCTGGTCATCAGTATCATCCCTCTACAACTCAGAAGGAGACGCGAAGAATGCCAGTTGCCAAGCCGACCACAAAGACGCTCGCCAAACAAACTAAGATCAGTCCCGCCGAGGGCAAACTCGGTGTATTGCTCGTTGGATTAGGAGCTGTTAGCACGACCTTCATTGCGGGCGTCGAAGCTATCAAGAAGGGCTTCGCTGAACCAATCGGCAGTCTGACCCAGATGGGGACGATTCGGCTCGGTAAACGCACGGATAATCGCGTTCCCTTGCTCAAGGATTTCGTACCCCTCGCCCAGTTGAACGATCTAGTGTTTGGGGCGTGGGATATCTTTCCGGATTCGGCTTATGAGGCGGCCCTAAATGCAGGAGTGCTGGAGAAAGAAATTCTGACTCGGCTAAAAGCACCGCTGCAGAAGATTCGCCCTATGAAGGCAGTTTTCGATCAGAACTACGTCAAGCGCTTAAGCGGAACCAATGTCAAGACGGGTAAAAATAAGTTTGTCTTAGCCCAGCAACTCATTGAAGAAATAGCCGAGTGGAAACGAAAGAACAAGTGCTCCCGGGTGGTAATGATCTGGGCTGCGTCCACTGAAATATTTCTCAAGGTTCATCCTGTTCACAAGACCCTCGAATCGTTTGAAAAGGCGATGCGAGAAAATCACAAGGCGATCGCACCGTCAATGATCTATGCCTATGCCGCTCTGAAGTCGGGTATTCCTTTCGCTAACGGCGCTCCTAACCTGACGGCAGATATTCCGGCTCTGATGAACCTGGCCGACAAGAACAAGCTGGCGATTTGTGGCAAGGACTTTAAGACCGGTCAGACACTTATGAAGACCATCATTGCACCCGGACTCAAGGCACGAATGCTTGGACTGCACGGCTGGTATTCTACAAACATTCTCGGCAATCGCGATGGTGAAGTGCTGGACGATCCGGAGTCGTTTAAGACGAAGGAGGAGTCGAAGCTCTCGGTTCTCGAGTACATCCTCCAGCCCGAAGTCTATCCGACTCTATACAAAGATTTCTCGCATGTGGTGCGCATCAACTACTACCCACCGCGCGGCGATAACAAGGAAGGATGGGATAGCATAGACATCTTCGGGTGGCTTGGCTATCCAATGCAGATCAAGATCGACTTCCTTTGTCGCGACTCAATACTTGCCGCGCCGATCGTTCTCGACTTGGCTTTATTCCTCGATTTAGCACAGCGAGCAGGTATGAAGGGAGTGCAGGAATGGCTTTCTTTCTACTTCAAGTCGCCTCAAACAGCTCCGGGACTATACCCTGAGCACGATGTCTTCATACAACTCATGAAGCTGAAGAATACGCTGCGACATCTGCGAGGAGAGGACCTCATCACTCATCTGGGGCTGGAATATTACGATTGAGTTTTTACTGTTTTATCCTCACTTGGGTAACGACTCTTTTGGTTAGAGAGTGTATGAAAAGGTGCACTAAATCCTTGCCCAAAGGACGTATCGGGATTTGCCCTACAACTTATTGTCAGCTTGTGCTTGACAGGAAATGTCATAAGAGAGGCCACTGATGGCTAACTCGTGCTCAAATCTGAGCTTCGCTCCAATATTTTCTAATGACTTTTGCGGCAGAGTTGTATATATAGCATCGAGCTTGACGATATTGCCGCTGCCGGAAATTGTCGCCAGCGAACTAAGCTCAAGGTGAGTGCATCAATTCAGTGAGCGGATCGTTCCTTGCATAGTAACTCAGGCGGTGGCCCAGGCGACAAAGATTGCTGGTCGCCACCCAGGATTACTCGTAAGGGAGGACGCGCATGTTAACGGAAATGGAAATAACCAAAACAAGAGATATGGACAATATGGGTACAGTCTTCCTAGATCCTGAACAAAAGAGCCCGCGTGCTCAAGATTTTGAAGAACGGCTTACCGCCCGCATCGTGGGGCAGGAACGCGCCGTGCGCCGCATGAGCGGCCTTTACCAGATTTTTCTGGCTGGAATGAATCCGCCAAATCGGCCAATCGGAACGATGTTGTTCTTAGGACCTACGGGTTCTGGAAAAACTCGAGTCATTGAAGCCGCGGCGGAGGTTCTCTACGGCGACTCCAACGCAATCGTCAAGATCGATTGTGGCGAGTTTCAGCATTCACACGAAATTGCCAAGCTGATCGGCTCACCGCCGGGATATCTTGGACACCGCGAGACCTCTCCAATGCTGACGCAGGAGAACCTCGATCGGATGCACACTGATGATATGAAGGTCTCGCTGGTACTATTCGACGAGATTGAAAAAGCCTCAGACAGTCTCTGGCAGTTGCTGCTCGGCATCCTGGACAAAGCCACATTGACTTTGGGTGATAATCGCCGCGTCGATTTCTCGCACGCAATGGTTATTATGACCTCCAATCTTGGCGCACGGGAAATGTCAGAACTCATCTCCGGGGGCATTGGTTTTGCGCCTGGAAAGGGAGCTAAGAACCCGCACGATACCGACGTCGATCAGAAGATCTACCGTACGGCAGTTGAGGCTGCGCGTCGCAAATTTTCTCCGGAGTTCATGAATCGAATCGACAAGGTTGTGGTCTTCCGTTCGCTGAAGGAACATCACCTCCGCCAAATTCTCGATCTCGAATTGCAGGCAGTTCAGGATCGAATCATGCAATCGGCCGGTACCAAGTTCGTTTTTCAGTGCTCGGATACTGCCAAAGATATGCTCTTGCAGGAAGGTCTGGATTTCAAATACGGAGCCCGACACTTGAAACGGGCCGTGGAACGCTTTCTCGTCTACCCCCTTTCTAACCTGGTGGCCACATCTCAAGTCGGGTTGGGCGATCTGGTTCACGTAGACGTCACCAACAACAGATTTGTCTTCTCGAAGAGTTCTGGTGGAGCCCTCATACATGAACTGTCCAAGGGGGATGACAAGACGGAAGAAAACGCTGAATCATTCTCCGGTGGCGTGGGCGTGCCGATTCCCCAAGCCACGAAGGCCGCAAAGAAAGGTCATGGCCGCGTGGAAAAATCTGAGAGCTGAATTTCTTAAATTGGCAAAACAACAGCAAGCGCCGGCCACTGCAAAGTGCGACGGCGCTTCTTATTTTTCCGGGTCGAAGCGAAATTATCTTAGGGTGTTATCTTCCGTAAAGATTCGTGGGCAATACGAGCAAGGTAAGGATCCTCAGCACTTGAGGCGGTTCGTAAGGCGGGCACTGCAACTGGATCACCGATGAGACCAAGGGCACGAGCTGCTTCGCGACGAACATCGCCCGGGAGCCCTTCATTTGCTAAAGCAGTCAGCAATGCCGGTACGCCAGCGCGACTTCTGATTCGCCCCAAAGCGGCAGCGATCGCACGAAGCACGAAGGGATTTCGCTCATCCTTCCTTTTTCGTTTTTCTTTGCGCTGCGCTGACGGCTGCGGCGACAACACCGTTGCCAGCACTACGACCGCCGCTTCATCGGCTATCTCCCCCAACGCGATAGCGGCAGCGGCACGAACGCCGTCTTCTTTATCACTCAACAACCGTTCGTTCAGTGGAGCCGTTGCCCTTCTACTACGAGTCTGCCCAAGCGAATAGGCTACTTCACGTCTAACAAAGTCGTCATTATCGTTCAATATCGGGATCAGCTTCGATGCGCTTTCCTCCGGACCTAATGCGAGAATCGCATGCGCCGCAACAGCTCTAACAATTGGAGACGGATCCGCTAGCGCCGTAAGACACACTCGCGACGCCGCTGCCAGACGCATTGCACCTAAACGCATAACAGCATCACGTCGTTCTTCTTCTGAAAAGGAGGCCAGACGCTGCTGTTGCTTTTCAATTTCGAGTTGCCTGGGCGTAAGAGCGCGCGTTGCTTGGGCCCCAAGCGCAAAGACAGTGCTGCCGGTCGCGAAAACAACCAACACCACCAGAATAGATGATGATAGCAACCACGAACTGAATTCTTGCCGGGAGATATTGTGCATCTAGATTTGCGCGTTCGCCTTTGCGGCGGCACTTCTTTCGGCTTTACGCCGGACCGCTTCCCATTCGAAAGCCTGTTGGGCGCGGCGATTCTCCGTGGCGTCAGCCAACACGGATAACACCTCATCTTCCCAGATGGACGGCAGTGTGCGCGAGCGGCGCATGGACTCCATGATCGCAATGTAGTCCAGCACTTCCTGGACTTCAGACTCGGTTAGTAAATCCAGTTTGAGTGCGAGAAACTGGCGTTGGGTCAAAGTCTTGGCCATCTCCCTGCTCCTTTGCTGCAACGGCGACGGCCTGGTCAAAAGTCTCGACTAAGGCTATTCCTGGAAACAGTAGGCCGTCTGCACTTCAGAATCGGGGCGACATTCCATCAAGATAAGTTCCCGAGCTTATTTCCTCAAATGTTAGATTTGAGGCAGCAATATACACGAGTAAAATGCCCTCAAGCAAGATTTGGCGGCCCGTTTCGGGAAAAATCCTTCAGTCGATGCGAGATGTTAGACCGTGGAGGGTGTCAACTATGAGTACGGCTATGGGCGGATAGACAACCAAATCCGGAACAAGCAACGCTTTTGACGAGTAGGCGAGCATGCCCGACTGTACGACGTCAACCTTCGGCCGAAAGAGCATCGTTAGATCATTAAAAAAATCCTGCGTGTGCCAGCCAATATAAAGGCCAACGCCCACACTAAGCGCATATCCAACAAGCAGAAATGTGTATGCCGAAAAGCGAGTAAAAGGTTGTTCCGGCATTTTGTATTCGCGAATAATAGAGTCTTGAATGGGCTTTGGTATGTAAGTGTAGTGCAGGAAGTACTCCCGCAAACGTGTGGCAAGGTGCCAAACGCCGATTACGAAAAGCGTAAGAACTATAGCGCGACCCAGTTGATTGGAAACCTGCCATAGCTGAGGTCGAATCAGCGTTACAAAGAAAGTCGAGAGGAAGAGTGAAACGGTAGTGAACACTGCACGCTGACGTTCCCGGTTGTCGCGGCGATCCCGTTCCAACACTTCGTCAACTACACGATCCCATTTCGCCTGCACGGCAAGATTTCGCGCACGTTTCGCATGTGGATTGTTAGAATCGAGTATGGAATAACCGCGTTCTCTTTGGACGCGTAACTGCTCGTCGTAATAAATCCGTTCCGCGGGATCGATGAGTACGTGATAAGCCTTGGAGAGAACGGCAAAATCACGCGCAGCACGTTCCGACTCCCGGTTAATGTCGGGATGACTTTGACGCGCAAGCTTCCGATAGGCCGACTTGATTTCAGCCTGGGATGCGGTTGGCTTAACACCTAGAATTTTGTAGTAGTCGATCACCGCTCTTTACGTAACTCCTTAGAAGGCAGCGATGAATGCCAGGAGAGCTGAGGACATCTCATCACTAGCCGAAAAATTATACCACCCAACGCAAGTTACCGGGATCGTCTATTTCCGAAATAGAGGATGGGAGAGCTCTGAAGGAATTCTAACCGCAACAAGTAGGGGGTGCCAAAGGGCCGGCCGGAAAATACCTCGAGCGGCAATCGAGGGGGGAGGACATGTGGTAAGGAAGCTCGGTCCCTCTGGCTTCTGAATTCGGACTTATAACAACCGGCATGCCAGCCCGCCCACAGTCAAAAAGCCTAAGAAAACTCAAGGGTTCTCGGTTAGAGCCCATCCGCATTGTTCACAAGCGAAGACACTGAGTGTCTACCATTAAGCACACTATTTCCTGGATTTCTGGTCGTTGGAGTGAGAAGAGGCTCGATCCACGATTCTCAGCAAGGTGCGTACGGCAATCCCAGTAGGGCCTTTGGCTCTGTAAGGTTTGGGATCGTCGGCCCAGGCTGTTCCCGCTATATCCAGATGCGCCCACGACACCCCATCGGCGAATTCTTTGAGGAACGCGGCCGCCGTAATGGTCCCGGCTTTGCGACCGCCGACATTCTTTATATCGGCTATATCCGACTTGATCTGTTTTGAATATTCCTTGTCCAGTGGCAACTGCCAAAACTTCTCGCCCACCTCTCGACCGGCTGCGATGATTTCATCGATCAATTCCTGGTCAGTTCCGAGAACGGCGGCATTCACATCGCCGAGTGCGATAGAAACAGCACCAGTTAATGTGGCCAGATCGATGATCTTTGTCGCGCCCAGTTTTTTGGCATAAGCAATCGCGTCAGCAAGAATTAGCCTGCCCTCGGCATCGGTATTAATGACTTCGATAGTCTTTCCGGTCATTGCTCGCACCACATCTCCGGGTTTAGTGGCTTTGCCCGACGGAAGATTCTCCGTGCAGGGAGCGATTCCCAGAACGGGAATGAGAGGTTTCAGCTGGGCGATAGCCCTCATTGCTCCCATCACCGTGGCGCCACCCGTCATGTCATATTTCATCAACTCCATGTTCTCGCCAGGCTTGAGCGAGATGCCGCCGGAATCAAAGGTTACGCCCTTCCCCACAAAGGCCAGCAGCTCCTTGGTTTCCTCGTCGAAATTGGCAGGCACGTATTTCAGTATGATGAGTTTCGCTGGTTCTTCTGAACCTCGTGAGACGCTCAGCAAAGACCCCATGCCTTCCTGCTCCATGCGCGCTTCGTCCAACACATCGATACTTAGCCCAAATTCATTCGCAATTTCCCGGGCACGTTCAGCCATGTTTGATGGAGTCATATAAGCGCCAGGCTCGTTTGCAAGATCTCGGGTAAAGTTTACCGACTCACCAATAATCCTTCCGCGTTCGACTGCTTGCTTAAGGGAATCGTCATCACCACCTTCGACGACAACGATTAGACGATCGACCTGTTTCTCCTCTTTCTCGACCGTGCGATACTTTTCTGGATCAAATAACGCGACAAAGGAACCAGCAAGCGCGGCCGTTGCTGCAGAATCAGGATCGATTCCCGCACGCGGGACTATGGCGATTGATTTTGCGTTCTTACTGCGCAAATAACGGACAGCAGTACCAGCCATCTGCGACACGTGAGCCGCCTCGTATTCGGAGGTCTCACCTACGCCAACCAGCAGCAGACGTTGGGCCTTGAGTTTTTTGTTACCCAACAAGTGGAGATAGGCCGTTTCGCCTTCTTTTCCTGTAAATTCTTCGGATTCGATCGCTGATTTGACGAAGCCTCCGGAAAGTTCGTCGAGTTGTTTAAGAAAACCCTCATCAGGCTTCTCGTCCTTGAAAACAGAGACTGCCACAGCGTGAACATCAAGCTGTTCAATTGGACCATGACTTGCTTCGAGCTGCATGTGAGTGTGTTCTCCTGGGAGTGTGATGATTGAACCTATTTACCTGTTGCGCTCTTTTAGCTGAGCTCGAGTTTCCCTGTCGACTGTCCGGCGTAACTCAGTTTCTCTCTTGTCGTACATCTTCTTACCTCGCGCCACGCCGACTTCAAGCTTGATCCGGCCGTTCTTAAAATAGACTCGGGTCGGAACCAGGGTCATGCCATCTTTCGCCGCGGCTTCTTCAAGTTTGTCGATCTCTCGCCTGTGAAGCAGCAACTTGCGCGTCCTGAGCGGATCGTGGTTCTCACGATTCCCATGAGAATAAGGCGAAATGTGGGCATTAAACAACCAGGCCTCACCATCGCGCACCGACACGTAAGCTTCTTTTAGCTGTACGCGTCCATCCAGAACACTCTTCACTTCTGTTCCCAGCAAGGCAACGCCAGCTTCGTACTTATCAGATATGTGGTAGTTGTAAAACGCCGCACGATTCGCGGCCAACACTTTCTCTTCTTTCACCATGCCAGACAAACTCGACTAAGAAGGCCGTACGAACCATTTCTTCCGCGGCAGCCGCAAACAAAAAATGGAACAGCCAATCTTATTGAACGTTATTGCTCAACTTCAAATCCAGGACGTCGTGCCTGGTGATAATACCCGTGATCCGGCCATACTCCTCAACCAGTACTGCGGGACTCGTTTGCAACCGTCTGGTGACCTCAGTCGAACTGGCATCCACGTCCACCGTGGGAAAACTCGACTCCATTACGTCACTGATTGAAGAGCTAAGCAAATCCCGATTCCTAACGACCTTCGCCAGCACGCGATTCTCCCTCAAGGAACCAACTGCGCGTCCTTCATCCAGCACGGGTATCTGAGTCAGCCCCAGTTCATCCATTTTCTCCAGAGCCTCTGCAACAGTGTCTGTAGGCTTCACGAAGACAAGGGCCTTGGGAGCTTGCGGTTTCTTTGTGCCGCTGATTAGTCCGGCTGTGATTCTCTGCGGCTCGAGCAAGCGCTTTTCTTTTAGCCACTCATCAGAGTGGTGTTTACTTAGATAATGTTCTCCGGTATCGCAAACGATGAAAACAACGACCGCATCGTCATCCAGATTGCTGGAGATGCGAAGAGCCGCCGCCAGGTTTGTTCCAGTGGAACCGCCGCAAAAAATTCCTTCCATGCGACCGAGGAGGCGCGACATCTCAAACGATTCACGATCGGTGACGTTGATTATCTCATCGACATATCTGATGTGAACGTTCGGTGGTACGATCTCCTGTCCGATGCCTTCCACCAGGTAAGGAGTCGCCTCCACAAGTTTCCCCGTCTCTTTATAGGTCTTGAAAATAGAGCCGTAGGGGTCAGCGCCGATGATCTGAATATGCGGATTCTTTTCTTTGAGGAATCTTCCAGTTCCGGAGATCGTTCCTCCCGTTCCAAGGCCGGCGACGAAGTGGGTAATCCTTCCGTCAGTCTGCTCCCAGACCTCTGGTCCTGTCGTGCGGTAATGAGCCTCAGGATTAGCAGGATTTGAATATTGGTCAGGATAGAAAGAGTTTGGTGTTTCAGCAGCGATTCTCCGCGCTGTCGAGACGTAATGATCCGGCGTTCCGGGTTTGGCGGAAACCGGAGTTATTACCACGTCGGCGCCCAAAGCTTTAAGATACCGCGACTTCTCAACAGAAGCCTTGTCCGTCATCACAAAGATACATTTGTAGCCCTTTACAGATGCCGCCAGAGCCAGGCCGATGCCGGTATTGCCTGACGTCGCCTCGATTAGGGTTCCACCGGGCTTAAGGGTACCTTCCCTTTCCGCGGCTTCGATCATTGCGATGCCGATTCGATCCTTTACCGAGTAACCCGGATTAAGATTCTCCATCTTCGCAAATACTTGTGCCTTTACTCCACGCGCCAGACGATTGAGTTTTACTAAAGGCGTATGACCAATCAGACCCAGAATGTTTTCTTGGAATTGCATGACCCTCTCCGGCACAGACGTGTGATGTTGAGAACTATCTATAACAGAACCCGGCGGCCGACGCTATTTCGCTAAGGCTTTCAACCAGAGTTTCTCGGCATATTCAAACTAGACACTACAAAATGTTAGGGCCCGGATGTGCTCTCCCCTTCACATCCGGGCCCCCACAAGGCCACTCATCTTTCAATGCGTGACCGAACTGTTATCGACCAAACTTAGTAACGATCCTTGTTTCGAATCTTGTAGGTATACAGGGCTGCCCCGCCACCGCCGGCAATTGCCCCAATTATCGCTCCGCGCTTACCACCAGCAAGGCTACCGAGTAATGCTCCCGCAACTGCGCCGCCCACGGTAGTAATTTTGTCGCGATGCTGATCCCAGACTGAACCATTTTGATAATCGTTGTTTCCATATCCAGAGTTGTCGTAGACATCGTTGCGATAACCGGAGTTGCCAAAAGCGTTGGTGCGATAATCCTGGTTCCGATTGTTTCGGCTGTCGTATTGATTATTGCTTCTTTGATCGTAACGCCTGTCATAGCCTGCGTTGTTGTTGTAGCGTGCGCGCGTCTGCGCCCCAACGGGGATTGCTGCAAAACTCAGAGCCAACAGGCAAATAATACTGATAGTAAGTTTTTTCATTTCCACCCTCCGTGCTTGAGTTTGGCAAGGTGCATGCCAGAAGGATCTAACATCATTTATTCACTGATTTCCGTTTGTTTATGCCAGGAGACCGCAAGTGAGGAAGCCACTGCTCGACGATAAGGTATGCGACGGTTTATAACATTTACCTTTTGGGGTACATGACTCACGGTCATCAAAAAATACTGGTGCTCTCTGCCGTGGAAGTTGAGCAACTTCTGCAAATGCAGGACTGTATAGAGGTCATGGCAGAAGCCCTGTCGACTCTTGCTCGTGGAGATGTTCATCAACCTCTGCGAACCGTGCTGAGGCCGCAGAGCGCTGTGGGCATCATGGCGCTCATGCCCGCATATCGTCGTGGCCTGGAACCCGCGTTTGGTCTGAAAACAATCTGCGTTTTTCCAGAGAATCCCACGCGGGGCAAGGATG
>Ga0137359_10002182_pt1 | contig 15709 bp, 17 predicted proteins | sample Mad1_40_16metaG_FD_108281 | JGI IMG/M metagenome (GOLD analysis project Ga0137359, IMG submission 108281) | Vadose zone soil microbial communities from Angelo Coast Range Reserve, California, USA - Mad1_40_16 metaG | ecosystem: Environmental > Terrestrial > Soil > Vadose zone | place: USA... | reverse complement strand
CGACACCGCGGGGACGATCGTCGCGGCGGCGGACGCGCTCCGCGCCGCCGGCGCGCAGGACGTCTTCGCGTGCTGCACGCATCCGGTGCTGTCGGGTCCGGCGATCGAGCGCATCGCGCGCTCGTCGCTGAAGAAGCTCGTCGTCACCGATACCATTCCGCTGGGCGACAAGGCGCGCCAGACGCCGAACATTGCCGTGCTCTCGGTGGCACACCTCATCGGCGAGGCAATCCGGCGCATTCACAACGAGGAATCGATCAGCTCGCTGTTCATCTGAGCTCATCAGGAGGGTTTCGAATGGAAGAGATCGCGCTCAACGTCGAGGAACGAGACGGCCGGGGTAAAGGACCAGCGCGGCGGCTGCGGCAAGGCGGCAAGATCCCGGGCGTGTTCTACGGGCCCAAGCGCGGCGCGACGCCACTCGCCATCGACGGGAAGGAGTTCACCTCGCACGTCTCGAACCTCGAGGGCTCGCATCTCATTCGCTTCCGCTCGCCGGTCGCCGACTTGCAGCAGAAGGTCGCGCTGGTGCGCGAGGTGCAGGCGCACCCGGTCAGCGGCGCCATCATCCACGTCGATTTCTACGAGGTCGACCTCACGCAGCGGCTGCAAGTGAGCGTGCCGCTGCACTTCGTCGGCAAGGCCATCGGTACGACGGAGGGTGGCATTCTGCAGCCGATCATCCGTGAAATCGAGGTCGAGTGCTTACCGACTGACATTCCGCAGTTCATCGAGATCGACGTCAGCGGGCTCGCGATTCACGACGCCATTCACCTGGCGGATCTGCAGATGCCGCCGAACGTCACGGCCGTATTCGAGAGCAACGAGGCGGTCGTAAGCGTCCTGCCTCCGACGGTCGAGGAAGTGAAAGCGGCCGAGCCGGTCGAGGGCGCCGTCGAGGGTGTCGTCGCGGCGCCGGCCGAAGCGGGCGAGCAGCCGAAGGAGGCGACGAAAGAAACGAAGGCGTAGCGGCGTCCGCTACGACGATCGTGGAACACGGCGATGCATCTCGTCGTCGGGCTCGGGAATCCGGGCGTTCAATATCGCGCGACGCGACACAACGCGGGCTTTCTTCTCGTCGACGAGCTCGCGGCACGCTGGCAGATCCCGCTCGGAGAGAGGGATGCATTCGCGGAACACGGCGCCGGGCTCGGGGGTACGGCCGCCCTCGTGCTGGCAAAACCGATGACGTTCATGAACGCGAGCGGCGATGCCGTCGCCGCGCTCCGCGTGCGGTTCGCCCCGGATTCCATCGTCGTCGCGTACGACGACCTCGACCTGCCGCTCGGTCGCGTCCGCATTCGTCCCGGCGGCGGTGCCGGAGGTCATCGCGGCGTGACTTCGATCATCGCCGCATTGGAGACCGATTTCGTGCGCGTGCGGATCGGCATCGGTCGGCCACCGGCGGGTCTCGATCCCGTCGCGTTCGTGCTCGCGCCTTTCACGGACGAGGAACGGGACGCGCTGCAGCACGCGCTCGTCCGCGCCGCCGACGGCGTCGAGACCTTGCTGCGTGACGGCGTCGACGCAGCGATGGACGCCTGCAATCGGCCGCCCGTCGAGCCGTGATCGGTCGCGCTGGCAATCGACGGTTCGTTCAGGTACAAACTCGGGGTTTACGAAGGAGGCTAGGTGGCACGAAGCACTGAACCGCGGCGGTACGAGACGATGATCGTGTTTCGCGCCGATCTGCAGGAGGCGGGCACGAAAGAGCAAGTCGAGCGCGCCCGCAAGCTCCTGGAGGGCAACGGCGCCGTCATTGCCGGCATGCACGAGTGGGGCCTCCGCGAGCTCGCGTACGAGATCGAGAAGGAGCGCCGCGGGTACTACGTGCTCGCCGAATACACGGGAACCGCGGCCGCCGTCGTCGAGCTCGAACGTAACCTCAAGCTCTCCGACGCGGTGTTACGGTTCGTCTCCGTGCGGCAAGAGAAGGACGCGCCGCTTGCGGCAGAGGTCCCGCGCGACGACCGCGCCGAAAGTGGACCTGCTGAGGTCGAAGACGAAGACGAAGAAGGTCTCGGTGCGGCGACGGACGTCGGCGACATCGAGTAGAAGGTGAGCTGAGCATGCCAGGACGATCGGGAGGGCGCAGCGGAGCCGGTGGCGGCGGGCGCGGCCGGGGGCGCGGTCGCGACGACCGTGGACCGCGCGGCCGGCGTGGCGCCGGCCGGCGCAAGGTTTGTCGCTTCTGCGCCGAAAAAGGGATCCGCATCGATTACAAGGACACGCGCGTCCTCGGCGGCTTCATCAGCGATCGCGGCAAGATCATTCCGAGCCGCATCACCGGCAACTGCGCGCGTCACCAGCGCCGGCTCACGACCGCGATCAAGCGCGCGCGCAGCGTCGCCCTCCTGCCGTTCGCGTCGGTGAGCTGAGGAGCGGCGATGCAGATCATTCTTCGTGAGGAGGTCGCGAACCTCGGCACCATCGGCGACGTCGTCAAGGTGAAGCCCGGCTATGCGCGCAACTACCTCTTGCCGCGCGGCCTCGCCATCGAAGCCAGCACACGCAACCTGAAAGAGCTCGAGCATCAGAAGCGCGTCGTCGCCGACAAGCGGCTGCGCGAGCAGAAGAGCGCCTCCGCCGTCGCCGACAAGCTCGGCAGCGTCACGCTCGCGTTCGCCCTGCGCGCCGGCGAGGAAGGGAAGCTCTTCGGCTCCGTGACGAACCAGGACGTGCACCGCGCGCTCGAGGAGCGCGGCTTCACGATCGAGCGCCGCCGCGTCCTCCTCGACGAGCCGATCAAGACGCTCGGCGAGCACAAAGTCGCCATCCACGTCGGGCCCGACACGCGCGCCTCGATCACCGTCAACGTTACGCCGCTCGTCGAGCAGTAATTTCGGGGCGTCGACGGTCGTAACCCGAGTCGCCGCGGGCGGGCGGGCGGGTGGCGTCGGTCTGCACCCGACGTGCGCAATACGGTTCACATGCGCACAACGGGTGCAGACCGACGCCACCCGCACGCCCGCCCGTGACGCCGGTTCCGGACCGTCGTCGCCGCAGAAATCGCCGCGCGACGCGCAGCGCCGATGACGCTGACGGCGAAATGTGCGGCGGAGCCGCGCGGGAGCACCCGGGATTCACTCCCGGGTGCGACGCCCATCGGAGCACGGCCGCGCAGCGGCCGCGCGCACGGGGGCTAATGGACTCAATACCCGCCGGCGAGCTTGCGGTGATCCCAGCTCGCGAGGCGCTCGGGGGTGATCCGCAGGACGACGCGCTTTCGCGCCTGCGCGCGCATGAGATCTTCGATGCCGTCGGTGGCGCCGCCGGCGTGCTTGGCATGGACCTGCGACAGCACGCGTACGCACAGCTCGAGGTCGTCGACGACTTCGGCGGTGCCGCGGATGAGTACGCCCTTCAGCTCGTCGTAGCGCACGCCCGACTCGACGAGCAGGGCGACGCGCGGGTTGCGGCGGACGTTGACGGCCTTTTGCGAGCGGCCATAGGTCGTCATGTAGATGCGGTCGTCGTCGCCGACGATGAACCACATCGGCACCGCGTGCGGGTAGCCGTCGGCGCCGATCGAGACCAGGATCATCGTCATCGCATCGGCGACGTAGCGGCGGCGCTCGGCCTCGTCGATTGCGATCGTGGCGCGACGATTCACGGGCGGCGATCTAGCGCCCGGACGGAGCCTTGTCCATAGACGGCGAGCAAGATCGCCGCGGAAGCGGCACGGACATGGTTCGCAAGCAAGATTTTCAACGCGCTCCGAGACCCTGATCCAGCGGGGATTTTTCTCGACTGCGAACTTTACCTTGGACACGACCCGGCGCGGGAACATATACGAAAGTGTCGACGAGCGATCGGCGGTCGGGGTCGTCCGAGCATACGACGCGATGAGAACGATGGGCGCACAACTGCGTAACGCGGGCAGCGGGCTGCCAAGCGGGTGGATGGTCGCGACGCTGCTGGCCTCTCTGCTCGTGTGCTCGCCGCGTGCGGTGTGTGCGTTCACCGCGACCTGCGATCCGAGCGACGCCGTCGGCAATACGAGGAACGTACTGTGTGGCGCGGCCAACTCCGCCGGGACGGCCTCGGTCTGCACCGCGACGAGCGTGACGGTGAACGACAGCATCGACGTCACGAGCGGCGCCTGCGACTTCGATCTCGGCGGCCGGACGCTGACATTTCAGAAGGCGTTCCAGATGACGGGGCTCGGCTACATCAAGGTCTTCAACGCCGGGAACATCTCTGTGACGGGAACGGCGCGTCTGAAGGCACGCGGCGACTTCGTCATGCCGGACGGCGTCATCATCCAAGGCGGGGTGATCTCGCTCGTGAGCGCCGGCACGATCGGCGTCCTGAGCGCCGGCGTGATCGACGTCAGCGGCGACCCGTCGGGCACGATCAGCTTGTCGGCTGCGGGCGCGGACGGGGCAGGCGTCGCGATCAATTTGCAGAGCGGCAGCATCCTGCAAGGCAACGCCCAGAGCAGCTCGGTCGACGGCGGCGACCGGTTCAGCGATGGCGGCGTCGTCGAGCTGCTCGCGCCGACGGGCTCGATCTTCGACGCCGCCCAATTGTTGATCCACGGTACCAACCAAGGTCAGGGCGGCGAGTTCGACGCCACCGCCGCCCGCACCATCACGATCGCGCAAGCGATCGATGCCACGGGCGGCGGCGGTGACGGCGGCACCATCGACGTCAACGCCGGCGACGACGTGCTGGTCTCGAAGACGATCGACGTCAGCGCGCTCTTCGGCGGCGGCGACGGGGGCTCCATCGCGATCTCCGCCGGCCTCGACGAGATCGGGCTGCCGAACGGGACACTCGGCGGCTCGATGACGCTCGACGCCACCACGGCATCGCTCAAGTCCGACGGCGTGAACAGCGGCGACACGAGTCAGTCGAGCGGCGACGGCGGCGACATCGAGATCGACGCGAACGGCACGATCCAGTTCATCAATGCCGGTACGCGCACCGTCGTGCACGCGGACGGCGGGCCGACGTACGCCAGCTCCGGCGGTACGCTCTTCATCGACGCCGGCGATCCGGATCCGTACGTCATCAGCGCGTACGACGGTAACGTCGTGCTGAACGGCGTGATTCGGATGACGAGCGGCGGGCAGGGCGGTTCCGGCGGCGAGTTGGCGGTGAGCGCCGGACGCAACCTGACGATCAACAGCGATATCACCCTAAGCGGCGTCGACGGCGGCGGCGACGTCTCCGCCGACTCCGGCGGGACGACGGTGGTGAACGGTCACATCGACGTCCACGCGACTGTCGCGACAGGAGAGGGGGGCGCGGTCGATTTCGAGGCGGGACAGGCGCAAGGCGGCGCGAACGGTGCGTTGACGATCGCCGAGGACGTGCTGGCGGCCTCGGGATCGACGAACGGCGGCGTCGAGACGTTGTCGTTCGCGGGTTGCACGCTGACCGTGAACGGTAACGTCAAGATCGACGGCACGGGCGGCACGACGGCGACGAACGTGCAGGGCGGGGCCGATATCGAGCTCATCGCGATCGGTACGATGAAGCTGACGTCGGGATCGCAGTTCCTCGCGCCGCCCGGCGGTGTGATCGTGCTCACGCACCCACTCGGCCAGACGCCGCAAAAGTCCGGTGCCGTCTTCAACCCCGCGCCCGTCGACAATCCGCGCACGCTCGACACCGGCTTCTACCCGAACTGCCCCGTCTGCGGTGACGGAATTCGCCAGATCGGCGAGGTGTGCGACAACGGCGCGGCCGCCGACGGCGGGTGCTGCAACTCGACGTGCACGGCGTTCACCTGCGCCACGCCGACGCCGACCGTAACGCTATCGCGGACGCCGACACCGACGGTCGCGTCGACCGGCGTCGTCACGAGCACCCGTACCGCGACGCCGACGCCACATGGCTCCGCGACGCCCAGCGCGACTGCGCCGGTCGTTACCGCGACGGCGGCGCTCACGCGCACCCCGACTCCCACGGTCACCGCCGGCCCACCGACGTCGACACCCACCGCGAGTCCGACGCCGGGCGCCGCGGCGATCGATCACTTCAAGTGCTATCTTGCCAAGACGGCGGTTGGAACCGCCGGCTTCGCCCCGCGGCAGATCGCGCTCGATGATCCTTTCGAGTCGAAGCTCACCGACGTCACCAAGACCGCGGGCTTCTGCAACCCCGTCGACGTCAACGGGCAAGGCATCGACGATCCGGCGGCGCACCTGCAGTGCTACCATGTGCACGACGCGGCGGGACAGCCGCGCTTCGATGCCCGAGACGTCGCGGCCGACGACGAATTCGGCGTCAAGGAGGTCTCCGCGCGGCATTCGAGCTTGCTGTGCGTGCCGTCGCTGCAAGACGGCGCGCCGTCCCCGCTGAGCCTCGATCGCTTCAAGTGCTACAAGGCGCGGCGCGCAACTGGGTCGTCATTCGCCGCGCGGACGGCGACGCTCACCGACGAGTTCGAGTCGAAGATCATGAAGGTGCAGGCGCCGGCGAGCGTCTGCAACGCCGTCGACGCGAACGGCGAAGGCCTCGTCCACGCCGGGTCGCAGCTCTTTTGTTACACGGTGAAGCAAGCGTCGGGGCAGACCCGCTTCCAGCGCCGCACCGTGACGACCGCGAATGAATTCGGCTCCGAGCAGCTCGCGGTCCAGAAGGAGCAGATGGTCTGCGTCCCCTCGCTCGGCGGCGCGCCCCGCTGCGGCGACGGGTTCCTCGATCCGGGCGAGCAATGCGATGACGGCAACCGTACGAACGGCGACGGTTGCAGCTCGACGTGCACGCTCGAGTCGTGCGGCAACGGCGTCGTCGACGCCGGCGAGATGTGTGATCACGGCGCGCAGAACGGCAGCGACGACTGTTGCGCCGCCGACTGCACCGTCGTCGACACCGACCACGACGGCATCTGCGACCGCGACGACAGCTGTCCTGCCGATTCGGACAACGACAGCGACGGCGACGGCTTCTGCGTCGGACTGGGCTTCAGGCCGCCGAAGCTCGGCGGCGGCGATCCTTGCTCGCGCCTTCCGGGCTCGCTGGCGTGGATCAAGCCGCACCTCGTGCTGCGCAAGCTCGACACTCCTCCGGGCGGACAGAAGCTCGCGTTCAAAGGTGCGTTCACGATTCCCAGCGGCCGGCCGGCGATCGCGCCGCAGAGCTACGGCGTCCATTTCCGCATCCTCGATCGGGCGCAACGCCTCATCGTCGACGAGCACGTGCCGGGCGGACTCTTTCCGATCGCCGACCGCAAGATCGGGTGGAAGGTCGCCGGCTCGCCGGCGACGAAGTGGACGTACACGGACCGCGCGAGCGACCCGCCGACGCAAAACGGAATCATGAAGATCATCGTCAATACGGCGACGCCGAACGTCGTGAAGGTGGCCGTCACGGGCCGGAACGGCACCTACGTGGTCGCGCCGGGCGACGAGCCGGTCACCGTTGGCTTCGAGCTGAACGACACGTCGATACCGCCGGGCGGTGTCGCGGGGACGGATCTCTGCGGCGAGGTCGCCTTCGAGGTGCCGCCGAACGTGCCTGCGTGTCAGTTCAGCGGCGGCGCGCTCGCCAACCAGAAGCTCATCTGCCAGTAGCGCCGGATTCGGCCGGCGCGCTTTCCCGGCACCCGACGATTGTCTATAGCCTCGTCATGGGTACCGTGCGCGACATCTATCGCGGCCGCATCGTGCACCTCACCGCGGAGGCCGTCGAGCTGCCGAACGGCCACCGCATGGAGCTGGAGATTGTCCGTCATCCCGGCGCTGCCGCCGTTGCGGCGCTCGACGCCACCGGCGCGGTCACGCTGCTGCGGCAATATCGTCATGCAGTCGGCGGCTATTTGTGGGAAGTGCCGGCGGGCAAGCTCGATCCCGGCGAGGAGCCGCTGCCGTGCGCCGCGCGTGAGCTGCGCGAGGAGGCGGGTCTCGAGGCCGATCATCTCGAGGCCGTAGGCTCCATCGTTACATGCCCCGGGTTTTGCGACGAGGTCATCCACCTCTTCGTCGCGACCGAGCTCCGCTCTGCGCCGCGCTCGCTCGGCGCCGACGAGGTGATCGACGCGGTGCGCGCCGTACCGCTCGCCGAGGCGATGGCGATGATCGCGCGTGGCGAGATCCGTGACGGCAAGACGATCGCCGCATTGGTGCACGCGGAGCTGCGGCTGCGGCAGGTCACCGCCGGGGCGGAGCGATGAAAGTCGGCATCGTCGGATTTCGCGGCGCCGGCAAGACGACGATCTTCAACGCGCTCACCGGGCTCCATGCGCAAGTCGGCGGCTACGGCGACGCGACGCGCCCGAATCTCGGCGTCATCAAGGTCCCCGACGATCGCGTCGCAGCGCTTGCCGAGATCCATCATCCGAAGAAGACCACGTACGCGGAGATCAGTTTCGTCGACGTGCCGGGGCGCGGCGAGGAGCGCGCCGCGCTGGATCCGGCGACGTTGGTGCAGATGCGCGACGTCGATGCGCTGGCGCAGGTCGTCGCCGCGTTCGCCGACCCGACCGGCGAGCGCCCGAGCCCGCTGGCGCAGCTCGAGAATTTTGCGGCCGAGCTCATCCTCGCGGACCTCGGCATCGTCGAGAAGCGTCTCGAGCGCGTCAAAAAGGAGAAGGGAAAGGAGCGCGAGCAGCGCCTGCTCGAGCGTTGTCACGAGCACCTTGCGGGCGAGCAGCCGCTCCGCACCTGCGCCTTCACGCCGGAGGAGGTGAGCGCGCTCGCGGGATTCAATCTCTTGAGCCGGATGCCGCTGCTCGTGCTGCTGAACGTCGACGAGTCGGCGATCGGCGCCGCACCGCAGGCCGACATCGCCGCCTGGACCGCGGCCCGCGGTCTGGAGCTGGCGCGGGTGCCGGGGCGCACCGAGATGGAGCTCGCCGAGCTCGACGAGGCGGACCGCGCCGCGTTTCTCGCGGACCTCGGGATCGCGGAGCCGGCGAAGAATCAGTTCATCCGGGGCGCGTACGCGCTGCTCGATCTGATCAGCTTCCTCACCGCCGGTCCCGACGAGTGCCGCGCCTGGCCGATCCGTCGCGGGACGACGGCGGTGAAGGCCGCGGGCAAGATCCATAGTGACATCGAGCGCGGCTTCATCCGCGCCGAGGTGATCGCGTTCACCGAGTTCATGCAGTATCGCAGCGAAGCGCGTTGTCGCGAGGCCGGGAAGCTCCGCCTCGAAGGGAAAGATTACGTCGTGGCGGACGGCGACATCATCCACTTCCGTTTCAACGTCTGACGACGATCGTCAAGCGCCGGCGGCGCGGAAGAGGTTCCGGCCGTCGGGCGCGGCCGAGATGGATCCCGCGGCGCCGACCATCTCCTCGCGCTCGAGCGTCGCGAGGAGATCCGCGTCGGGCCCGACGTTGGCGAACGCCCGCGCGCCGTTCTCCAGTCGCGCGACGATGATCGCCTCGCGCGCGGCTCCCTCGCGATCGTGCACGACGCTGTAGGTCTCGATGCGTGCGGGTCCCTGCGCGCGCTCGACGCACGCCGGATGCGGCGTGGCATCGACACGCGCCTGCAACGCCGTGCGCGGCGGGCGTTGCCAGGGACCCTCCGGCGGCGCCGCGCCGTAGATGCCGACGGCGTGCTTGGTCAGGTACCATCCGAGCGCCGAGACGAGACCGAGCGTCGCCGGCGCCGCGCGCAGGCGCTCGACGAGCGTCGCGACCGCATGCATCGCGTAATTGTTGCCGGCGCCTCCGAAGTAGGGGAGGCCGCCCGTCACGGTCAACGGGCGCGAGCCGTCGGTCGGAAAGTCGAGAAGCCGTGCGGCGAGCTGCGGCGCCACCGGGAAGCAGCTGTATAGGTCGACGGGGCCGAGCGCGGTCGCGTCGATGCCGGCCTGCGTCAGCGCCTCCGCGAACGCGGCACGCATGCCGAGCGACGAATGGTAGTCGACGCGGTCGCGCACGTACCACAGATCATCCGCGTCGCCGCCGCCGTGCAGGTGAATGCAGCGCGACGCCGGAATGCCGATGCGGCGCGCCTCGGCAACCGTCGTCATCACGAGTGCGGCGCCCTGATTCACGTCCAAGACGGCGTTCATGAACTTCGTGTACGGATACGCGACCATCCGGTTGCGATCGGTGACCGTCGCGATCTCGGTCGCCGACTTCGCGTCGCGAAACCACGCGTGCGGATGCGGCGCCGCGATTTCCGCGCAGCGCGCGGAGAGGGCGGCGATCCGGGCCGCGTGGGCGCGCGGCGTCCGATGCTCGTGCGCGCGGAGCGCGATCTCGAAGAGCGGGTAGACCTCCGCCGGCTTCTGGGCGCCGTGTCGCCACTCGTCGGGGTGCGAGCCCATGCGTGTGTCGCCGATCATCATGGGGCGCGACGCGCGCTGCGCCCACGGGAGCGCGACGCCGCGTTTCGCCGCGAGCCGCAGCGTGTACATCGCCTCCGCACCGGCGAGGAGCGCGACACGGACGCGGCCGGCCGCGAGGTCGTCCGCCGTACGGTTGACGAGCCACTGCGGCCCGTTGCCGCCGATCGCGGTGTAAAGCCGTTCCCCGTCCGCGAGCCGGAGCCGCTCTGCCAATGCTCCCGCCGGGTCCCCATACACTCCCGAGAGCATGTTGATGACGCGCACCGAATCGACGTGCGACGTGACGTTTGCCTGGCAATCCGCAAGCGCGATCCGCGCGGCGTCATCCATCAGCGCCAAGGGCTCGCGCCCGTCCGCGAGATCCTCGATGTGGTTGGTGGATTGTCCGACGCCGACGACCACCGGCAGGCGTTCGAGCATCCATCTGAGCTAGCGTCCGCGCCGTGTCGTGTACAGCGCCGCTGGCGGCCCGACACGCGGGCGAAACGCACCCGCGGCGACGGACGGTGATTTGACACCCCGCGCTTGCGCACCGTACTGTTCGTCGTCGACGATGGACTTGCCGAGCTTCATCCCGATCTTCCCGTTGCCGAACGCGGTCCTCTTCCCGGACGTGCCGCTGCCGTTGCACATTTTCGAGCCGCGCTACCGCGCCATGGTTCGCGACGCGCTCGCCGGGTCGCGGCTGATCGGCATGGTCCTCCTGCGCGACGGGTGGGAGGCGGAGTATCAGGGAGCGCCGGAGGTGTACCGCGTCGGCTGCGCCGGCAAGATCGTGGAGGCGACGCCGCTTCCCGATGGCAAGTTCAATATCGTGCTCGCGGGATTGCGCGAGTTCGAGATCGTGACCGAGCAGCGGGAGCGTTCGTATCGCCAGGCGAGCGTCACGTGGCGCGCGGAGCAGCTCGACGAGCGCCTGCCTGCCGACTTACGGGCGACGCTGGTGCACGTCATCGAGCGCTACACCGGCCGGTTCGGCGACGACGATATGCAGCAGGTCCTCGGCGACGCCACGCTGTCGGACCGGACGCTCGTCAACTTTTTCGCGTTCTGGCTCGATCTCACGCCGGTGGAAAAGCAGTGTCTTCTGGAGGAGGCGGGAGGGGCGCCGCGCGCCCAGCGCCTGCGCGAGGTGCTCGAGTTCCGCCTCTACGCCTCGCAAGCGGGCGAGCTCGAGCACACGTCGCGACGGATGCACTGACCGTGATTCTCTGGCTCCTGATCCGCCGCGGTCTCCTGCGCAAGCTCGACGCCGAGAAGCTGCGCTTCTTTTTCGGCGTAACGGCGAGTCCGCTCTATTTGTCGCGGCGCTTCCCGCTATACCGGCGGCTCGGCGTCCTCCGCATGCTGATCTCGCCGCGATACGCGCGCGGCGTCGCCGATTGGCTGGCGTATCGCGCCGATCTCTACGACGGGCGGCAGGGATAGGAGCGCCCATGGGCAAGGTGACGGTCGCGGCGACGCTGCTCTCGACGATCGTGCTGCTGGTGACGTTCGGCAAGGCGATGTTGGTTCTGCGCGGGGGCGCTGATATCCTTTCCCACTTGTACTGGTCGGTCGCGACGCTCGTCATCGTGCTCTCCGCCAACGTCATTGCGATGGTGCACGCGGCGCGCGCCGACCGGTTGATCGCCGAGCTGCGGGCGGCGCTCGAGGTCGAGCGCGCGCGCCGGAGCTGAGAGAGGACCCGATGGCCAAGACCTTCAAGCAGCTGATGGAAGAGGCGCGGCGCGACATCCCCGAGATGAGCGTCGACGACGTGCGCCAGCGTCTCGCGCGCGATGGCAATGCCACCCTGCTCGACGTCCGCGAAAGGGAAGAGTACCGCGAAGGACATCTCGACGGCGCCGTCTCGCTGCCACGCGGCTTCCTCGAGATGCGCGTCGAAGAGACGGTCCCCGATAAAGGCGCACCCATCATCGCGTACTGCGGCGGCGGGACACGGTCGCTGATCGCCGCACGCACGCTGAAGGAGATGGGCTACACGAACGTCGTGTCGATGAGCGGCGGCTTCAGCGCGTGGAAGAACGCCGGCCTGCCGTTCACGCAAGACCGCCAATTCACCCCCGAGCAGCTGACGCGCTACAGCCGCCACTTCATGCTCCCCGAGGTCGGCGAAGCGGGGCAGGCGAAGCTGCTCGATGCGAAGGTGCTGCTGCTGGGCGCCGGCGGACTCGGTTCCCCGACGGCGCTCTACCTCGCCGCGGCCGGCGTCGGCACGCTCGGCATCGTCGACCACGACGTCGTCGACTTGAGCAACCTGCAGCGGCAGATCCTCCACAACAACGAGCGCATCGGCGTGCCGAAGGTGGAGTCGGCGCGGATCGCGATCGAGAGTCTCAATCCGGACGTCCGCGTCGTCGCGCACCAGGAGCGTCTCAGCTCCGACAACGTGATGGAGATCTTCAAGCAGTACGACATCATCGTCGATGGCTGCGACAACTTCCCGACGCGCTACCTGGTGAACGACGCCTGCGTGATGCTCGGCAAGCCGAATGTCCACGGCAGCATCTTCCAATTCGAGGGGATGGCGTCGGTCTTCGCACCGGGGCGCGGCCCCTGCTACCGCTGCCTCTTTCCGGAGCCGCCGCCCCCGGGAGCGGCACCGAGCTGCGCCGAGGCGGGCGTGCTCGGCGTACTGCCGGGCCTCATCGGTTGCGTGCAGGCGCTCGAGACGATCAAGCTGATCCTCGGAGCCGGGCGGCCGCTCATCGGCCGCATGGTGCACTTCGACACGCTCAGCATGGAGGTGCGGGTGAACCGCCTGCGGCGCGACCCGAGCTGTCCGATGTGCGGTGATCATCCGACGATCACGAAGCTCATCGACTACGAGGAGTTCTGCGGGCTGCGTAATCCCGGCGCGTCCCCGTCGACGCACGCGGCGGCCTGACGATTCCGTCGTCCTTCGGCGGCGCGCGCGGCACGCTCCTCCTCGTCCGCCACGGCGAGACGGAGTGGACGCGCGCCCGCCGGGTGATGGGTCGCCGTCCCGTCGCGCTCAGCGATGCCGGTCGCCAGCAGACCGCGGCTCTCGTCCCGCTCCTGCGCGCCCTTGCTCCTGATCGCGTCGTCACGAGCCCACTCCTGCGTGCGCACGAGACCGCCGACGCCGTCGCGGTGAGCCTCGACGTGCCGCTCGCGCGCGAGCCCGATCTCGTCGAGCTCGACTTCGGCTCGTGGGAAGGGCGCTTCTACGACGAACTGATCGCCGATCCCGAGTACCTCGCCTTCTCCGAGGACCCGGTCGCGGCGTCGCCGCCGGGCGGTGAGTCGGCGCTCGCGGCGCAGGCACGAGCGCTCGGCGCGCTCGGCCGTGTCCTCGCAACGACGCCGGGCGCGCGCGTCTGCGCGGTCAGCCACGGCGACGTGCTGCGCCTCGTGCTCGCGGCAGCGCTGCGGCTCGACGTACGCGAGTTTCGCCGTCTGCGCGTCGACACGTGCAGTGTCTCGGCGATCGAGCTCACCGGCGACTGGGCGGAGGTGAAGTTCGTGAACCTGCTTGCCGACCCCGCGCGTGTGTGGACGCCGCTGCACTGGGGGCGGCCGATCACGAGGTCGATGCCGAAGCCCGCGAAGGTCCGCACCCGGCCGGGGCAGAGATAGCGCGTGGCGAGGTCGAGGATTCTCCGCTTCTCGTCGGTCATGCGGGCGCGTCCTCCGAAGGCGCGGAGCATACTCGCGACGAGCGGCGGGTGTACGCTCGTCGAAGCGCTTGCGAGGGGTCCGCGATCTCGCTGTCTCAGTCGGACGCCGTCAACGCGCGCGCGACCTCGTCGGCGATGAGCGCGTAACCGCGGCCGCTCGGGTGGTGATCGCGGGGGAAGAGATAGAGACCGATCCGGTCGGGCTCCGCCGCGAGTCTCGGGCTCGGGTCGACGACGCGGAAGCCCTCGCGTTCGGCGATCGCCGCGATCCGAGCGAAGCCTTGACGGAGCCGCGCGGAATACAGCTGCTCCGGCCGCGGAAAGAGGAGCAGGAGGGGCGTCGCGTGCTGCACCTGTGCCGCATGCCCCGCCGCGGCGAGCGCGCGCGCCGCAGCCGCCCAGCGTGGTGCCGTCTCGGCATCCTCGTCACCGCGCAGCAGGCGCGCGGGGAGCTCGTCGGCGGCCTCCGTCCGCGCCGCCCACTCCGTCAGCTCGGCGTCCCCACGCACGCGCAGCCGGAGCTCGATCCCAAGGAAGCTCGCAGCGCGGACCGCCGCGCTATGGAGCTGGAGCCAGAGGAGGGGACCCGAGAGCGCCGCGAATGGATTGACGGTCGTCGCCGGTTGGAAAGCGCCGGGGCGCGGCCGCAGGGTCCCGTCCTGTGCGGCGACGAGATCGCTGCCATCGAGGTTGTACAGGTCGTTCTCGACAAAGCCGAGGACGATCGCATCGGCGGCGACGCCGGCAGAACGCGTCGCGATGAACCGTGCCTCCTGCATCAGGTTGTAGCCCGGAACGCCCGCGTTCAATACTTCGACGGATCCGCCGGCTTGTATCCGCCGGTCGGCGCCGCTCTCGCCGAGCCGCGTCAGCGCGCGCGCGAGCGCGGCGGGAAAACTCTCATCCTCGGCAACGCCAAGGCCGAACACGAAGGAGTCGCCGACCACGAGCACGCGCGATCGCCCGGCCTTCGCCGCTGACTCGCTCCCGCCGCGCCTCCCCGCGGCGTTCACTCGCACCGCCTCACCGAGCGGTCCGCGCCCGACGTAGCCCGGCAGAAGCTCGTAGGCGACGTCGGCCGCGGGTCGGAACATCGCCAGCCGTACTATCGCCGGTGGGACCACGATGCGGGCGCCGAGCTCGAGCACGCCCGCCGCACACACGGTCGCCACGGCCGCGACGACGACATTCCACCGCCACTCGCGGGTCGAGCGGGCACTCTCGGCGCTCATACCCTCGATGCTTTTGCCGGTCGCCGTGATTCGCTGGACCCGATCACGAACGCGGCGTCGCAGCGTCGCGGCGTGCGCGCTCGCGGAGCTCGACGCGCCGGATCTTGCCGCTCACCGTCTTCGGCAGCGTCGCGATGAACTCGACCTGGCGCGGATACTTGTACGGCGCCGTCACCGCTTGTTCGATAGGAAAATCTAGCTGGCTCTTCGATCGAGCTGGTGGTCATAACGTCCAAAGTCGGACGTTCGCGCTTGTACTGCCGTTTGCCACACGCAGACAAACCGGCGGGTGTGGACCGTCCGCGAGGCCGAGGGAACGCGGTCGCACGCGCCGGACGCGGCGTCAAGGCGCAGCGCGGCCGGCACGCCGGGGGCCCGGAGGCGAGGACACTCGCCCGACGCGAGCGCCAGCCGCACCCAGTTCCGCAGCATCGACTCGGTCAACTCGAGCTCCGCCGCCATCGCGCGGATGCTCTTCCCGCTCTGGTGCACCAGTTGGACCGTCTCGGCCTTGAACGCATCCGAGTAGCCTTGCCGTCTCCTCCTACCCATGGCGCTCCCCCTACCGCACTTTCG
>Ga0137359_10002171_pt1 | contig 15746 bp, 19 predicted proteins | sample Mad1_40_16metaG_FD_108281 | JGI IMG/M metagenome (GOLD analysis project Ga0137359, IMG submission 108281) | Vadose zone soil microbial communities from Angelo Coast Range Reserve, California, USA - Mad1_40_16 metaG | ecosystem: Environmental > Terrestrial > Soil > Vadose zone | place: USA... | reverse complement strand
TCCGGGTTACACTCTGTCGGCATCGGGGCGGTTCCTCAGATCAGTCAAAAGTCGTTCTCGCAAAACAACTTTCGCTGATTCGGCGCCCCGATGCGCTTTCTTAGTGTGAGATATCCGGGCTAAGGCACCGCCAGACGAGGCGGCAACAGATATGTCCGACCTACAGCCACCGCGCCACATCTCGACTCTACCACAAGCCGACATCTTACCCAGCCGCCAACGGAGTCAAGCGCGAGATGCTGGATAGGCTTGTGCTCGCTGGGCTCGTAACAGTCGTCACCGAGACCGTTCAGATCGGCACTGCAACCATCAAGGTCGAGCGCTTCCACATCACGGACGCTGGCCGGCGAGCCCTCGAAGGGTGACGCCCACGCGGCACGCTCGCAGACGCTGGCCTCGGCTTGAGCTATCCTAGCTGTGCACCGAATTGGCCCAAACAGACCCAAACCGGGGTGGAACGAGGGTGCGGTGCTGGGAGTTCCGTTATGGCGGGGCGCGAAAACACCTGACGGAGGATGAGCACCGGACGGCGCTCCAATTGCTCGCCTTCAATCCGCACGGCGCCACCGTGGAAGCGCTTGTGTTCGGCCACTGCTTCAAACTGCAGATGCTCGACGATCTTGTGCGAGCTAGGCTTGCGAAGCGCTACTGCCTGACGGTAACAGCCGGCGGCCGAACGACAGGAGTTACTGTCACCTATATGAAGATCATGGCCGCCGGTCGGAAGGCGATCGAAGAGTGACGGCGCTTGCCCCGGCGCTGATCGCTCTGCAATCAATGAAAGAAGGCCCGGACGTTGCATCGGCGTCCGCGGGCGACGGGCGTATCGGCGGCGGGAGGGGCTACAATGCGGCGGCACTGGAGCGGGGTTATTCGGCTCATAGCGATCATTGCGGGGTTGGGTGCCGGCATTTGGGAAAAGTTCGTCTTGGGCGGCGGCTGGATTCCGGCAATGACTCTAATGATCCTGTTTTTTTGGCGATTCCGGCCATCACCAGCGTGGTTCGGGAGGCGGCGGGGCGGCTGATGGAATGGCGGGAGATCAACCTACGCTCTGGCACCTTGGACGGATTGGCACCCATGGACACGGGCCACCGACCCATGACACCTCCCCGCCGTTTTCCGCCGCCATGGCGCTTGGTCGAGATGCCGGGCGGGTATGCGGTCGAGGACGCCACTGGACAGCAACTCGGCGTGTTCTATGGCAGCGGGGCTGCTCGGACGTTGCGGGCAGGCTCAGGCCCTCACCATGGACGAGGCGCGGCGCATGGCGGCGAATTTCGCGCGACTTCCGGAACTGCTGAGCGCTGCCAAAGGGGCCGAGTGATCAGCTCGTTGTACGCTTGCATGAGCCGATGCTTGTGACTGTCCGCCTCCTTATCGCCTCGGATTTACTGGCGAGAATCCCGATTCTGGGAAGAGATCAGGAAGCGCAAGATGCCGGTCCCCTGATTCATTGAGCGGAAAGGCACTCCTTGGGCGCCGGCGGCCCGATGATCTTTGAGGAACGGATCGGCCGCCCCGCCGTAATGTCAAACCGAATTAGAGGATGCACCTCATGGCGTTGTACAGGGAAAAGCACTTCCTCGATCACATCGAAGACACTGAGGCGAATCCATATTTCGACACTGATCATCAGCCTGGAGAACGTGCCCCCGTCGCCGGTATCTATCGCTGCATCGGCTGCGGCAGAGAAATTGGGACCGCCGCTAATCACACTCTGCCAACGCAGCATCTGGCTGGTCCTGAGAGTCATACGGTCCGCTGGCGCTTGGTCGCTTTCGCCGACCACCGTTCTGATGCCGATCGAACAGCAAACCTGGGGCTATTTTGGCTCTTAGAATAGCAGTTATGGCACCATACGGCAGATCGGGTTTATAACCGGGACGACTCAAGGAAATGGCCACGATGGGAGCGGCGGCTTCTCGCCAGTAAGCAGCCTTCGGGGCCGCCAGCCGGCGCGGCTTCTTTGGGCCAAAAGCGGCCTTGTCGAGCACAGAGACCGCGCGGCAGGTTCACCCCAATAAGCAGACCATATGGGGTGGCCAACTCCGCTCGCACCTTCAGGTCCGTTTCCCTAAACGCTGACATTCACAGCTCGTCATTCGTTGATTAATGTGGGAAGTCTCGAAGCAGGTCACTGCGCACGATATCCGCCGAACACGCCAGCATGCCGGCTCATTGGGACGTCCCCTCTGGCCGCAGTGATTCCGGTTCTTTCCACCGGATTTCCAGCACGCCGTCCCCGCCGTCCGGCGGCATCACGTTGATGTTGCGCGCCCGATAGACCGCCGGCCGCTTGGCCTCCTGCAGGAACTTGAGCAGACTGTCGCTGTATTCCTGAACGTACCCGACGACCTGCCCCATGTAGAAGACAGGTCGCTTGACGCCGTCGCGCGCCCGGCGGATCGCCTCTTGTTCCAGCCTATCGATTCCCTCCTCAACCGCATCGCGCCAGCGCTCCGCGAATTCCTCATCGTTGTCAGGCCACTTCATGATGGTGCGGCGATGAGCGCCGATCGCAGCAGCGGCAGCGCCGTACGTGGCGCCGTTTGCGAGCATCGCCAGCACGATCTCCTTGTTCTCATCCGTTGCCTTGAGCCCGTATTGCAGCGGCGACCGCTTGAAATTGCCCTTGTCATCAAGCGGCTGTTCCCGCAGCCGCTTCGTGACCCGGTCGATCGTCGCGTCCCATTCCGCCGCGAACTGGGCGTCACGCCGTCGCCAGTCGTTCAACGTCTTGAGAGATACGTCAGTCGCCGTCGCCGCGTCGTGCCTGCTGCCGCGCGATTCCAGCGCTTCGAGCGCCCTGCGCCTATTCGCTTCGATCCCGCTGCTATCGAATTGTGGTAACTCAGCGCCTACGGTCATTAGCACCGCTCCCACTTTGGTCAGCCAGATTCCGGCGTCGAATGCCCTCGATCCGAGCTATTTTATTACCTCCAAACTATCGAATAGTACCACAGGAGAACTCCTTACACAATTATTGGTAGAATCCTTGATATTCCACGCGGTCGGCGGGCTGTGCGCAGCTTCGGAACTGGCGAGCGGTGTCGCCAGACCCGTGGCCAACCAAGCTCGAGAACAAAGCGAGGTCGCGCCCTTCCGCCCTGCGGTCGCGCCGGCGGCGGGATTTGGCTGCGGGGGGTTAGTTGCGGGTGGTCCGTCGAAGCTTTAGCTCACGCCTTGTGCAAAGAACCAGAGGTTGCGTATCATGTCCATTAAGGGACAGGACTGTCGGAAGAAATTCCTGGCAGGGACGGATCGATGCGATCAATTTTCTTAGCATTAGGTCTCATTGTAGCGATCATCATCGCGGTCGCTCTTTTGATTGAGCTTATGGCGGCGAAACAAGGTCTCATCGGCAGCTGCCAATGTAGTCCCGGCATTCGTAGAATTAAAAACGTTTGTTCAACGAGAGGTCAAAAGAACGAATTCTATTTTATGGAAGTTCGCGAAAACATGATTCCGACCCCGATTGATAAGTTATTGGCCATCCACAAAAAGGTTTACCTCGACGACAGGTCGTCACAATCGCTCAAAGTTGACGATGTTTGGAGGTTTGCTCCAAATCATCGTCTCAAAGCGGTGCGAGGTGACGAGTCTTGTGTATGCCCAGGGGATTGGGTCTGTTTCCCCCAGTACAAGGAGAAGCCATAGACCACATTTGCAACGAGGCTGTGCGCTGATCGCGTTACTTGTAATGTAGTTGCTCATACTGAAGTCGACGCTTCAGTTGTGCGGACGCGTCATTTCTTTGTTCTGCATACCCGCTTTTCGGGGCCATCCAATATCGGAGCCAGCTTTCCGATGGAAGCGGCAGCATATTACAATTACATCGCGAAGATCAGGCAGGTTTTGCGAAATCTAATCAGATAGATAGCGCCTGCACTCGCCAACCCCCGTTTTGTACCCGCAACGATCATGGCACGTCAACAACGCCTCAGTGCAGTTGACATCACGGCGCCCACGTAGTAGCAAGTGGAGGATGCGGTATGATGATGGGGTGGGGGATTGCCGCCATGCAGCGCCGTCAAATTAGATTAATTGCCACTGGAATAATTGGGTTAGGGTTATTTACGACAACGATACTCCCCTCGGCGATTGGAGCCGAGGGCGACGCGCCAGGGTCGAGTAGGGATGGGGCAGGTGCTTCGTACACTCCTGACGACATCAAGACGCAAATCAGCGGCCTTAGAACGCTTCTGTTGAATGAGACGTCGGCTCTTCAGAAACAGACATCAGACATCGCGGCAGCTCTTCAGAAGCAGACGTCAGACATCGGGGCAGCTCTTCGGAAACAGACCGAAGACACCGGAGCTCTCCAAAAACAAACAGCTGATATTGCAATAGCGCTTCGGGACCAGGCAACATCTCTGCGGAGCGAGATAAACACCGTGAGGACAGCTCTAAATGAACATGTCGCGGCGCATCCTCCTCCGCCGCCGCCCACTCCGCCGGAATCAAAGCCTCCAATTGTCAAAAAGATCGTTCACATTTATCGTCATTACTATCGGTGCTGCGAACCGTGCTGGTACTGGTAATTTCTTAAAAGTGGGCGACTTCGCTCGGGCCGCCTCCCGCCCCTCAAAACTGCAGCGGCTTCACCTGCTGCACCTGCGGTAGCTCGCGGCGCCTCACGGCTGCAGCGGCATCTCGCTTTGACATGCCATGAGCCCACCGGCCAACTGAGAACCGTCATCGCCTTTTGGCTCTGCGAACTCTCTTGGGCCCCTTCTTTATCGCCTGCTTTGCCGTTTGTGCAATGCTGAAGTGTTCGAGCTTTTTGCCGGCTTTGATTGCTGCGGCGAGCCAGAGCGGCTTCAGTCCGCGGCCGGCCCAGGTCTCGCTCGGATTTTGCGGATTGCGATATTTCGGGGCAACCGGGCCGCGCGCGCCGAACCTGAACCCTTTGGAACGTGATTCGGAAGTCGAAAGTCGCGAAAGTCGACCCAGTTCGGCTTCCAGAGTGCGGCGTTCATCCGCAACTTTGGCGCGCAGAGCGGTATCGATTTGGTCTTTGAGCTTCGAGAGCTTGTCGATGGACATGGACTTCAGGTTCATTTTAGATCTCCAGATCGAATCGCACCAGCCACAGAACGCTTGTATTTACGAGATGTTCGTAAAGCAAGAATAAACACCGAAACGGCTCCCTACACTGCGCGCATGTGGTATGAGGAAGTATTTAGCTATGATGAAAACGGTTGCAACGCAGTACGGCTGATCTACTGGTTGGCCGGGTGTCTGACGCACCACTCGCGCCGCCAGTTGTTACGGTCAACCACGCCTAGATCTTGGTAGTCTTCCCACGGGCCGGCGGGATGGTTGACGCACCATTCACGCCGTTCGTTATTGCATTTAATCGCTGCTTGCTCGTTATAATTCAGCCATTCATTTACGCCGGGCACCGGCTCAGCGCACCACCACTCACGCCGCCAGCTGTCACGTTCAACTGTCCGGAAACCGCCTGGCGGGGTACCAGGAACTGTTTGAATTAAATTGCCCTGACTATCAAAGCGAAGCGTTGCGCCGGCTGGTAGGGGCTGCGGCGCCTCATAGATGCTAAAGCAACAAGCGATATACAACATAAACAAGGGCATCGCTATCTTAACTATCAGCCGGTCTCCACCATTGCGGTAGCGACGCCACGACACCCGGCGGGCAAACCAAATCAATGTTCCAAGCCACATGATCAAAAATAAAATCCCGCTCCAATCCTTTGATAGGAGCTGCTGCGCCTCGAACCCACCTATTATTTCTATAACTGCTACGAAAATGACTACGATTACTATAAGCGCCCCAACAATCCGCCACCGAGCCCCGCCGGTTCCGCTTTCCGGCGAAGGCTTTCGTTTGGGCGTCTCCTGACGAGATTGCGAGCCCGCTTCTGGCGCTCGCGGCGGCTCCTGAGTTGAACGTGTTGACGCTTGTTGGGCTTGCGGCTCTCTAGCTGAGGCGTCGAGCTGGGCATCGTATTCGGCTCGCCGGCGCGCATCCGACAGTACGTCGTAAGCCTCCTGAATTTTGCAAAAACGCGCTGCCGCTTTGTCCTTTGGGCCTGTGGTAGTGTCGGGGTGGTAGCGCTTCGCAAGGACGCGATATGCAGCCCGAATGATGTCCCTATCCGCCGACCGCGCGACGCCCACCACTTCATAGTGGCTTCCCGACTTGCTGGAACGCCCAAGTCGGCAGCCTTGGGCCACAAGCCGCCGCCCCCCTTCCGGGCAGACCAGCAATCGGTGTAATTTGGTGGCGCGCCCGTGTCACCAGGGGGGCACGCCATGAAAGTTCACCGTCAGTTTCTGCGCTTGGCAGGGGGTGCTGCCCTTCTCGGTATCCTTTCCATCAGTTGGTCTGGCCAGAGTGCGTGGTCGCAGGCTCCGCGAACGATACGCATCGTCGTTCCGTTCCCGGCGGGCGGCAGCGCGGATATCCTTGCTCCGCCTGCTTGGCGAGCAGATCAACAAATCGCAAGGGCCAACGGTGCTCATAGAGAACCGTCCGGGCGCAGGCGCATCGATCGCTTACGAACTCGTAGCCCGAGCCCCGCCGGACGGAAATACCTTGGTGATCAATGCCAACTCGATCGTCATTAATCCGCTGCTGCGAAAGGTCAGCTACGACCCGCTCACCAGCTTCGAGCCGATCTGCTATCTCGTGAGTTCGCCGCAGGTGATCGTCGTCAACAGCGCGTCGCCCTATCGGACCTTGGCCGATTTCGTTGCTGCCGCACACGCCAAGCCCGGAGAGCTCACGGTTGCGACCGTCGGTCCCGCCACGACCCAGCATATCGGGTTCGAGCAATTCAAGCGCCTCGCCAACCTCAACGTGACGTACGTGCCATACTCGGGCGGCGCTCCCGCCATCACCGCACTGCTTGGTGGGCACGTGGCGGGCGTGCTGGGCAATTACTCAGAAGCGGTCGAGCAGCTGAATGCCGGCAAGCTGCGCGCACTTGCGGCGACGTCGCGAACGCGGATTGTACCGCTGCCCGATGTGCCGACAGTAGCAGAGTCTGGCTACAAGAATTATGAGGCCGAAGTCTGGTTCGGCGTCGCTGCCCCGGCGAAGACGCCGAAGGAAACGGTCACGCAGCTCGCCACTTGGTTCACCGCGGCAATGCAGGCCTCGGAGGTCAAGCCAAAGCTCCTCAATCTTGGTCTCTATGCGGTCGGAACCTGCGGCGCGGACTTTGCCGAACATATCCGCAAGCAAAACATCGAATACGGTCGCATCATTAGCGAGGCGAACATCAAGGCGGAGTGAGGGCGCAAGGCTGCTCAGGGGCAGGGCCGCAGGACCGTAGGGCGCAATGAGCGTAGCGCATTGCGCCATTCCGGTGCAAAGCCGCGTGACGCTACCAAAGTCCCCACCCCATCTTGCTGCCTGGGTCCGTACCCGCCTATCGTGCCGAGTTGGAGCGGCGCAATGCGCTGCGCTTATTGCGCCCTACGGCATGTCCGTTCCGGGTCAAGAGCGGCCGTGCGGCCGGCATCGTTTTGATGACCGCTGTACCTTCAACTGCGGAACAGGCTGCGCGGTGCTGCTACGGCGGCGAGGTGGTGACGCAGCGCACTGTCCGAAAAACAGCAGTTGGCGCTGGTCACGACCACCACAGTTTCTGCCGATGAATCCGAGATCGCACCGTGCGCACTCGCCGAAGAATGCACGGAAGCCGGAGAGAGCCAGGCGGGCAGGCACGGCTCGCGTGCGGGGCGGAAGAGCGGCCCGAAAGCCGCCCTCTGTCGCTTGCCGTGTGGTCTTGCCCTATGGTGCCGGAAATCTTTGTCATCGCATCGCGCCATGGGGGGGTATCAATGGATGAGGACCGGAGGATAAGGTTTCTGGTAGCACCGATATTGTTCGTTGCCTCGCTCTTATGGGGCGCTATGTCAGACGAGACAGCGCGCGATTTCATTATAAAGCAGGTTCTTGAGAAATCGGATTGGTCCAAGTCAATCGAATTGATCGCTGGTGGCGGCGTAGTGGTGTTCGCCGCTGGATACATCATCGGTACGTTCACCTATTTTGGCTTGCGACTGATTTTTCTGTGTCGGGGTCGATTTCACGAAGTCGCACTGTCTGACGAATCGCTTAAGCAAGTCTGGAAACGGCTCGGGGCATTAGGAATGCCGGATCGATCGCAGGAGTTGTCCGCCGGCGCGGCATTTGATTTCGATGTTCTACGGAAGAGTCACAAGGGCGTTCATCGATGGCTTTTCCGACGATGGAACGCATTTAACATCGCGGCAAATTCGCTCTGTGCGCTGATGTTCTCGTTTCTAGTCGGCCCTTTTATCGGAGTCCCATGGGGGCTCACGTGGTGCCTGCCAGTGGCCGTCTTCGCAGTCATTCTTGCCCCCGTGATGGTTTGGGCATGGCGCGACACAATGAATATGTTGGGATTCATGGCGAGTCTTGAGGCGAATAAGCCTAACAACTTGCCGTGGGCCGATATTTAAGGCCGATATGGCCGCCGCCGTGTGGACTCCGCAAGGGCGTGGCGCGCGCCGAGCAGGCCTTGGCAGTCAACCTTCCCAATAGGTCATCCCTGGGAACGGTATGAGAATCCAATCAGGGTGCCATCCGGCTCTGATGCGGGCTTCCAACACTCTGGGGTGGATATTGGCCTCCCGTGCCCATTCCGAGATCGTCAAGGTTCGGCCATCAATTGTGAGAACCGCGGGGAGTTCGTCCTCGCCCTCGTCGAAGAGGGGCGAATTCCAATACCGCCGCTCAAATTCCCCCTCCAGGGTCGGAACGTTGACCACGATCGGAATGTCGGCGAGCCCGTCATCGGCGAGCGGCGCGGTGGTGGCAATTCTGGCGATGACTTCATCCCAACTCATGCTCGTATCGCTGAGACGGCCCTTGACCCGCTCGGCGAGATCGTCCGGTACGGCGATGTCATCTTCGGTCGACGCCTTGATCGTGGCGTCAACGACCTTCTGCAGGCGCTCGTTGCGATGGAACAGCCGGTAAGCCGTGGCGAGGCGTTTCTGGTCAGGGACGATCTTCATCACGCCGTTCTCCCGCAGCTTGCGCTCGACGAAGTCCACCAGCTCACGGCTGGTCATCGCGTTAAGTTCAACCCGCCTCTCAGTGAGTAGGGACTCGACCTCGGCCGCGGTAGCGCCATTGCGTTCGAGGCGCCGTCTGATCTTGTGGCGATCAGTATTGCCGAGCGAAACCTGCTCGGACTGAAGGCCGAGCGCCTCGACGTCGGTGAGGCGTAGGCCGAGGTCGACGACCTTGATAGCGTTGTTGAACGTGTAACGGTCGGTGTTTCCGCGCAACGTCCCGAAGATGCTGAACCCACTCACGTCGAAGTCGTGCAGGACATAGACGGGGATCTTGTAGCGGCCGCACATCTTGTCGACGAGGATGCGCGCAGCGGTGACCGACATGCCCTTCGTGGACATGATGGCGATGTCGTGTCGCTCGGCCAAATGCACGCGCTCGAACAGCGGCATGAAGCCTTCTTTTTCTATAAATAACACCGCGCCGAAGCGGCCATCGGGCCCGCGCGTGTCGACACCGCCACCACCGAAACTCGGCCGGATAAAGCACGGAGCACCGATCTTGGCCAGGTACTTGCGGACGTTGAGCGTCCCGAGGCCGAACATATGCTTGGTGTGCGGCTCAGTAAAATGCCCGCGGTCGTCCCAGATGATGTCCCAGTCGACGCCGGTTTCCCGCACGTAGTCGACAAGCAACGTCTGGCAGAAATACTGGGAAATCGAGGTTGTCCTTGCCGGTGCGCTCCAGGATTTCCCCTCGTGCGGCATAGTAGATTTGGCGGGCATTCGCTGGCAATGTACCATTGGTACTCGCAGCCATGTAGGCGCGCCGCATCACCTCATAGGCAACGTCCTTGATCGTTGCCTTATGCACCTTGAAATGGATGAGCCGGTCGTCGCGGTTGGCTTTGGTGCGCTCGTGGCGCTCTTCGGCCTTACGCTGGTCGCACCATCGCTTCGTGCCGCTCCGCACGAGGTCGACGATCGTTGCCGCAATCCTGCCAGGAATAGCGATGCACGTCTTGCCCCGGTCAAGGTGTTCGACCCGCGGACAAACGAGGTGGAGCACCATCACGATGGGTTCATTCCCGCCGGCCCGCTGTTCGGTCAGAATGGAGTCGAGGCTCTCGCCGGCGGTGCTGAGATTGCGGAACGGGTTGCCGCCGACGCTAGCCGACCAGTTGATGCCGGTGATGATCCGGCGGCCGTTCTTGCTCTTTGGGCAATAGCCGAACGCGAACTCGATCAGGTAGGGCAGACCGTCGTGCTCGACCTCAACCTTCCGGTAATTGAAGCTCTCCAGCGCTGCGCCGATGGTTTCGAATCTGGCGCGAAGATGATCCTCGCCGATAATGCCGAGATCCTTCGGTTTGATTGGCCTGGCGCGCTCCCGCATCGCGGCGAGCAGCTTGACGACGGCATCGGTGTTGACATGGTCGCCGCTGCCGAAGAACCCAGCGAGCAACGCCCTGGACGCGGCGACCGCGTCGAGGACAGCCTTCTGCTTGGCGCTGCCCGACAAGCCGCGGAACTCGGAGATGAACTCGCGGACCGTGCGAGGCGCCAAATTGCGTTCCTGCTCGTACGCGATGTAGGCGGCCATCAGCCGTTCGAGATGGGACGCGCCGTACCAGTGCGGGGAAGTCGGGTCCGACGGGCGCCACTTGCTCCATCCCACGTTGGAGGCGGCGATCAACCCTTTGAGGTGTTTCGTCGACCTCTTCCAGTCCACCGACAAGGTCAGGTGCGGGTTGATCCAGGTGAAGTCAACAGCAATTTGTAAAAACCGGTTCTCGGCGTCGTCGAGGTTTGAGCAAGCCGAATCCGGCCACCTGACGGTGATCCGGGTCCCGGTTTTTACCGGAGAGGCTTCCTGGGTGTGCATGATCTTCGGCTCACGCCGAATCCGGTCGATCGAGAACACGATGCGATGCAGGACGCCGCGCGCCTCGATAACGGTCTCCCCGCTCTCGCCGTCAAGAGCGAACGGCATCGCCAGGATTGTCTTGAGAGCATTTCCCTGTGCCCCGCGGGTCGGCGACACGTAGGCTTCCCGCGATGACACCCGCGCTCTGTAGTCAAGGATACCCTCGATAGTTCCTTGCGGATCCAGTCGCTGTGACCACAGCCACCGCGCCAGGCTCAACCGCTCCGCCGTATGAATGCGGGCGCGCTCGGCAGCTGCGGCCCGGGCCTTCTGGAGCTTGACAGGGTCCGGCGGCTTCCCATTGTAGTCGAGTACGTGACCATGTTCACCGCAATGAACACAGCAGAAGGTCGCGAAGTCGCGTTCGATGTGCCAGATCCTGAGAACTTTCTTCCGCCGATTGGCGGGCGTGCTGCGGTGAGAACTGCAAAGTGGACAGCACACGTCAAACGTGCCGAGCTTGCCGCTGGTGAGCCGGTTGATGGTATTGAGATCGAGGCCGGCGTCCGTCATGATGCCGCCTTCCGGAGCGTCAGCGTCGTGCCCGCGGATGCACGGATGGTCGCCTCAGTCGCAGTCAGCGCCACCACGGTCCGACCGCGCAGCAGCCACATGAGACCCATTGCGTCGTATCGAGCCAAAGGTGCGGTTGAGTACAGACCAAACAGATCATCGCCGGTCCATCCGAGATTGGCGGCCTGGCTGCCCCACGTCTCCATGAACCTGTCGCTGTCGGTAAGAGCCGATCGCCAGCGAGCGTCATCCACCCCGTCCGGGGGACCGCGGCGCAACCGCAAGTAGGCTTCAGCCAAGCCGGCAGGGGGCGGTTCACGCTCGCTATGTTCTGATGTCTCCGCTTGTCCAAAATGTCCAAAATGTCCAAAAATCGGTGAAAAAGTTGCGTCATGGGCCGACGTGCTATCAATGGTGGCTTTTTGGACATTTTGGACAATTTGGACAACCTCTGTAGACATAGATTTGTCCTCCTCCTCGGCACGGCGGATTTCAGCCAGGCGTTGTAACCAGCGATTAGTCATGTGCGGGCTAATTTAGCTTGTTAGCTTGGGGGATACGTCCCAGTCGGACGAGGGTCGCCCACGGGCACCACCATCGGGGCGGCGAAGCCAGCCGGCGGCGTTCAGGACTTCGAGCGCGGCGTTGAGACGTTTGGTATCGCGCGCCCAGGCAAACCCAGCCGTTTTGTAGAACGCGCGCGCATTGAACCGGGCCGGGCGCGTCGCGAGCAGATGACGCGCGATAACGGCGACATCGCCATCGGCCTGCGTGAGCGCAAGTCCGGCCGTAACGCGATCGAGCATCTTGCCCGCATAGTCGAGGAATCCGCCGGCCCGGGCCACCGATTCGGGAGATAGGGTTGCTGGCTCGGCGGCATCGTTGCGTAAGGTCCAGGCGAGCAACTCGTAGACCACCGCGAGCCGCAGGATGCGTCCAGGGTTTTTGCCATGCCATCCCGCGCTCAGACCGTGCGATGCACGTGATCTTTGCATCGCGGCGCGGCGCATTTCGTCGAACAATTTGAGCGCATCATGGTTGAGCCGCAGAGCGCGCGGCGCCGGCGAGCCGTGATCATCCACGCCCATCGGGAGAGCCCGCAGAGCGCGCGCGGCCATCACGAGGGTGTCGCGTCGTTGTGCTGCCTCCGCATCGCCGCGATCGACGAGCGAAGAAATCGGCACCGGGTCGGGCCAAATATAAATGAGACGCGCCGTCAATCCGTCGTCTGCGCCCGCCAGCGTCTCGCGAAGCCGATCCGGAACCATGCCGCCAATGATGGCGAGCGTAGCGTGCTCAATTCGGACTGGATCGCCGTGATAACGAACTCGATCGCATACGTAGACCCCGCCGTTCCAACATTCGAGAAAAAACGCTCTGTCGGCGCCATGGCCGCCGTATCGATCGAGGGCGCCCAGCCAGCCAGCTAGCTCGTCACGGACATAGAGAAGCCCGCGAGGACTTTCGGATAGCATTTTCTGAAGTTCTTCAGTCGACGTATCCATCGCAACTAAACGGGGACGAATTGGTGCATCCGGTTCTTGCGCGCCGGCGGGTCGGTCCGGCGGGTTGGTTTTTTCTTTCGCTGCAGTGCGAACGCTCTCCAGCCAGTTTTTCTCTAACGTTTTCGCCACTTCGGCGTCGCGTTTATATTGAGCAAGGGCCTCACGCCATGCCGGCTCGGCGTCGCGCTCAAGCCTGCGGCTCGCGTCGATCGAGGGACGCAATGCGGGGGTTTTCCCCGCGCTAGGCACTCCGATTATAGCGATCCAGACGTTGACGGGTTCGCTCCAATCAGAAGTCGCGATGATGCGTCTTGCATTGCCAATCCACGCGGATGCCGCGCCGATCAGACCTGCGGCAACATAATCGCGGGGACAATCGCGTGCCGCGGCCTCGGTCGTGATCCAAGATTCCCATCCCGCCGGCAACGCGTCGTCTTCAAGCTTCGGCGGCAATGCACAATCATCGTCGAGCAAGCGCATGTCGAGCGCCGGCCATTCCGATGCTGCGCCAGGCTTTCTCTTGTCGCCATGCGGCGTCTCGCCGGGCTCGGCCGAATCGAACATTGCGCGCACCTCATCGATGCCGTGCTCGGCTCTGAGGTCATTGACGTCGCGTTGCTTCGGCTTGGGCTCTAGGCCAGTTTCAGGGTCGATCCGGCGGGTGCCCGGACGGTGCTCGATCTTTGCACCGTCCGACGCCATCGTGGTGCACATGACCCCAGCCGCGTCGACGTAGGTCAGGGTGGTCCATCCGGCAAACGCCTCGGGCACCGCCTTGCCGGAGCTCGTGTAGGCCATACCGACCGAACCACCGTTCGACAGCGGCCCCGTGGTTCCGTTGAGCGATCCGTTCGCGGCGGCGATCACCTCCGCGACCAGCTCGTTGATGTGCTCGGCATCGACTGGCGTTGCGTGGGCATCAAGCCATCTGAAGAAGCCAGGGTCCCTCTGCCGAAATTCATCCGCTACGGCTTCCCAGTCATCGGTCCGACCGAACGCCTCGGCAAAACGGCGCATAATCTCTCTGCAGCGAGAAGGAAGGTAGTGTAGGTGACGTAGTTTAAAACCCGCGTTGGCGGCGGCGATGTACAGATCCGGCTTTGCGAACACCGTCGCCATCAAGTCTATCGCAGGGTCGCGCGCGGTATTGATCTCCATGTTGGCCGTCACGACGGTGCCCCCCTTCGCGCCGCGGCTGCGCGTTTGAGATCGGCAAGATCGCGCGGTTTGGGTTGGTGCTCGGCGCTGCTGTTGACGGTTTCTACGGCGCCTGACGGACTCATGGAGGCGTCGTCGCCGCCGGTCGACTGCTCGGTGCGCCGGATCTGTGCAACCTCCACGATGTCACGTGACGTGAGTGGGCGGCCGGAGCGATCGATCATGACCTGCGTTCCATCTGGATGATGGCGCACGCCGGATTGCCCCTCACCTCGATGTCTTCGCCGAAGTGCACTGCGCGGCAGCGTCCGAAAATGATGTTCTGAGGATCGGTCGGCAGCTTGTGGGCGTCGCGTTGACTGAGGCGGAGAACGGTCACTGACGACGCCCCCTCAAGTCACCACCCAACTGTGCGATCAATTCGCGGATGTCCTCCACCCGCCACGCCGTGATACGCCCTATTTTGACCCCTTTAGGAAACCGGCCATCTCGAATACCAGCCCACCAGGTGGATTTGCTGACTGGAATCGGGCCAATGGGCGCCAGAATGCGCCGAAGCCGGACGAAGCCGGTATCAGGAAGCGAATTTTCGTTCGACATGATCCAGACTCGTTCAATTTGAACCAGTCTGGACCTCGCCCGTCTCGGTCCTAGATATCAGGGGTGTATTTCTAGGATTTCGGAGCGTCCGGCGGCCCATCGCGCAACAGCCGCTCTATCTCGGCTTTCGGGTTGTCCCGGCTGAGAATATGCTTGCATAGTTTATCGAAATGACTCCGCTCATCACCGGGCGGCTGGCGGCGTTCCGCTTCCCTCCAGTTCTCGATCGTTGTGGCGGTAATCTGTTGTTCGCCGATGTTCGGCCACTTGGTCACCGCTCTTGCCACTCGTCGAGCGGCAACTTTCAGCGGTTCACGTTTCTTCACGAGGACCTCTAGGCAGGCACTTGCTACGCGCTTGAGATGTGCCTTTTGGCCGGAACGAGATCGCTGCAAAGGTTCGGTCGCGAGGAGTTCGGTCTGAACTCCTCGATCGAAGTCAAGCAGCGCTTGATAAATTGCAAGAAACGGCACTGCAAGTTCGGGGTTTTCATGCCGAACGGCAATGAAGCGCGCAGCAGCTTGACAAGCTAAGCGAACGCCCTCTCGGCCACCGTCACCTTTGTTCTTGAACTGTGTGAATAAGTAATACAGGCTTTGCAGCAATTCCATGTTTGCCGACCTGAGGCTTTTCCACGGAGGGGCGCCGGCTGGTCTTTTGGGGTCACTATGCGATGTCAAACAAAGGCTCGCTCAAGATGGTCCGGTTCGGCGCGGTAGCGCCCTGGGGGCGCCAGTTCGTCCCCGTAATCAACCCAGCACTGCATCATTTACTTGCCGGACTAAGTACGGGTAGCCGTCGAAATAATTTTCTGGGCTGGCGCAGCGTATGACGTCAAGTCGGCAGTCAAAAAAATGCGGGGGTATGTTCAAGGGTAGCGAAGGCGATAGCTAAAACGCAGCTAAGCAGAGATTCTCTGTTTGCCCAACAGATCGCGATTTCGTTCCGTGTTCAAGTCGGCGACGGCACTGTGGATAGCGGCGTCGAGGGTGTCGACATCGGTAAACGTCTTGTGGGCGAGAT
>Ga0137359_10002162_pt1 | contig 15767 bp, 17 predicted proteins | sample Mad1_40_16metaG_FD_108281 | JGI IMG/M metagenome (GOLD analysis project Ga0137359, IMG submission 108281) | Vadose zone soil microbial communities from Angelo Coast Range Reserve, California, USA - Mad1_40_16 metaG | ecosystem: Environmental > Terrestrial > Soil > Vadose zone | place: USA... | reverse complement strand
TGCTGCGGATGGCGCCGGCTTGGCACACCTATTGGAAATATTCCGGCGACGCTGGATTACCGACCGAGATAAAATGGAACCTCCCACCCGGCTGGAAAGTTGGCGAGATCCAGTGGCCGATTCCTTTGAAGACCATCGATCCGGGCGACATCCAAACTTACGGCTATCAGGACGAGGTGATGTTGATTCAGGAAATAACGCCGCCGGCAAAGATCGACAATTCACCAGTAAAACTATCCGCGCAGGTCGATTGGCTCGTTTGCGAACGACTCTGCATTCCTGGAAACGCAAACCTTGCGCTTGAACTTCCGGTTGGGTCGACAGCTGGACCGAAAAATACCGATCTCTTCGCACGCTATCGTCGGTTAGTTCCGCACAACTTTCCCGATCCGAAGATTGCGAGTGCGGATTGGAGCCGGAACGGAAACGATCTGCTCCTGAAAATCACCAGCGATCAAATCGCGAATCATCAGAGCTTCGATTTCTTCCCCGTCCCGCAAGGCAACGACACCGTGGTCGGTCATCCGAGCGTCGAATCGCGCAAAGCCAACGAGATCACTTTTAAGATTCCAGTCGAATCGCCGGATAAAAACTTGTCATCCATGCCAGGACTCATTGTTTTTGCCCAGCACGAGAACGGCAACGATAGACAGGCTTGGGAGATTGGCGCGCCACAAATCGCGACGGTGGCGAACAACGTGCCGCAGTCTTCGCGCGGACTCGCCACATTTCTGCTCTTTGGATTTATCGGTGGATTCATTCTGAACCTGATGCCGTGCGTCTTGCCGGTGATCTCGCTGAAGATTTTCGGGTTCATCAAACAGGCTGGCCAGAGTCGCGCGCGAATTTTCCGGAGCGGACTCGCGTTCACCGCTGGCATTTTCGTTTGGTTCATTGCACTCGCGCTGTTGCTCATCGCGTTGAAAGGCGTTGGTCGGGACGTGACCTGGGGCGGCTTCCAATTCACCAATGCCTATTTTGTTCTCACGCTCAGCGTCATCGTGCTCGTCTTCGCGCTGAATCTTTTCGGCGTGTTCGAAATCTCACTGCCGCAAAATCTACAGCGCGGGATGCTCGCCAGCAGCGAGCGCACAGACAATCTCGGCTCATTTTTTCAGGGCGTGTTCGCGACTGTGTTAGCGACGCCGTGCACCGCGCCGTTTCTAGGTAGCGCGCTTGGATTCGCGTTTAGCCAATCGTCGCTTGTCATCTTGTTGATGTTTGTCGCCGTCGCGGCCGGGATGAGCGCGCCCTATTTTCTGCTTAGCGCGCAACCGGCATGGATGAAATTTTTGCCACAGCCCGGACCCTGGATGCTGCACTTGAAACAATTCATGGGGTTTCTTCTCCTTGCCACATTGCTCTTCCTCCTTTATGTGCTCGGCGCGCAACGCGGCCTCGATGGTGCGATCTGGGCAAGCTGCTTTTTGTTAATCGTAGCGGTCGTCTGCTGGATGAAAGGCGCGTTCATTGTCCCGACGGCTTCCGGCTTTAAGCGAGCGTTCGTAGTCTTACTCATGCTCGTACTCTTGCTCGGGTCCGGCGTTTATTTTATTGGCGACAAATTTCAGTCGGCAAAGATCGACGTCGCGCAATCAACGTCAGCTGAAGGCTGGCAAGCGTTTTCGCCCGAGCGATTGCAATCCGAGCGCGATGCCGGTCACGCAGTGTTCGTTGATTTCACCGCGGCCTGGTGTTTGACCTGCAAGTTCAATGAGAAAGCGGTGCTCGAAAATTCCGAAGTGCGCGAAGCGTTTCAGCGCCACGGCGTCGTGAAATTGAAAGCTGATTGGACCAACGGCGATCCGCAGATCACGAAATTGCTTCAACAATTCGGTCGGCCAGGTGTCCCATTATACGTGCTTTATCCGGGAAAATCTCAGGAGCCGATTGTCTTTCCGGAATTGCTCACTAAAAGTATTCTCCTCGATAAACTGAACACCATCACTGTCGCTTCACGCTAATTTATGAAAACAAGACTAATCCTCACCGCAATCACCACCCTCGCAGCCGGCGCGCTTTACGCCGCCGATGTTCCACCGGTCGGCAGCGCCGCGCCCGATTTCTCGGCGCCGGACGCCAACGGCAAAAGCCAATCGCTCTCGGAATACAAAGGCAAATACGTCGTTCTCGAGTGGTTCAACCCGGAATGCCCGTTCGTGAAAAAACATTACGGCGGTGGCAACATGCAAAAGCTGCAGGATGAATTCACCGGCAAAGGCGTCGTTTGGCTGACCATCGATTCCAACGCTCCAGGCACCGAGGGCAACATTACCGCCGACCAAGCCAAGAAAATCATGGATTCGTGGAAGACGAAACAGACCGCGCTTCTGCTCGATCCTGAGAGTAAGATCGCAAAACTCTACGGAGCCAAGAACACGCCCAACATGGTGATCATCAATCCGGACGGCAAAATCGTTTACGAAGGCGCGATCGACAGCAAAGCGTCGCCCAATCCGGCCGACATCCCGGCTTCGACCAATTACGTCAAAGCCGCGCTCGACGAATCGCTCGCCGGCAAACCGGTCTCCAACGCCCAAACCAAGCCCTACGGCTGCCATATAACTTACAAATCCTCCTAAGGTGGAACCTCGTAAGGTGGAACGCGTTGTCCCTAACGCGTTCTGATCGCGCTCGGAGAGCACGGTCCACCTTTAGTTTCAAAGCGGCGGTCACTCGACCGCCGCGTTTGTTTAGCGCGTCGCGCCAAGTCGCCAGGCCAAACGAAAGATCGACAGCGGCGTGATGCGGACGAGGAACATGCCGAGTTTCATGAACAACCCGGGAATCACGAGCGGTTTGCCGGCTTCTATTGCAGCGAGCGCGTCACGCACAGTTTGCTCGACGGAAACATAAATGAATTCGGGCCCGGTCTCGGGTTGACCGCCGGGGCGCTTTGCGACATCTCCGAATTCAGTGTGGACCGGGCCGGGACAAAGCGCGGTTACTCTTACGCCGGTGTTATGCAGCTCCGCGCTCAGCGCTTCCGTAAAACTGTTCACGTATGCTTTACTCGCTGCGTAAACGCCCATTCCAGGAATTGGCAGGAAACCGGCCGACGAACTGACATTTAAAATCGCGCCGCGTTTTCTTGCGATCATCTGCGGGAGCAATTGTCGCGTCAGAAAAGTCAGGGCGGCGATGTTGACTTGAATGATTCGATCGTCGCGTTCGATGTCGCTGGTCGCGAATGAACCGTAATCGCCGAGCCCTGCGTTGTTGATCAGCAAGTCAATGTCGATCTTGTTCTGTTCGAGCCAGCGAACCAAGTCATTGATTTGCGATTTGTCACAAAGATCGACAACCCACGTGTGAACGTTCACCTGAGCGTTACGATTTCGGAGCTCGTCGCGCAGTTCGTTCAAGCGTTGCTCGCGTCGCGCCACGAGCACGAGCGTTTTCGCGCAATGCGCGAGTTGCCGAGCGAATTCGCGACCGATTCCAGCCGAAGCGCCGGTGATCAACGCGGTGCAGCTATCAAGATTCATTGCGTCGCTTATTAATCAGGAGCGCAGTTGCCACGCCGCCAAGAATCCCGCCGATGTGGCCGGCCATGCTCACGTTCGGAAGAAACGAAATGCCAAAAGCGATTAGGAGAACAAGCCAGAGTCTTCCTCGCAACCGAGCGTTGTCGCTTCGACGATAGGCCAGGATTAATGCCGCACCCAACAAACCGAAAATACCGCCGCTCGCGCCGACCGTCGCGCCTTCTTTGGGGTGCCAATTATGAACGAGCAGGATTGCAGTAGCCGAAAAAATCACGCTGACAAAATAAATCACCGCGCCGCGACCAGTTCCGACCTGGGCCTCAACAACTCGGCCAATCAAGAAAAGTAAGCCGACGTTCAACGCGAGATGCAGCCAATCAAAATGAAGAAAAGAATAAGCGCCGACGCGCCAGTACTGCCCGTGGAGCTGCCCATTGTCTGGAAGCGCGCCGAGTTTCAAAAGCGCGTCGTCACTCCCAACGCTGTTCGTCGCGAGCTCAATCGTAAATCCGATTGCAATCGCGAGAATTAACAGACCAATGCCGCGACTCTTCCTCATACTACGAAGATCACGAAGATCATGAAGGAAGAAACAACCAAATTTTCTTCGTGCACTTCGTGTCCTTCATGGTTGAAGTTCCCGACCAATGAACGTTCTCGTCACGGGCGGCGCCGGGTTTATCGGGTCGCATTTAGTCGAGCGATTGCTGGGCGATGGCCACGAGGTCGCGCTCCTCGACGACTTCAACGACTTTTACGATCCGAATATTAAGCGCGCGAATATTTCCAGCGTCCAAAAGGAAATCGCCGTGCACGATGTCGATCTTCGTGATGCCGGAAAAGTCGCAAACGTTTTTCGAAATGGAAAATTCGACGCGATTTTTCATCTTGCCGCGCGCGCGGGCGTTCGGCCGTCGATTCAACAGCCGGAGCTTTATTACGACACCAATGTCGCGGGGACTTTGCATTTGCTCGAGGCTGCCCGCGCGAGTGGAGTTGAGCGATTCGTCTTCGCTTCGAGTTCGTCCGTCTACGGCGCGGCGAAGAAGGTTCCGTTTTCGGAAGAGGAACATCTCACACAAACCCTGAGCCCGTACGCTGCGACGAAGATTGCGGGCGAATTTCTTTGTTCGACTTACTCGCACCTCTACAAGATGCGGATCGTCGCGGTGCGCTATTTTACCGTTTACGGAGCGCGGCAGCGCCCCGATCTCGCGATTCATCAGTTCACTCGGAAAATTCACGCAGGCGACGCCATCGATCAGTTCGGCGATGGCACTACGCGGCGCGATTACACCTACATCGACGACATTATTCAGGGAACAATGGCCGCGCTGAAATACAAGGGCCCGATGTTCGACGTTTTCAATCTGGGCGAGAGCGACACGATTCAATTGAAAGATCTAATCGCCGCCATCGAAAAGACGCTTGGCAAAAAGGCGAAGATCAATCGTTTGCCGGAACAACCCGGCGATATGCCGCTGACCTGCGCCGGCATTTCGAAAGCGCGGAAACTTCTCGGCTACGATCCGAAAACGAAGTTCGAGGACGGTCTGCCGAAATTCGTCGATTGGTTTCTGAAATCGCGCGGCGCGAAATAATGCTTCCTTTCGATCAGGACGCGTGTTTCATCGCCGGCCAGGCGAAATCGGGAACGACGTTGGTCGCGGCGCTGCTCGATAATCATCCCGAGTTGCTGGTTTTGCCGCAGGAGACGGCCTACTTCCCGACGGTTCTGAAAAAATTCGGCAACGCTGGCCGGCGAGCGCAGTTCGATTATTTGACCAACGAATCTTTCTCGCGCGTCCTCTTCGGCGGCGAACCAAAATGGCGCGAGCACGAATACAAGAATTTTCCGCAGCAGAAATTTCGCGAAAACTTTGAGCGAATTGCGTTCGAACCCGCCAATGCGCAACGCGACTTACTCGCGCTGATGGCAGAAGCCTACGCGGAAACGATCGGCGTTTCGCTCGGCCACATTAGACGGTGGATCGAGAAGACGCCGGCGAATCGAAATCATGTCGACGAAATCTTCGCGCGTTTCCCGAACGCGAAGTTGCTCGTCACGTTGCGTGATCCGCGCGCCATTCTCGCGACGCAGATCGCGTTGGAAAAAACCAGAAGGACGAATCGATTCTCAGTCTATTACGTGATCGCGCACTGGCATGTGGCCGCGAAACTGGCGCGGCGCGTTCGCGCCGGAGATTTTCCGGGTCTGTTCGTTCAGTTCGAGCAACTCGTGAGCGAACCCGCCGGCGTGATGAAGAACATCTGCGATTATCTCGAAGTCGCGTTCGATCCCGAAATTATTTTGACGCCGACGAAGATCGGCCAGTCTTGGGGCGGAAACTCGGCCGCACAGACTGCGTTTTCGAAGGTCAGCGCCGAGCCAGCGTCGCGCTGGGAAAAAGAATTGTCCGAGGACGAGATCGGTTGGGTGGAATGGCATTGTCGCGATCTGATGGCGGAGCTTGGATACGAGCCGCGGCTGAAATCGCGCGCGTTTCGGCATTTCGCCAAGCCGATTCGACAAGAACGACCGCGAGAGTTTCTAAAGTCCCGCGCCTACTCGATTCGGGACGCATTGCGCCGTCGCTAAGATCGACATTTTGCCCCCTTGCAAATCAGCCACGAGCGGGCGATAATCGGGCCGGTAGATGTCGGAAATCTGATTCCGGGCATCCGTTTCCACAAAGGCTAAGAGTATGAGGCGAGGTTCTTCATCTTCGCGATCTGATCGGCTGAGCAAAACGGGCTGCATCCTGAAACCATTCTATTTCCGGCGAGACGAGGTGGAGTTTCCAACGGCGTCGCAGACTGATTGCAATTTGAGGACCTTTCGGGATTCGCGCGCCGCGGACTGTGCATCACTGGATGCGCTCCGCCCATTGAACAACTTAATTATTGAGGATCAACATGAACTCGCATTCATACGGGAGTCGCCAGCGTCACGGACGCGGCCGGTCTCGACGTCGGGGCGGGCGCGGGCGCTTTCAAGATCAACGCGAACGCCAGCAGTCTCCGAAGCAGAAAACATTTTGGCAACGCATCGTCGCTTTTTTTGGAGGCAACGGCGGCGGCCAAACAAAACCAGCGCCACAGGGGCGTAACGGCCAGCAACAACACCAACAGCGCGAACAGCAGCAGCGCGAGCCGCGGCCGCAGCGTAAACCTGAGTCGATCGAAGTCACGTCGCCGCGTCTTTACGTGGGCAATTTGTCCTTCGAGGCGACTGAGAGCGATCTCTTTGAGCTCTTCAACGGCGTCGGTCACGTCCAGAACGCCGAAGTGGTGAGCTATCGCCACAACCAGCGCTCAAAAGGATTCGCCTTCGTTTCGATGCAAACCGTCGAGGAAGCGAAGCGCGCAGTCGAGGAATTGCACGACAAGGAATTCCTCGGCCGCAAGCTCGTGGTCAGTGGCGCGAAATCGAGCGAGCGGGAACACTCGCACGATTAATCGCAGCCTGTGATTTTAGTCGGGAGACGAAGCGCTAATTCAAGCGCGCGTCTCCCGATTTTTTATGCGCGACGTTTTCTTCATCGTCGGGCCAACCGCGACCGGTAAATCGGAGATCGCGGCCGACGTCGCGCGCGAGATCGGCGCCGAAATTGTCAGCGCAGACGCTTTTCAAATTTATCGCGGCCTCGACTTGCTGACCGCGAAGCCGGACGCAGCAACCCTCGCGAAAGTTCAGCATCATCTCGTCGGCACGATGTCGATCTTGGAAGAGATGAACGCGGAAAAATTCAGGAAACTCGCGCTCGGCGCGGTGAGCGAAGTCCATTCGCGCGGAAAACCGGCGATCGTCGCTGGCGGCAGCGGACTTTACATCAAAGCGCTCACGCACGGGCTGTCTGTTGCACCGGCGGCGGATCCTGATTTGCGCGCCCAACTGAACGAACTCAGTCTCGCCGATTTGCAGAAAAAACTGCGCAGTCTTGATCCGAAAGCAGCCGTGGATTTCAAAAACCGCCGCCGTGTCGTGCGCGCAACCGAGATTTGTTTGCTGAGCGGCAAACCAGCATCGACGCACCGCACTTGGAAAACTGAAACCGCGCAAGGCGTCTTCGTTTTTCGAGAGCGCGATGATCTTTATCAGCGAATCTATGCGCGCGTACAGTCAATGTTCGACGCCGGTGTGATCGAAGAAGTGCGCACGGTCGCCGCGATGAGCGAGACTGCGTTGAAAATGATTGGACTTCGCGAGATTCGCGAATTGCTGGACGGTAAGAAGTCGATCCAGGAATGCGTGGCCGTAATTCAACAAGCGACCCGGCGTTATGCCAAAAGGCAGTTGACCTGGTTTCGGCGGCAAACTAATTTTCAAGTGCTGAATTTGTCGGAGTTAAGCCACGTCGAAGCTGTAGAACGGATTTCGCGACTCGCGAAAACGTCGGGAGTCACGCCAGGGAATGATTGAGACTCGTCCTAAAAAGACTCACGAGCGCGCGCTTTTGATCGGTCTGGAAAAGCAAGGCGTCTCGAAATGGGATTTGCGCGATTCGCTCGAAGAATTGGCCGAGCTCGCGAACTCTGCTGGCGCGGAAGTCGTCGATACCGTCACGCAAAAATTGCAGAAACCAACCGCGCCCTATTACATCGGGAAAGGCAAAGCTGAATCGCTCAAGCTCGCGTTGCAGGATCGACAAGTTACGTCGGTGATTTTCGATGACGAACTTTCGCCCGCGCAGGGTCGCAATTTGGAAAATCTTCTTTCGCGAAAAGTATTGGATCGCACGCAACTCATTCTCGACATTTTCGCGCAGCGCGCGCGCAGCCGTGAGGGACGATTGCAGATCGAGCTCGCGCAGTTGCAATATCTTTTGCCGCGACTGACGCGAATGTGGCACCACTTGTCCCGGCAAACCGGCGGCATCGGCACACGCGGCCCGGGCGAAACGCAATTGGAAGTCGATCGCCGCCGCGTTCAGGAAAGAATTTCGAGACTTGAGCGCGAACTTGAGTCTGTCCGCAAGACACGCTCGGTCCAGCGGCAAGGTCGCAAACGTCATCAATGGCCGGTTGCGGCGGTGGTCGGCTACACGAACGCGGGCAAATCGACACTGTTGAATTTGCTCACGGGCGCAGACGTCGTGGCCGAAAACAAATTGTTTGCCACGCTCGATCCGACGACGCGCAGTTTCGTTCTGCCCAACAAACAGCGCGTTCTACTTACCGATACGGTCGGATTTTTGCGAAAGCTGCCACACACATTGATCGAATCCTTCAAGGCGACGCTCGAAGAAGTGAGCGAAGCCGATCTGCTCATTCACATTGTCGATCTTTCGCACGCGCGCGTGGACGATCAGATCGAAGCGGTGGAGGGCGTGATCAAGGAGCTGAACGCATTCGGCAAACAAACACTGATCGTATTCAACAAGATCGATAATTTGCAGAACCGCGGTCTGATCGAAACTTATTTGGGACGATTTCCAGGAAGCGTGGCGATCTCCGCGCGCAGCGGCGAAAACGTAAACAAATTAGTGCAAGCGTTGCAGGACGCCCTGAGCGCATGGCGATTGCGGTCGCGATTCAAAATTCCGGCGAGCGAATCGGCGCTCATTGCTGAGATTCACCGCGTCGGGCATGTGCTCGAGTTAAAGTACGAAGGGAACGATGCAATCATCGTCGCCCACGTTCCACCGGAGCTGAGTCAAAAACTCGCGAAGTTCGCCGAGTAGTTGCAACATCGCGCGCCTGCGCTAGAGCGCTGATGTGAAGTGGACGCAGAACCTCGGAGATAGGCTCGGTTGGAATCTGCTGCCACAAACACTGCGACGCATTATCGTTGGCGTGATTGGCGGCACGATTGTTCTAATCGGTGTCGCGCTGGTCGTTTTGCCCGGCCCGGCGTTTATCGTGATTCCACTCGGGCTCCTGATTTTGGGGAGTGAATTTGCCTGGGCCAGACGATTGCTTCGTCGCGCCAAGGAAATGATCGGTAAGGTGCGCGGACAACGCGTTGACGAAGTTGCAGCGGAGGAAAAGCGGTGACTGCTCGCGAGCGCGTTGCGAAGCTGATCAAGGTTTGGCCCAAGATCTATCCGAACGCACACACCGAGCTGAATTTCAAAACGCCGCTCGAGTTGTTAATCGCGACGATTCTCTCCGCCCAATGCACCGACAAACGGGTGAACATGGTGACGCCGGCGTTGTTCAAGAAATATCGGAGCGCGAAAGACTATGCGAACGCGCCGCCCGGTGAACTCGAGAACGCGATCAAATCGACCGGCTTCTTCAACAGCAAGGCGAAGAGCATCCGCGGCGCAACATCGACAATCGAAAAGAAATTTGGCGGCAAAGTTCCAAACTCGATGGAGGAATTACGCGAATTGCCGGGAGTTGGGCGCAAAACGGCGAACGTAGTTTTGGGAAACGCGTTTGGAATCAACGAAGGCATCGTTGTCGACACGCATGTGATTCGATTGTCGCAGCGGCTCGGCCTGACGAAGCAGAAGGATCCGGAAAAGATTGAGCAAGACCTGATGAAACTCGTGCCGCGAGAACATTGGGCGATCTGGAGTCACTGGCTGATCTGGCACGGACGTCGCCGTTGTTTCGCGCGCAAACCGGATTGCGCGAACTGCGAAGTGTTCAAGCTTTGCCCAAGCGGCAAAGTTTTCTTGCGGACCGGCGTGGCTGCGAAACCAAATAATTAACGAGCCCGTTCGTCCTGTTCTGCTGGTTCGACGTGACGCATATTCTTACCGTGCTGCTCGGCCTTCGTGCGCACGCGCCTGAACTGATCTTCCAATTTTTTTAGCTCTTCGTCGGAAAGGTCTTCCAGATCGACCATCTCGTTGCGTGCTTTCTTCAATGCCCGAATGATCTCGTCGAGTTTCAAATGCATCGCTTTGGCGTCGCGGTTCTGGGTGTTTTGAATCAAGAACACCATCAGGAATGTGACGATGGTCGTGCCGGTATTGATAATCAGTTGCCACGTGTCTGAGAAATGAAACATCGGACCGGTCGTCGCCCAGATCGCGATGATGAATAAAGCGCCGACAAATGCCCATGCGCTGCCGAGCATGACGGAGGTGCGGCGCGCGAAGACGCGAAATGCATCGCTGACGACACAAAACAAATCGCGTTCCTCTTCGTGTTTCTTTAATTCTTGGGTTTGCGTGTGATTCACAAGTCTCACCTTATCTTCGCGTTGGAGCAGGGAAGCGCGCGCACGGAAGATGTCGATCTTCGATCCGTCGGAGCAGGCCGGGATTGATTTTCTCGCCGATCTGAGGAAAATAGAGCCCCCGCCGGCCATGCAGCACGTCACCGCATTTTCGCGTCCCGAAACTGTTCCGCCAGTGAAAGCGCTGGTGCCGAAACGCAATGTTTGGATCCTCGACAGTTGGCGTGATCTGATCCTCTACGTCGGAACACCGCTGCTCATCATTCCGCTTTTCACGGTTGCGCAAGCGCGTTGGAGCGCGCAGGAAATTTATCTGTTCGTGGCGGCGTTTGGCGCAATGGGTCATCATCTGCCCGGAATGATTCGCGCGTACGGTGATCGCGCATTGTTCGAGCGATTCAGGTGGCGGTTCATCCTCGCGCCGGTCTTTCTGATGGTGGTCTGCGTTGGATTTTATTTTTGGGACATCAAAGCGAACCCCGTGGTGTTGATCGTATTTTTATGGGGCGTCTGGCATGGAATGATGCAGACCTACGGGTTTGGTCGGATTTACGATGCGAAAATGGGTTCGTTCGCGACCGTTACGCGGCGGCTCGACTTTCTGGCCTGCGGAATCTGGTTTGCCGCCGGCGTGATTCTTTCTCCGGCGCGCATGACCGATACTTTGGAAGGACTTTACGGTTGCGGGTTGCCGTTCATTCCCTACTCGGCAATCCATCTTCTCCAGCAGACGCTTCTCGCACTCGCAATCGCCGTTTCAATTCTGTGGTTGGCGAATTACGCTCGGACGTGGGCTGCCGGAATGCGGCAGAATCCAGTCAAACTCGCGCTCTTCATCACGAGCGTCGCGTTTTGGTGGTATTGCAATAACGGCGTGGCCAATATTCTCGCCGGCATCGCGCTCTTCGAAGTTTTTCACGACGTGCAATACCTTTCGCTCGTTTGGATTTACAACCGGAACCGAGTTGAAAAGGACAGCTCCATCAGCGGCTTCATGCGTTTTATATTTCGCCGCAGTGGATCTTTGATCGGGCTCTACGTCGGACTCGTTTTTGCCTACGGCTCGATTGGATATCTCAACCATTACATCGGGGTCGACACGATCACGCGCGTTCTGACCGGCGTCGTCGCAGCGTCCGGACTGCTCCATTTTTATTACGACGGATTCATTTGGAAAGTACGCGAGAAATCGACCCGTCAATCGCTCGGCCTTGCCGGCGGAACGGCAGATGTTGCGCTCGGCGGTTTTCTTCCTAGTTGGGCGATTCATGGAACGAAGTGGGCAGCCGCGTTCGTGATTCCCTTGGGAGTAATGTGGTTCGGAAAAGTTTACACCGCCGCGCCGCCGGCAGAACGCACCGCGCAAGTGGCGGCAGATCTGCCCCGCAGTGCCCGCGCGCATTATAATTACGGTGCCGTCTTGCAGGAGAACGGCCGACTGGACGAAGCGCGGCAGGAATACGACACGGTCCTGCGATTCGATCCGAAATACGTCAAAGCCAACGTCAACCTCGCCCAGCTGTTTGTTTCAAAGGATAAACTGGATGAGGCAAAAAAGTATTACGAGCGAGCACTCGAACTCGATCCCGGGATCGGCGAGGCGCACTCAGGCTACGCCTATCTGCTGGAACGGCTGGGTGAAGCGGACCAGGCGCGGGCGGAGTATCAAAAAGCGATTAGTTTGAGTCCGAAGGCGGCGCGGCTTCTGTACACCTACGGTGCCTTTCTTGATAAGCGCGGCGATTTGGATGGCGCCATCGCACAGTATCAACGCGCGCTGGATGTCGATCCGAATATGGCTGATGCGCACTCCGAAATTGCGACCGCGCTTTTCACCAAAGGCGATCTGAAACGCGCCGAGGCGCATTACATCGATGCCGCGCGGCTCGATCCGAAACGCGCCGATATTCACAGCAACTTTGGCAGCTTGCTCTTGCGCGAAGGCAAAACGTCGCAGGCGATTCTGGAATACGAGGAAGCGCTGCGGCTCGACCCGAAACTGACTGAGGCGGCGGAAAATTTGCGGGTCGCGAAACAATCCGACGACCGTTTTCAGTCGCGCCCCCGCCAATAACTTCTGAACAGCGGAATTCATCTCAATCTCGATGACGCGTGGCGAGATGAGCCGCTCGGTCTACCGATCGTCGACGCGCGCGAGTGGGGTCCGCAACTTCGCTTCTGCGCGCCGGAACATGTGGTCGAGAAATTTTATCGCGAATTCGAGCCACAGCTGGCGCCATTCACACTCTACGGTTCGGGCGATTATCATTACTTGAGCGCGCTTTGGTTGCGACGACGCAACGAGCCGCTCGTTCTTGTTTCGTTCGATAATCATCCGGACTGGGCGATAACTCCACCGAAATGGGCGTGCGGCGGTTGGATCAATCGCGCGCTCGACCTTCCGCATATGCAACACGTCGCGATCTGGGGCTGCGGAAATTTCGAATGTTGGTGGCCGCACAATATTTTCGCGAACCGCAAAGCTCAACGTGCAGGCCGGCTCGAAGTGCATCCGTGGGCTGACGATCGGCCGGTCAAAGATCGACAACGTTCGGGCGCGATCTTGCGGGAGAATTGGCGTACCAAATTCGAAACATTCTCGGGGAATGTTCTCGACAAGAACATTTACGTCACAATCGATCTGGATTGTCTACGGGCCGATGATGCCGCGACAAATTGGGAGAACGGCCGATTCGAAGTTGCCGATGTTGAGTGGGCGCTCGGAAAATTGCGCGAGCATGCGCAGATCGTCGGTGGCGACATTTGCGGCGCATACTCGGAGCCTAGGTATGCGCGCTGGAAACAAGAGTTCGCTTCAAACTGGGATCATCCGAAGATGGATTCGCCGTCTGCTGATCGAATTCGCAACACCCGTGCCGCCGTCGAGCGATTGTGGCCGGCGCTAGCTCATTGACACCAGAATCACGCCGGCCGTGATCAGCAACGTGCCGATGATCAGCCGCGGTGTCAGTCTTTCTTTCAAGATCACGGCCGCCAGCAAAGTGATGATAATGATGCTCGCGCCCTGGAAGGGATAAAGATAACTGAGATCGAAATGTTGAAGCAGCCCCAGATTTAGCAGAAACGAACTCGTCATCACCGCGATCCCAATGCTCAACATCGTAAGTGTCTTTCGATTTCGGAACCCGGCCGCCCGCGACGATTCCATCGCTCGTTTAAACAAGAGCTGACCGGTAACGAATGTTGCCAGCCAAAGCGAAATCAAAGCGACCGGGAGCCAAGTCATAAGCGCTCCTCCAACTGCGCCGCTGGTTTCGCGACAATCACCAATCCGACAATGACCAGCGCGATGCCGCACCATCGCATCGGCGAGATTGCCTCTTTCAAAATGAACCAGCAACTGATCGGCACCAGCACGTCAACCGTTCGCGATAACGGAAACGCGATCGAAAGCGGAATGTAACGCAGAATATAAAGCCAGATGATGAGATCGACGATGATGACCGCGATCGCGAGCCAGGTAAGGGGCGAGATCAGTGCGGTGATTCCAAAACCTGACCAGCCTCTCGCGGGATCGGCCGTAGCGGAAGCGCCCGCTTTGAGGAGCAATTCGTAAATGACCACGCCGATGATGTTCAGGACAAACTGAAACCATGGATTGAAAAAGCCGGTTGGACGTTCAGCCATGATGTCGATCTTAGCTTGTGAGCTGGGCGGCGTTTGGAAATTTTTTCAGAACCGGATCGTGCCGTGTCGGCTCCAGGTATTTCAATGCGAAACCGAAGATCGGATTCAGCCATCCTCGCGTGTGGCGGACGTAGAGATCGAGGGGCGCGAGCTCATGACCAAGATGCAACTTCGGATCGTAATTGAGCGGACCACTGAGGTAACAGCGCAACTTCTGTTCGAGCGCCCATCGGATCACGTCGCGCATCGTGTAAAAGTAAAGGTGAAGATCGAGGGCCACATCGTAATCGAGTCCGATGACTTCATCATAAAGCGTGTCGCCGAATACGAGAGCCAGACTGAAAGCGACGATACGATTGTCGATCCTCCAAATAAAAAAACGCGCGTGCCCCGGCATCGTTTTCGCGATTCCGATAAAAAACTCCCGACTTAGGTTTTCGAATTTCATCGGCGAACGTTCGTGAACTTGGAGATAAAGGGGAAAAATCTGGTCGATGATCGACGAAGCATCGTTGACGACTTCCATGTCGATCTTCGCTGCGCGGTCCATCTTTCGAAACTTCCGTCGCAGGCTTTTACGGCTGACGTAACCGATCTTGCTTAGGTACTCGTCAAAATTTTGGAAGGCGAGCGCGAGACGCGTCATCGGCATGCTTGGCACGCGCGTGTAGCCGTAATCCGAAAGGATGTTCAGCGGTTCGCGGTAGCTCGCCGGAAAGTCCTTGAAGACGATTAGCGAAGCTTTATTTGCGCGCGCGTATACGAGCAGCGTCTGGCCGAGCGCCTGCGCAATCCACTGCTCGTCTTCTGAATTTTTCGCGTCCAACTCGCCTGTCCCCGCCGCGCAGCCAACCATCAGCACGCGCATCGTGAGAAAACGCGGAAACGTTCTACGGACAAGATCGACAATCGCCCGAAACGCGCCGCGAACGCCCTCAATCAAGTTTTGCCGCACGAAGAAAACGGATTGGATCGCGCGAACGTTGTCGGCGTTGTCCTCCAAAACGAGATAACGAAACTCAAAATCATTCGCGAGCGTTCGTTCGATCAGCTCGTAGTAGCGGCAATCCTTCACCTTTCCTTCAAACGCGCGCTTCCACTCCTCTAATTGCTGCGCGTCTGCTAATCTCAGAAGCCTGGCCGTTCCTTGAGCGAAAGGAACGGCAACATCATCGCGCATTTTGCTTTGCGCCTGCGACGTTCTGCACCTTCAGGATTCCGCTGCGAATGTGGAGATCGCGTTGAGGATTCGGAATTTCAATCCCGGCCGCCAGCAAATGTTTGTGGATGAGAAAATTCAAATCGCTCTTGAATCGCCGCGGCCGATAACTCATTTCCTTACTCCAAACGACGAGCTCGAAATCAATCGTGCTGTCGCCGAATTTCTCGAGAAACACGCTCGGCGCCGGGTCGTTGAGCGCGGCCGAATGCTCGCGCGCGGCGGCAAGCAGGGCATCGCGGACCCTGTCCACGTCGCTTCCATAGGCAACGCCAAC
>Ga0137359_10002160_pt1 | contig 15776 bp, 12 predicted proteins | sample Mad1_40_16metaG_FD_108281 | JGI IMG/M metagenome (GOLD analysis project Ga0137359, IMG submission 108281) | Vadose zone soil microbial communities from Angelo Coast Range Reserve, California, USA - Mad1_40_16 metaG | ecosystem: Environmental > Terrestrial > Soil > Vadose zone | place: USA... | reverse complement strand
GGCACACAACGGTTGCCACGCGTCATCGGTAAAGCGCACGCGTTGGAATTCTTTGTCACGGCCCGCACGTTGACCAGTAAAGAGGCACTGGAAATTGGGTTAGTAGACCACGTTGGCGATCCCGTGATCGATTGCGCGCTGGAGTTCTCGCGCAGCCAAAGAAAGATGCCAGAATAATTCCCTGGAGCCTACGTCTTCTTAAGAAATCTCGCAATTCCCTTCTGGCAGTCCTCAGTTGTGCGAGCAATGACATTAACATCAACGCCTGCTCCGAGCGCTACCCCAAAAGCCATTCCATCAATCTGATATAGCAGAGCCTTTGTGAGCGCGACTGCTGACCTGCTCATTCTTTCAAACCCGCGAGCGTAAGCACTGACTTCCGCTTCAAAGTTCTCATCGGTGAAGACCTGATTGATGAGCCCGAACTGTTTGGCTTCTTCCGCGCTAATCTCGGCGCCACGTGTGATCAATTCAAACGCCTGTTTTTCCGAGACATTGCGGCGCAAAATCGCAAGCACCATTGCCGGCACGAATCCAATTTTTACTTCGGGATATCCAAATCGAGCGGAGACGCTTGCCAACACGAGGTCGCAAGCGGTCGCCAGTCCGCAACCACCTGCCAGCGCCCGACCGTGAACCGCAGCGATCACGGGAACCTTCATTTCGCGAATCAACAAGAAAAGCTCCATGAGTGAACGCGCGTCTTGCATATTTTCAGAAACCGAAGATTCAGAAATTCTCTCCAGCGCCGACAGATCAGCACCCGAGCAAAAGTCCTTGCCTGAGCCGGTAATAACCACAGCCCTTGTGCGTTCGTCGCCGTCTGCTGCGCGCAAAGCTTCTTTGATTCCAGCTATTACTTCATCGTTAAGCGCATTTCTCTTCTCAGGCCGATTCAGCGTGATCCTCTTTATGCTCCCTTCGTTGGTAGACAAGACCACCTTGTTTTCAACTGGCATTCGTCCTCCTCACTGGCCCGTTGTGACGGTTCGATTCAGAATCTCCTTGACTAACCCCTTCCCGCACCAGCTTAACCAGCCCCGGGCGATATTCTGGTTCTTCGGCAGGCGTCCCAATTCAGCAAACAGGTGCAAAACGCTGGACAAACATAACCAATGACCTCGCCATGGGCCGATAATAGATAAAGCAGGTTGGCAGATGATAAACAATTGAGATACTATTGCCATTAGCTCAACGGCTGTAGCGACCCGCCAGCACGTCAAATCCCATAACTTGGAGCTTCCCACCAAAGCAAACGTAAGAAAAGCGAGTCAGTCCATCATGAAAGAGTACGATACCCCGAGATCAGGCAAATTCAATCGAGTCAAGCTGTTTGATTTCATCAGTCGAATTGTTCCGTCTTCATTCTTCCTTTATGTCGTGCTTCTGAAGATTGCTGATCTCTCTGTGTTCCTTAAGGACCATCCAGCGGCAGGGAATAATACCGAATTCCTGAGATTCCTTGCTGACGTTGTCTCTAAGTCGTCCATCATCTGCTTCCTCGGGTTGATGTCGATCTTATTTCTCATCAGACTGGAACCAATCGAGAAAGCCAGGGGAATCGCGCCGAGAGTTACTGCAATAGCGGGCACGTTCTTTGTTTCCCTGATAACTCTTTTCCCTCGAGCTAACCTGACGATGATTCAAACAATGATTGCCGGTTCGATATGCCTCGTGGGAACGGCCATGTCGATCTTTGTCCTTACACACTTGGGTCGATCATACAGTCTGATGGCCGAAGCCCGCAGACTTGTTACGACCGGTCCCTATGGAATCATCCGACATCCACTCTATGTCACGGAAGAGTTGGCATCGTTTGCTGTCCTGATTCAGTTTCTCTCTTTCAGCACAGTGTTTATATTCCTCGTCCATGCCTTAATGCAATTTCAGCGGATGAAGAACGAAGAAGCGGTTCTGGAAAAGGCATTTCCCGAATATCAGGCATATAAGGCGAGCACGGCAAGACTTATCCCAAGGGTCTATTGAGACTCTCACCTGTTTGTTTGCCACATCGTCGCGCAATAAGTTTCTGCCTCGGCTAATCTCTTTGCCACGCGTTGGGTCGCACCTCAAAACTGGGTAACCCATCTAATCAGCACTCCCTCAAGAGAATTCAGATTTAACCGCGACCTCGAGAATACAGATCAACTCCTTGAGTCCCAAAACAATAAGAGGTGGAGTCGTCACCCTTCGATATTAATTGATTGTTACCCTTCCGTTGAGTTCAAACTTCATGAGTCGCTCTGGAATTGAAAGCTGGAAATGGGCGGTATGGGGCGCCCTTGCAATCACACTGCTGTCAGTGTACCCGCAGCTTGTGATTTGGGGTGTCCGAGGACGAGAATGGAATGGATCTTTCGCTGACGTTGACGGTGATGAGTGGGCCTACTCTGCTTACATTCAAGCTTTGATTGACGGCCGACCACGTCGCAATGATCCCTACACAGGACGCGAGGACGGCCCAGGTCATCCTGTGCCTGAATCTCTCTACTCTATTCAATTCGTGCCCGCGTATGCGATTGCCGGCCCTGCCCGTCTTGTGGGTGCATCTTCATCGACGGCGTTTATTGCCCTCGCGGTATTGGCACCCTTCTTTTCCTGCCTTGCCATCTTCTGGCTCATTACAAATGTAATTAAGAATCACAGGCTCGCCGCCGTTGGCTCGGTAGTCGTGCTTTGCTTTGGAGCTCTCGCTGCCGGGCAGGGAGTCGTCCATCTACTCACGTCTGATTACGGCTACAGCTCGTTTCTTTTTTTACGACGATATGAACCGTTGGTTCCCTTTCCACTGTTCTTCCTCTTCTGCGCTTTCGTGTGGAGGATGCTAACGGCGGAACAGCGTTTCCGTATTGGATGGTCTGTGGCAGCGGGTTTGACTCTAGACCTACTCGTTTTCTCCTATTTCTATCTTTGGACCAGCGCTGTGGCTTGGTTTATGTGTTTGACGCTCTTGTGGGTGGTATTTCGTCCCAAAGATTTGCGAACGAGAGTCTGGTCATTCTCTGCCTTGCTAATAGTGGTGTTAGGGGCAATAGCTCCCTATGCCCTGCTGCTCTCACGTCGCTCGGATACAATAGACAGCCAATATAAGATGGCCCTGTCGCATACCCCGGATCTTTTGCGGATTCCCGAGATGCTCGGTCTTGGGATAGTAGTTCTGATCATCTTTAGCGCTCTGCGCGGAAGAGTAACTTGGCGCACGCCCGAGACGTTGTTTGCCGCCTCGTTTGCACTCATGCCCTTCGTTGTTTTTAACCAGCAGGTTATTACTGGTCGTTCGTTGCAACCTTTTCACTACGAGGTTTTCATTGCCAACTACGCGGTCCTTCTGGGCGCCTTTTTGATTATTGTGACCATATGGCGCAGTCCGCAGGCTATGGAACTACCGGTGCGCACGCGAATCCTGGCCCGACTGCTATTTGTCGCAATCTTGTGGGGCCTAGTTGAGGTAGTGGCGCCCACAAAAGTGATTGTCCGAATTGGCCAATTCACAGATCGCGCTGTGGCAATTTGTCTTCGACTGGGCCAATTGGCAAAGACTGACAAGGCGCGCAGGTACACTACCGAAGGTCTGGATCTTCGGCCACTGGTGTTGGCGAGCGACGACAAAGTTGCCCTGATCTTACCTACGTTTGCGCCATACGCCTTACTCTGGGACTCGCATTTCGAGTTCCTGGACCTTCATCCGAATGAAAAGAGAGAGCGCTTCTACAAGTATCTTTACTATACTGGAATCGACGAAAGGATGTTTGGGAAGGAACTGGGCCAACCCATGAGCACTCTTGCTGCAGCAGCCTTCGGCCACGAGCGCGTGATACCTGACCAGTCTGTTCTCGCTAAGCCAATCACCGGTGAGGAAATCGCGAAGGAGGTCGCCGGCTATCAGGCATATGCTTCTGCTTTCACACGTGAGAACGCCGCTCAACACCTTCTCTCCTACGTTATTGTCCCCGCGGACGGCAGTATAAACTTGTCCAACCTCGACCGGTGGTATGAACGCGACAAAGGCGACGTGGTTGGCGACCACATACTCTACCGGGTGCAGTTGCGACCTTAGAGGTCGCAGCTCTGTCATATGCAGCTAGTCAAAACCAAACAGTGGAAATTTGCAGTCTGGGGTGCACTTGCATTCACCTTGCTATCACTCTATCCCCAGTTTCTTATGTGGGGTGTCCGCGGGCGGAACTGGAACGGTAGTTATGCGGAACTACATGGCGACGAATGGGTCTATTCCGCTTATGTACAGGCCTTAATTGACGGCCGACCGCGCCGTAATGATTCCTATACTGGACGTGACGACCGGTCCGGGGCTCCCCAGCCTGAGTCCCTTTTTTCCATTCAGTTTGTCCCCGCCTACCTGGTTGCCCTTCCAGCTCGGTTAGTCGGCGTGTCGTCGTCCACGGCGTTCATCGTCCTGGCGGTGCTCGCGCCTTTCTTGGCGTGTCTGGCTATTTTCTGGCTACTCTTTAATCTGACTCGAGATGGGAAACTGGCGGCTGCCGGATCTGTAATTATCCTGTGCTTTGGAGCACTCGCGGCAGGTCAAGGATTAATACATGTGCTGGTCTCGGGTGATCAGTACTCATTCCTTCCGTTCTTAAGGCGCTACGAACCTGCGGCGCCCTTTCCCCTCTTCTTTGTTTTCTGCACGTTCGTTTGGAAATCATTAAACGACGACCACCGCCACTCTCTTGCCTGGGCGGCGGCTGCGGGCCTCGCTTTAGACGCTCTGATTTTTTCCTATTTCTTCCTGTGGACCGCTGCGTTTGCCTGGTTCGCTTGTCTGGCACTTCTTTGGTTTGCAGCCTATCCCGACAGACTACGCCACGACATCAAGTCATTCGTCGCGGTCTTTTTGCTGGGTGTGGCAGCGCTCGCCCCGTATGTCGTTTTGCTATCGCGCCGTTCGGCCACAATGGATGCCGGTCAGAAGTTGACGATTTCGCACGCGCCGGATCTTTTTCGCGTCCCGGAGCTGATCGGGTTCCTGACGATTGCCTTGATTGTCTTTGGCCACTTGCGCGGACGCATCAACTGGCGCACAACCGAGACCTTGTTTGCCGCCTCCTTCGCCCTGATGCCATTGGTTGTATTCAACCAGCAGGTCATTACTGGTCGCTCGCTCCAGCCTTTTCACTACGAGCAGTTTATCGCGAACTATGTGGCTTTGGTTGGTCTGGTAGTGGCGAGTGCAATTGTCTCGCGTGGGAAGAAAGGTGCACCGATTCGCTACCGCCTCGTTGGTTGGTTGGTCTTTGTCGCACTCTGGTGGGCGGGAATGGAAGTACTAGCGCCTACAAAGGTAATAAATAGAGACAACCAGTTCATAGATCGCGCGGCAGCGGTCTGCCAGCGACTCGGAAAACTGTCGAAAACTGACGAAAGAATTGCCCGGATCAATTTCGAGACAGATTCCTATCCTCTGGTGCTGGCTAGCGATAACAAAGTGGCGGTAATCTTGCCGACGTTTGCGCCCCACGCAGTATTGTGGGCGCCGCACTTCGACTTCCTAAACCTCCGACCCGGAGAAAGCAGAGAGCGCTTCTATGAGTATCTGTATTACACGGATGTAGATGGAACGAGGCTCGCGACGGAACTGCGCAAACCCATGAGTTCTTTTGCTGCCGCAGCCTTTGGCCATGAGCGCGTGATCCCTGATCTGTCTGTACAAGCCAAACCGATTACGGTTGAAGAGATCGCGACCCAAGTGGCGAAATATCAGTCCTATTACTCTTCCTTCACGCGCGCACAAGCAGTTCAGCACATTCTTTCGTATGTCATTGTGCCAGTGACGGTAGGTCCTAACCTATCGAATTTGGATCGTTGGTATCAGCGTGACAAAGGCGAGCAAGTCGGCGACTACATTCTGTATCGGGTCCAACTACGACCGTGATGTCCGATATGCTTCAGCTTGTCGTTTTCTAGCAATGAAGTCTTCCTGGATAGTCAGCGACAAGCTGAAGAAGCATATCGGACATTAAGACAATGGCTATTTGAGAAAATCGATCAGCGCGGCATTCACTTCATTCACTGCCTCGTTTTGCACCCAATGGCCGCTGTCAGGAATACGCACTTCGCTGTATGGGCCACTAACGTAATTCTCCACACCCCTGACAGTTCTGGGAATGATTGCGAAGTCCTGCTCGCCGAAAATGAACAACGTCGGTACCGAGACGCGTCTATCCCCTATCGGCCTTCTGTCACTACGATCGCGAAACATTATCCGACCAACATTCGCACGGTAGTAATTGATCGCAGCGGTTAGCGCTCCTGGCTGACGCATGGCCTGTTTGTAGGATTCGACGTCGCTGTCCGAAAAGGTGTTCCTTCTGAACACCGTCTCCCGAAATGTCCGATCAAGCCCGCTGAGATTCTTTCGGCGAATTAGCCACTCTGGGAGACCCGGAACCTGAAAGAAGAACATGTACCAGCTTCGAAGTAACTGTCGAAATGTAATGTTGGCGCGCCAAGCTGCTGCCGGAGGCACCTGCATCACGGCCAGCTTCGACACCCGTTCCGGATATTTTTGCGCGACAGCCCACGCTACACCGGCTCCCCAATCGTGACCGATGATCGCGGCCTTATCAGTGCCAAAGAACTTGATAAGCCCAAGGACGTCTTCCACTAACGCGTCAATTCGGTAGTCTTCAATTCGCGAAGGCTTATCGCTCAGATTGTAGCCACGCATGTCAGGAGCGATTACGTGATGTCGATCTGCGAGCGCCGGCAACTGATGTCGCCACGAGTACCAGAACTCAGGAAAGCCATGCAACAGGATAACTAGATTGTCATTATTACTGCCGCACTCAGCATAATGCAGCCGAATGCCGTCGAGTTGGGCGTAGCCATGGGTGATCGTCTCTTCACTGGGATTGGAAGATTCCCGCATCTCGATGGTGTGGGCGTCAATCCTTTCAACTCAGGTTAAATTCGCCTGCCTCGTTGTCAGGTATCTCAATCTCCATCCTCAATAACGCGGTGGAGAAAGTCTTCCCCTGTGCGTCAGTCATTAAAGACAACGTGCCGCCACCGCCAAGGCTTTCGTGCAAAAGAAAATTCAACGCTCCAAGATTCGGTAATTCAAATCTCTCAACTTCGCCTTTGCAGATGCCTTTAAAGTGTTGCTTAACGCGCTCGGCCGTTACCTCTCGAACAAGGAGGGGATAAAACTCTTCATGCAACGCTATCAAGCCAACATTGGCGGTATCACCCTTGTCACCTGAGCGCGCATGAGCAATCCTTGTCAGCTGAACTTTCACGCTTCAAGTACCTCAACTATCGGTGTGATCTCTTCTTTCGGAATCAGCGCGGGCCAATAGGCTACTATCTCTTCAACCTTCGGTCGTCCGCCGGCAAAACCCGTCACCGCCGGAGGTCCTGTTAGGATCAGCGGAGCAATCTCTTTTGTAAATCGCTCGACCGCAGTTCGGTTCTCACCGCGCACGCCGACACGCAATTGTACTTCAGGCAGATCACTCCGCGGCTCTCCGGCCAGCGGACCATGCGTGGCGTTGACGCCGACAAACTCCGTCAAGACCTGGTCAAAGTGCAGTCCCAGCCGATCGAGACGCATTCGCAGTATCCTGTCAGCTGCCTTCGCCTTCTCGTAAGCATCAGGCCAGGCGTAGACAAGGGTGCCAACCGCCTTAAATCCGGCTGAATAACTGATTGAGACTTTGAGAAACTTCGTTGACGGGCGGCCCTCGATTCCATAGACCCGGACGCGATCACGGCCCTCGTATTCAAGATGGACGGTAGTAAAATCCGCAACACAATCCGGGGTAATGTATTCGCGTGGATCACCCATCTCATAAACAAGCTGTTCCTTAATAGATGGAATAATCACCCAGCCACCGGTGCGTTCATGTTTTGTAATGACAAAGGTTCCATCGGGTGATGCTTCGACGATTGGGAAACCTACATCGGCGAGATTCGGAACACTGCTCCATTCATACTGGCAATTGCCGCCCGAAGCCTGCGCACCGCATTCGATGATGTGTCCCGCAATGGTGCCGGCGGAAAGCCGGTGCCAATCGTCGGCCGCCCAGCCAAACTCATGAATCATTGGAGCAAGTGTGAGACCGGTGTCCGTGGCCCTGCCAGTTATTACGATTTGCGCCCCTCGATTCAGAGCTTCAACCATAGGCCAGGCGCCGAGATAAGCATTCGCGCTCTGAATGCGGTCGCGAACAGTTGAGACCGGCTCACCAGTGTCCATGTTGCGCAACTCGATCCCACGCGCCAGAAACTCGTCCAGCCGCGACATAATGTCATCGCCGGTAACTATGCCGATGCGAACCTTGCCTGCAAAACCAAGCTCTCGAGCTATCTCGCGAACCGCATCAGCGCAGCCCTGCACGTTCACGCCGCCTGCATTAGCAGTAACTCGGATATTGCGCTCAATGCATGTGGGCAATATGCGACGCATCAATGGCACAAAATCTTTCGCATAGCCAGCACTTGGGTCGCGAGCTTTCTGTTTCTGCATTATCGACATCGTAACTTCTGCCAGGTAATCAAGCATCAGATAGTCAATCGGTCCGCCTTCCACTTGACGTACCGGCGCCTCGGGAAGATCGCCCCAAAAGCCCTGCCCTGCCGCAATGCGAATCTTTTGCTTCATTTGATGGCAAACACCTTCATTAGTGGACTTGGTCCATATGTAAAGTTATCTCCTTGAGGTGCTTCGGACTTTAGTCTGTTTGTCGGGAAACATGCAAATGCGGGCGATGTACCTTCAGAATACATCGCCCACACATCAATAGCCTACAACCGTATTACGATCAAGAAACCAACCCGGCAACTCCAAAGGAGCTTCTGGGCTCTCTTTCAAACAAGCCTCAAGTCATCCTCGACTGGGAGTTGGGCTCGGAGTAGGAGTTGGGCTCGGAGTAGGAGTTGGGCTCGGAGTAGGAGTTGGGCTCGGGCTTGGAGCCGGACTCCCGCTCGGAGCTGGACTCGGGGGCGGCGTCGGACTCGGTAAAGGGCTTTCACTAGGAGTCGGAACCGGTGCCGGGCTTTCACTCGGTATCGGGCTCGGAACCGTAGTCGGACTCGGCGCTGTAGTCGGATTCACGGTTGTGTTAACAGTAGAGGGCCTCACATTCCCGCGCCGCGTTCTTCCGCGAGCTGGAGTTCGCGGCGTTATCACATCGGCAGGGGTTGGACCAGCCTCAGCAGGACTGGTTACCTCTGTACCAGTAGCCGCCGGCACCGGTTGTGGCGAGCGCGGACTTCGCCGCTTGCTCGCAACTGTTCGCGATGGCATGAACGAACACGTATGCGTCGAACCAGCAACCGGCATTAGTGTGAGGCGGTCACCGCTCTTCCGTGCTCGCAGCGAGATTATTTGTGGCGTAGTAGCCGGCGTGCCTGCCGTCGGAGTCGCGGTGTCACCTGTCTGAAGTGCCACCGCTGTGTAACCACGTGTAGTGGAAGCAACAATGCGCCCTGTCTTCCCGTCTGCTGTCGTAAATTGGTTTCCATTTATCGTGAGCGTCGTGTCGCCAGTTAAGCCGACGTCGTCACAATTGAAGGTACCGGTGTAAGTGCCCGAAAGATCGGTCTGCTCAGTCTGGGCCGTTGCTGTCGCAGTCGTATCGGTCGCCTTTGGTGTCTGTCGAGCGCGTTTCCTTTTCGTTGTTGTCCTCGGTGTTGTCGCTTCAGTCTGCATAGCAGGCGTCGCTTCGACCGCGTTTGGCGTTGATGGATCCTGCGCCACTACGGTCGCAGCCGCCGCTTTGTTATTCGACTTAGCACCACCACGCCTGCTGGCGCGAGTGCTCATTGTGTTGCTCTTCTGCGTATTTGAGTTTGCGTTTTGGCTTGCCGGATCCTGGGCCTTAACGAGTAGGTTGAAAGTCGCGAAAACTACCGCAAAAGCCACCGTTATTAGAATCTTTTTGCCCATGAATCATCTCCTCCCTATACGTCTGGTGCGCAACTCAGCGTGGCGATTGCGCTTGTCGATTCCAATGTTTGGGGGGCATTCACAAGCAGGCGGGAACGGTATCCTTGTATCACTCCAACGGCCAGGATCTCAACCGAATGTGGAAAACGCGAGGAGAATGTAGCAGAAATGTGTCAGACTAGGTTCTGGGGGAGTACAAACTGTCCGACGTGGGGACCCTGATAGTTCAGACTTGTCCTTAGCGAAAGTTCTAACGCATCGCGAGTATCATCCGGCGCGATCACCGCGTCAACAAATCCGCGAGCTGCTGCATATTTTGCATCGAGTTCCATATCGTAGGTTTCCCGCACCTTGTCCATCTCGGCGTTCAAGGTTTCATCGGGTGATTGCCCGCTCTTCTTGAGCTTCTCGATTTGACTCCCGAAAACTGCCTGCACTGCCGAATCGCCCTCCATCACACCCATGCGCCCGGTGGGCCAGCTATAGATGAAGTCGGGATCGAATCCCTGTCCTGCCATGGCATAATAACCAGCGCCGGAGGCATGATTCACCGTCAGCACTATTTTGGGTACGACCGCAGTTGCCATGGCTTCAACGAATTTCGCGCCCGCGCGAATGATGCCGGAATGTTCGGCCTCGGATCCGACCATGAAACCCGACACGTCTTGAATGAACAGCAATGGCGTTTGATGTCGCGCGCAAGTCTCAATGAAATACGCGACCTTCTCGGCCGACTCGGTATAGATAATGCCGCCAAACCTCGGCGGTCCACCACCGGGCTTCCGAACCATCCCACGATGGTTCGCGATTACTCCAACCTGAATACCGCGAACACGCGCATGTCCGGTTATCACCTCTCTTGCATAGTCCGCTTGAAACTCATCGAGATTACCGTCGTCGAGCAAGCACTCCAGTAACTGTCTAACGTCGTAGGGCTGCCGATGATCCTCCGGAATAATTCGGTAGAGATCCTCGACTGGTCGTTTGGGCTCGCGCGCGTGTTCAATCGAGATTGCGCATGCTGGCTTTGGAAGCTCTGAAACAAACCCGCGAATCTTGGCAATGCAAGCTTCGTCATCAGCGACTTTATAGTGGGCCACTCCTGACAACTCGTTATGGGCGCGAGCGCCACCAAGAGTTTCGTTGTCGATCGTTTGTCCTGTCGCTCCCTTTACGAGGTTCGCCCCACCGAGTCCCATGAACGACGTCCCTTCAACCATAATAATGATGTCAGACAAAGCGGGCAGATAGGCGCCGCCGGCAATACACGGACCCATCACTGCCGCTATCTGGGGCACCTTCAAATAACGCCGCATGATCGAGTTGTAGTAGAAGATTCTGGACGCGCCATACTGGCCCGGGAAGACGCCACCCTGATACGGTAGGTTGACACCGGCTGAATCAACCAGGTAAATAATCGGGACACGCGATCGCATCGCGATCTCCTGGGCGCGCAGGATTTTCTTGATAGTTTCCGGCCACCACGACCCCGCCTTGACTGTGGCGTCGTTGGCTACTATTACGACTTCTCTGGCACCAACGCGGCCCACAACCGTAACCACTCCTGCGGCGGGGGCTCCTCCTTGGTATTGATCATAAGCGACTAATAATCCGATTTCCTGGGCGTAGGAGTTTTTATCAAGCAGTAGATCTATTCGCTCTCGAGCTGTGAGTTTGCCCTGAACGTGTTGTCGTTCAATTTTGTCAGGACCACCGCCGGCGCGGAGCTGCGCCTCGAGACGTCTGAGTTCGTCAGTCAATTCACGCAAACGTTCTGGGGACTTTTTCGAGGCCGGTCCGTTGTCAGACTTCTTCATGAGAAAATGAACAAGGCTCTTTGCTACCGCAGGATGTCATTTCGCAGCGACAAAGGAAATTAACATAACGAACGGTCTACTGCCACAATAGGCGCAGCAGATTCTTAGCATCCACCTGACTGGGAACGCCTTCAAGAATCGACACTCGTGAGCCGCGAAGCTGCAACACGACCGCGCCTTCCGACGTCTGCCAGACCTGGCGCTCCTGTCCTTTTACGGAAGTAGTCTCGCTAGCCCTGGAGCCGGCATAACGTCGCGAGGTACGTTTGGCATAGGCATCAAAGAATTCCTTTGCGTCGGTCTCCGTATCCCAAACAGTCATCTGCGCCACGCAAACATCGCCGGGAGTGGTTCCTTCGTAGATCTCATAACGATCGCCGGCCCACCCCGCGGCGGCGCGTTTCGACTCGGCCGGATCGTTTAGAAATTGATCCAGTATCAAGTAATAACTCCACTCACCGTTAACATCATAATCAATCCGCTTCCAACCCGATCCCAAGACGCTTCTCAAGTCAGGTAGAGTTACCTTCACCGGTGCTTCGTAAGAGAGGTACTTGTCGATATGCAGGATCTGTTCGCTCGATTGCGGCAACTTCGTAAAGGCCTGCGAGACCAAGGCCCACCCGCCGCGCCGGTAAAGCTGCGTGGTCCATTCCGAGCCCTGTTCGTAAGGAAACACCAGGGATTCACGAAGGGCCCGCGGCGCCTGCTTAAATTGGTCAGACGACATTCCTTCCGCACCAAGTGAACGGATGAATGCCAGGGCTACCAGCGGATTCTTAGCCATATAGAAGGTCATAGTTAAAGTAGCATCGCCTTCCACCAATGCGTGAATTGCAAGCTCGGCATCCGCATCTCCTTTGGGCCACTTCTCAAAACGTCGCAGGTTGAAATGCTGGTCTTGTAAGGCGTGGGTTAATTCGTGGGCCATGACCGGCTTTTGTCCCTCGAGCTCAATCCAGTCGGCCAGGTAAAACTGCTGCGCCTTAGGATCGTAGTACCCGGCCACTTGTTCGGTTAATAACTTAATTAGAAACGGCCGGTATTGGAAATCTGCTGGCGCGAGTCCGAATTTCTTCAGGGAAACCTCCGTGGCATGCATGTCTGCGGGCGTGCTCTCTTCGTCGAGATTCTTAATGATCATTCGCTCGATATCAGTGCGAGACTGTGCGCCACTTTTTACCGGCTTTAGTATCGGCAACTCCCGCAGTTCGCTGGTCTCTTTTAAAACAGCATCGGTAGTCGCAATAATCGCTGCGTTTCTTCCAGTGGCGGTTGCCACACTCGCGCCTTGAGGACCATCGGCGAAAGCGCGATTGTTTACCAACAAGTTGATGGTCAACAGACAAAAAAGACACAGTAGCGCCAGCACGCGACAATTTTGCTTTGACATCATTGGTCTTTCACTCTTATAGTCCGCTAAACGTTTCCAGCTAAGTCTTAATAGAAGTCTCATTCGTATCTCTTTTTCAGAGTTCGGAGGCATTCGTTCAGATGACAAGCCCCGCTCCTGTGGATGTCTTCAGTGTTTGGCACGAGACGCGGCTGCGTGTCCGTTACTCTGAAACGGACAAGATGGGCATCGTCTATTATGCCAACTATTTGGTCTGGTTCGAAATCGGCAGGACCGAATATTGTCGGGCACGCGGGTTTTCGTACCGGGACATGGAAGAAAATGAGAATGCTTTTCTCGTCGTCGCGGAGAGTTACTGTCGCTATAAGGCTCCGGCCTACTATGACGACGAACTAATCATTAGGACTCACATCACCGAATTGCGGCGACGTTCTCTGCGTTTTGGCTACGAAATTGTTCGGGTATCCGATGACCAGGTTGTCGCCGAAGGAGAGACCGGGCATGTCGTGACCGATTCAAGCGGGCGTGTGCGTTCTTTCCCCGAAGGATATGCGCAGCGATTGCTTGCCCCCATCAAGCATCCCGCTGGCGAGGTCGTCCCCAGCGAGACTGGACCCGAGTAATAGCGATAGAATCCGTCCGCCTGGAGTTTTCAAGGGTTTTGCCTAACAACACTACTGAGCCATCTCTAAGATCTCTCTCTTAGACCTCTCTCTCCTTTCTGTCACAACTAAGCAGCTCGTGGTGTCTTTGTAGTAGAAGGGACAAGCGACATTTTCTGTGTAACTTTTGTCGCCGCCACGCGTTTACTTAGTGTTGACAAGCTAATAGTGGAACTCACCGGCTTTAGTAAGCGTTTAGTTTTTAAAACCGGTGCGAAAAATGCCTTGGACCGCTGTCCTTCAGAAGGGTTTTCACCGGCTCTCGAGCCATGATAATGATGATCTAATGAGATAGAGTAAGAGCCCCGCTGCTACTTGAGATAGCACGAGGCTCCGATGACAACACAAGTTCGGCGGCCATTTATGGCGCACGAAAGATGCATCGTCCTACCGGCCCGCATCTTAGCGCACATGGTAGCGAACTTCAACTTCGCAATCTTTACTGAAAACTTCCCCATGACGCGCTTCGACTCCAACGTTTAACTACTTGCCACTTGCGGCGTAGCCCACGAGGAAAAGCGCGAGACCTTCTGGCGGTAAAAGGAGGCTGGACGTGCGCTACTACCGTTCAATTTATCTGACTCTGATCATTCTGATCCTCTCCAGCAATGTATTCGTGCGCGCGCAGACTCCTGAGACTGCGCTCAATTATTACAACCGGGGGGTCGAGAAGTCCGAAAGAGGCGACCAAGATGGCGCGATCGAGGATTTCACCAGGGCCATTGAGATCAGCTCTCGCCTTATTTCCAAAAAACACAATTCGAGTCAGCTGTTACAGAACACAAACAGATTCAATACTTCCGCCGAATCTGACAGCATTACAGCAATCGATCCGTTTACGGCGAGGGCCTATACGAATCGGGGAGCCGTCCGATATCAAAAAGGAGATGTCGACGCAGCCATTGACGATTTCAACCGTGCAATAGAGATCAATCCGGGTCTGGCAGGGGCCTATGTTAACCGTGGAACGGGACGTCGCTTGAAAGGCGACTTGCAGGGCGCGTTAACCGACTTCAATCGGTCCCTGGCAATAGATCGACGCCTGATCGAAGCCTATAATAACCGCGGAACGCTGCGACAGGATCTGGGGGACATTGACGGAGCGCTCGCTGATCTCAACCAGGCGATCGCCCTCAGTCCTCGGCTCGCCGAGGCCTACTATCATCGTGGTTATGTCCAAATTGACCGGAAAGATTTTCAGCAGGCAATATTGGATTTCGATAAGGCCATTCAATTGAAGCCCGGTATGGCGTGGGCATACCAGGGCCGCGGCACCGCCCGCATGGACGTGGTCGATCTGGACGGGGCGATTGCAGACTTTAGCCGCGCAGTGGAACTCAATCCAAACCTTTACGCCGCATATACAAATCGTGGATTGGCATTGTTGCTGCAGGGCAAGGATCTCGAAGCACAAAAAGATTTCGAGAAGGTTCTATCATTGGCGCCAAGTATGAAGTCCGACCTTGACCATCGGATCCAATTGGCGAAACAGGCGCGGCGGCCACTCCGGTAGTGTCTACTGCACATGACTGAGATTCAGTCGTTGTATTTCCCGCGCCTGCCCATTGCTCTCATCGACATCAACGACTACGGCACAGATCCGAACTTCGCCATTTGAATGTTCCGCTCGACGCGCGATGGCCGAAGTGAATCGCGCAATCACGTCGGCCTTGTTCATACCAATTACGCCTGAGTAGCTTCCGGTCATTCCCACGTCGGTAAGATAGGCCGTGCCCTTTGGCAGTATTCGCTCATCAGCAGTTTGCACGTGAGTGTGTGTGCCAACAACTGCCGAGACCCGGCCATCCAAATACCATCCCATTGCGACTTTTTCCGAAGTGGCTTCGGCGTGCATATCAACGATTCTTACTCTTGTTTCTGGCGGCAAAGTTTCCAGTACACTATCGACGATACGAAAGGGATCGTCGGAGGGAGGCATGAAAACCCGCCCCATCAAATTAACAACGGCGACCTTCACACCACGAATCTCCCCAGACCAGGAACCACTGCCGGGAGTGTTTGGTGGATAATTG
>Ga0137359_10002158_pt1 | contig 15783 bp, 8 predicted proteins | sample Mad1_40_16metaG_FD_108281 | JGI IMG/M metagenome (GOLD analysis project Ga0137359, IMG submission 108281) | Vadose zone soil microbial communities from Angelo Coast Range Reserve, California, USA - Mad1_40_16 metaG | ecosystem: Environmental > Terrestrial > Soil > Vadose zone | place: USA... | reverse complement strand
GCGATGAAGAGCATCTCGCTGGGCTGCAATTCTTTCTTCAGCATGCTCAGCTCGTTCATCAAATCATCGTCAATGTGCAGGCGGCCGGCAGTGTCCACCAGGATTACATCGCTGGCAGAAAGTCTTGCTTCCTTAATGGCGCCCTTGACGATTTCGAGCGGCTTGTCCGTTCCGGCCCCGGGCCAGATCGCTGTGCCAACCGCCTTCGCCACCTGCGCGAGTTGCTCGCGCGCGGCGGGGCGATAGACGTCAGTAGAGACGACCAGCGGCCGATGGCCATGCTGCGAAAGCCATTTTGCAAGTTTCCCCGTGGTGGTGGTCTTACCGGAACCTTGCAGACCGACAATCATCCACACCGACGGCGGGCGCGAAGCGAAGATCGGCTTGGCGTGCTTGCCAAGCATGGCCGCAAGTTCGTCGCGAACGACCTTGACGACCTGCTGGTCGGGCGAAAGCTGCAGCATGACCTCGCTGCCGATTGCTTTCGCGCGGATATTGGCCAGAAGTTCATCGGCCACGCCGACGTTAACGTCACCTTCCAGCAGCGCCTCGCGAATTTCCCCAAGTGCCGTGTTCAGGTGCTCGTCCGTGAGTTTCCCCTGACCGCGTAGGTTCTTGAAGGTGCGCTGCAGCTTCTCTGTGAGGTTTTCAAACATGGTTCGTTACAAGCGACTCGGGATTGCTGACTGGTGAAAATCTATATTAGGCTTCTGAATCCTGCGGGGTCAAACCTGTGCCGCGCGCGGCATCTCCTAATAGCTCGGAAAATACTACTTTCCATGCTGGCCAGAGTACAATTGAGATTCCTATGGCGAACCATGCTCAAGAAGCGCCGCCGGCACCAAGTGATCGGCACACTCCTCCTCTCGAAGAAGAAGTGCTCGACATTGTCGAAGAAGCATCTCTCGAATCTTTCCCCGCCAGTGACCCGCCCTCATGGAATGCCGGAGATCAAAAGCGGCAGTCGCTGAAACGCGCGAAGACTGCCTGATTTGGCGTCCCGTCAAATGGGGGAAATCCCGACAGAAGTTGCAACGTATCCACAAATCGCAGGCACACCTGTCCCGCTCGCCGACAAGGGTCGATGTAAACTCCAGCCGCCGGTACACAGAAAAACCAGTTAAAACGTGAGCTTGATGCCCACTTGTGCGGCGAAGGGGATCCCCACAGTGGTGCCCGGGCCGAAGAAGTCGCCGAGGGCTCCGGCAGGAACGAGCAATTGCCTGCCGCTGGTGACGGGAACGGAGCACGCTGGTGTTGGACAAAGCGCAGTTACGTTTGCTAGATCGTTCACGGGAACGGGCAGGGCGCTGATATCGCCAACGTAGTTGTTGCCTGGATTACTGCGATTGAAAAGGTTGAAGAATTCGAGGAACGGAGTGAGCGACCAGCGTTCGTGGAATTTGATGGGACGGCTCACCCGCAAATCGGTTTGCATGTACGGCGTGCCGCGGAATTGGTCGAGCGTGGACTTCAAGCCATTGATCACCACGCGATCGCCGGCGGGAGTGGTCAGCGTGATGGGCCGGGCGGTCTCCCACTGAGAAAGGAATGTCACATCGAAACCAGCGGGAACGTGAACGGTTCCTGCCAGTACGAAACGATGACGGACGTCTTCGCCGGATGGGCCGTAATCTCCTGGAGCGAAGGCGTTGAAGGGATCGCACACGCCGTTCACATAATCAAAGAGCTCGCCGATTTGGCATCCCCACGTTTTTGCGCTGGATAACGTGTAGTTAGCGACGAGATTCAGGCGCGGTGACACGTTGCCTTGCAGGTGCACTGCAAGAGACTTGTAGCTGGAACGATTGTCCGTGCGAAATACAGAGACGTTTGGAAAATCGTAGCGCCGGTAGCCGTGCATCCCAGTCTCTAAAGTGTAGTCCGCGCTCAGAATCCAGTTGGCGTTGAAGGCGTGTTGAACGCCAGCCGTAGCATGTAGTGCGTAAGGCGTGTGGTAATTCGGATCGATCAGCGAAGCCGGGCCGGAAGCATTCTTGATATCGAAACTGTTCACAGCGTTGAACGCCTCTACCCAGCCATTTTGCGCCAGGTCGTTGAAATACAACCCGACACCGCCGCGCAGCACGGTGGTTCCCGATGACCCGACTCCGTAAGCGAGGCCGAGCCGCGGCGCGAAAGCTTTGCGGTAGTCGTGAGGAATGCCCGAGACGACTCCATTGCCAGCCAGGGCGGGATTCGCGCTCTGGTCGTGCCCCGACGCGTTGAAGAGTCCGAACGTGGTGTCGTAGCGCAGTCCGTAGTTGATGGTCAGATGCGGAATGATGCGCCAGGAGTCTTGGGTGTAAATACCCAGCCGCTGCACGTTTTGTGAAAAGCTGCCATCGCCGGCGGGAGCAAAGGTCGTGAAAGGACACGGAGGATTCGGCGGCTGGTTTGCAGGATCGTTCGGATCGCAGGACATGATAGCTGCAAGCTGGCTCTGATTTGTGAGATAGAAGCTGGGATCCTGCGGCGGGGAGTAAACGAATTCTGCAGTGGCGGCCAGGGCTCCGCTCAGGACCGGTTCGTGAATAAAGTTGACGCCGAAACGCAACGCATGTCGGCCGTGGACGTGACTGAGGTCATAGCGGAACTGATATTTTTCCTGGTTGCGCAGCACCGGAAAAGCGGTAATCGGAGTGAAGAATTGGTTGTCGCCGAAAGTCTCTACCCCGGAGATCGTACTCAAGGTTGACGTGAAGGGGAACGCCAGGGCGAACCCGAGGTTCGCGTTGCGCGTGGCGGTCAGATGCAACCCGCTGGCGTTGAAAACAAACGATCCAACCCAGTACGGCACAAACGTGTATTGGTTGCCTACTACAAGGCTCATGTAATTGTTATGAGAAGTCGCGCCCGTCGAGGGAAGCGCCGCCTGCTGCACCATGGCGTTGTGCGTGATGTAACTGTCGGCAGCGGCGCGGAGAAACCACTGCGAACCTGCGGATTGCGCCCAGTCCAGACGTGCCGTGGCCAAATAATCCCGGAACGGTACCGAGACATTGCTGGGTACAGCAATCGCATTGACGGTGCCGACAGGTGTGCTGATCAAGCCTTGCGAGGCGAGTTGTGCGAGCGCCTTGAACTCCGTCTGGCTGGTGGGGCTGTAGGCAATGCTGGCGTTTTCGTGTACGTATTCGAAAGACGAAAAAAACCAGACCTTATCTCTGACAACCGGACCGCCCAGGGTGGCCACGTAATTTTGCCGTGAGAACGGTTGCTTGGGATCGGGAGCAGGGTTGTCAATCGGGAAGCGCGCATTGAGATTGGCGGCCCGGCCGTAGAAGCCCTCGTCGCCGTGCCACTCGTTGGTCCCACGCTTGGTGGTGATGACGACGGATGCAGCGGTCGTGCCACCTGTGTCCGCATCTTCCTGCGCGGTCCGCATGGCAAACTCCTGGATAGCATCGGGCGAGAAGTTCTGCAGGAATCCGCCAATCCAGTCGTCGGAATTGTCGCCGCCATCGACGGAGATTTCATTGTTCAGGCCGGAGCTGCCGCCCGTGGAAACTGCGGTGATGCGCGCTTTGGTGGGATCGGAAGGCTCCAGTGGTTCCGTTCCCGGAGCTAAGTAAGCGATATTCGCAAAACTGCGTGCTGCGAGCGGGATCGTTTGCAAGTCCTGCGCAGTGACCACCGCCTGATGAACGGCGCTGGCTGTATCGATTGGTTGCGCGGTGATAGAAGAGGCTTGCGCCTGGACGCTCACGGATTGCTGGACTGTCAGCGGTTTCAGGGTCACCCCAAGTTCGTGGACGGAGCTGATTCGTACGATCACCTCGGCACTTGCTTCCGCAAATCCGCTGGCCTGGACTCTCACGCGATAGGCGCCGGGCAGCAAATCGTCAATTCGAAACTCGCCCCGCAAGTCGGTGACGATTTCGCGCTGAAATGAGGATTCAGAGGCTTGAACAATGATTTTCGCGGCGGGCACACGCCCGCCGTTTGAATCCTGCACAAAGCCGCGCAGTGCGCCGCGAAATTCCTGCGCGGGAGCTTTTATCGCCCCCGCGAAGCACAGAACTAGATAAAAACAGCCTATCGTGCGTACCTGACGAACGAACTGGCTCATAAATAAGGAGGCCAACACCCGGTTGGAATTTAAGACGCGCGAATAGCACCTTGCGTTACAGTGGGCCGGCCCGGCGCATAGTATACGTTGGAAACGGCAGCGCCGCACGCCGGGAGTGTGCAGGCCCTTCGGAGGAAAACTTCCCAACAAAACTTTGGTGAAATGTGATGGGCGGACCTTGCGATCCACCCCAGCGCGTTAAAGGTTGGCTCTTCGCCGCCCAGGCCGAGGCGATCAGTTCCTGGGAAAAGGCCGGGGGCACCTGTTTGAAGCAGGCGTAGCGATAAAGCGCCGCGTTGAAGATTCCTCCTACTGCGGACATGAAAACCGAAAGCAGGAGGAAATAAAGAAACATCACGGCCAGGCCGAAGAGCAGTCCGGCGCTGCCTCCGAGAACGCCGGCGACGTCCACCAGGCCGATGCCGGGAAGCATGAGCACCAGAGAAACGAGACTGAGGCTGAATCCGCCAATGACTTTTTCTCCCCATGTCGCGGAAGAGTTCGCGGAGCGTTTTACGGCATCAATCGGGGTAAGGTCTTCGAAGGCCAGTACCGGAACCACGAAGTAGCAGGCCAGCGTGCAGGCGACGCCGATGATCCTCATGATAATGCGGCCGAAAATGCCGAGGCGTTCTTCCAGAGTGCGCAGAATGACGCCGAGGGTTGCGGCCACGAGCGCCCATTGGAGAATCGTGGCTTTGCGCTCCCAAGCCAGCTCGATGCCGTCGCGAAACAAGCGGTTGTGTGCGGCAGGGGCCGAAGGGATAGCTTTCGTTAAGATGCCGTCAAGGGGTAGTGGTTCCTTTCTGACGGAGTAAACCATCCCGAGTCCGAGTCGGTGTTTTCCCGCAGCAAGACGCGCAGCTTCTTGTGCGCGCGGTGAAGCTGGGCTTTGGATGTTCCCACGGAACAATCCATCATTTCCGCAATCTCGGCGTGCTTGTAGCCTTGGACGTCGTGCAGTTCAAAGACCAGCCGGTAGCAGGCGGGCAACTTCGCGATAGCGCGCTCCAAGCAGACGCGGTCGATCGAGCCATTGAGCGACGCGTCATCGCAGCCAATCTCTCTGAAGGATTGCGCGTTCGCATCGGAGAGTTCCGCCACGCCCTCGAGTGGCACCTGCGGCGGCACCTTGCGGCGTAGGCGCATGAGCACCAGGTTTACGACCATGCGATGCAGCCAAGTGGAAAAAGCTGATTCTCCGCGAAACAAGTGGATCTTCCGAAATAATTGCAGGAAGGCTTCTTGCGTTAAATCTTCGGCTTCGCTGATGTTCCCCAGCATCCGCAGGCACAGCGCATAGATGCGGCGGCTGTGCAGTTTATAGAGCGATTCGAACGCTGCGGCGTCTCGCCGCTTCGCGCGATGGATCATTTCAGACTCGGCCATTTCGCTGGCTTGCGGGATCGGGCCGTGGTGGGTGACCGTATCTCTTCGATAAATTTCTTCGCCACGATAGTTGAGGTCCATGAGCATGCCTTCCTCGAAAGCAATTTTGGGCCCTAAACATTCTGGAACGGCGTGGGATAGGCGCAATACGGTATTCACCTGCTCTTGGAGTACCCGGGAAATACCGTAGTGCAGGCGCAGCCAGCAATCCGCTGGAAAGGGGGAGAACGCGGCCGCCTCTACCGCATCCTTCCCCCTAATGAATTAGTGACTGAGTTGCGGAGACGATTTCTTCAGTGTGGCGACCAGATCATGGGCAGCCGGAGGAACGGCGCGCGCTTGCCCGTCAATGATCTTCTGCGCATCGGTGGATTCGCCATAGAGTTTGTGATTGGCTTCATTGTCAGGCCGAAGGGTTGACCCTTCGAGGGAAACGCCGGCAAAAACGCCTCGCGCGCGTGAATAGCTCAAAATTTCCGCGCGCATGAAGGCATCGGTGTCTGCCGCAGCGGAGCGCCCCTTGGGTCCTGCAGCGACAGAAGCATCCGCGCCCAGTTTCACCTTGCTATGCAGCAGGCTGGAAGCGCCGCGGTTGTTCATAACCAGGAAAACAAAGTCGGTGGCTTCACCGCCGATCTGCAAGCCGACGCTGCCGCCTTCCAGTGCATACATCGCGGGAGCGCCCCACGGGCCGGAAAACTCCTTGCCCGTGCGGCACACCATTGCGCCGCGGCCATAACTTCCGCCGACTACGAAGGCCGCCTTGAGCACCGAGGGCATGACCACCACGCAACGCGCCTTGTCCAGCAAGTCTTGTGGGATGTTGTCCGGCACATTGAGGATCTCCTGCATTACCTTACCGGCATTCTGCAGACGATCTTCTTCGGTTTTTGCGTCGGGGTTTCGCGCAAACGTGCAGGCCCCCAACAGGAGCAGGCCCGCAACTACTGCGAAAGAAATTTTCGCGTACTTCATTATCTGCGCCTCCTTGCGCGCTAGTTTTTCTTTTTTTTGGCCTTAATTATTCTGCGAGCGGGTGGACCTCGCAGACTTCCCGATTCACCGAATGTAGAAGGCAAGTTCCCAGCCAGATGCGAACCTAATTCGCTAAGGCACTGAGATTTCAATTGCATAGAGGAGGTTTTGGGCCCTGTCTGCGCAACATTGGCAACTACTTGGTGTGTAGTTTTTGCGCGGTCGCCGAACTTCTTGCGAGTAATAGTCCTGGAAGTCTTGCGCAGTGGAACTAACATAGATGGAAGGCGAAACAGCGGCATTTCAGAGCGCCGCCACAGTTGCCCTTATGGCAGGGCAGCTGCCAGGAGAGCGGGGCATTCGTGCAACGATTTTCGGATTGGGAGAATCGAATGGAGTAAACAGATCTCCGGCCCAGGAGATGTCCCATGATTAAGCGATTGACTCCTTGGGTTTTTCTCCTCCTTTTGTTGTGTATCCCGCAGTCAGCGCTGTCGCAGACGGCTTCCATCACCGGCACGGTGAAGGACAGCACGGGTGCTGCCGTGCCACAAGCCAAGGTGACAACCCACAATAGAGCCACAAACGCTAGTCGCAGCACAGTCACAGACGATTCCGGAAACTACCGGATCACGAGCTTGTCTCCCGGCAATTATGATGTGCTCATTGAAAAGCCAGGATTCAAGACCGTGGAATACTCGCTGGTGGCGCTCACGGTGGACCATGTGCAGAATGTGGATGCCACGCTTGCGCCGAGCAGCGTCAAAGAAAAAGTGACGGTAACGGGCGAGTCTGTGGCGCCCGTGGACCTCAATGATGCGCAGATCGGAAACATCGTGACCAGCGAGCAGATCAATAGCCTTCCGCTGGTGTTGCGTGATCCCTATCAATTGGCGCTACTTTCGCCGGGCGCGAATGCGAGCAATTCGATTCTAGGCGGGCTTTCCGTGAACGGTGCGCGGGAGCGAAACAATAATTTCCTTCTGGACGGCACTGACAACAATGATGCGGACATTCCCGGTTTGACCCTGCCGCAGCCGGGCCTTGCGAGTCTCAACCCGGATGCGGTCCAAGAATTTCGGGTGATCACCAGCAACTTTTTGCCGGAGTTCGGACGGAACACCGGGGCGGTGGTGGACATCGTCAGCAGAGGCGGTATGAATGATCTCCATTCCGACCTCTACTGGGTGGGTCGATACGACGCGCTGGGAGCGCGCGACTTCTTCAACCACCAACTGAATGCCGCTGGCCAGGTAGTGGCCAAGGACGCCTACAGACGGAACACCTTCGGAGGCTCCACCGGCGGCCCACTAGTGCGGAATAAGACTTTTTGGTTCGCGAACTATGAAGGACAGCGCTTCAGCACGACGCTGACGAACAACAGCGTCGTTCCCACCGAAGCATTCAAGTCCGGACAATTCACTTACGCAGGGACGCCCATCGACGTGAGCACTCCCAGTTCTCCAAACAATATCTTTCCACTGCCTCTGGACGCAACGATGCAGAAGTTGCTGGCGTTATTTCCGGCTCCCAATGGGCCGAAAGTAGACGACGCGCGCGGACTGCTGTACTTCCCGAGCCCCTCGACCACGACGGGCGACAACGTGACCGCGCGAGTGGATCATAATTTGAGCTCCGGCGAAACATTAATGGTTCGTTATACATTCAACCGCTTCGAGGATGCGAATTTTGCCCACACCGATTATCTTCCGGGGCTGGGCGGCACGGGAACGCGGCAGCGCCGGCAAGATGCGACAGTGAAATGGACATCCATCGTCAACCGGAACCTCGTCAACGAAGCGCGGTTCGGAGCCAACAGAATCAATTTTCCGCTGACTTGCCAGGGAGTGAGCACATTTGACACCTTCAGCTCCACGGACACGTTTGGGCGCGGCGTGGATTATTTCCTGCCGGGCGTCGCGGGATTTGGCTGCATCTTGCTCAACGGGAGAGATGGATCGCAACGATTCAGCGGCACCTACACGAGCGGTGACAACGTAACGTGGACCGCGGCACAGCACACGCTTAAGGCAGGGTTTGAGTTTCGTGATGTATATGCCAATAGCTTTGACAACTTCCTTTCACGACCTCTAGCCGACTTCCAGAACTTCTCAAACTTCGGCGTGTCAGCGATTAATCCCACGGGTAACACGGCCATTGACCAGAACCAGACGTTGCAGAACATGCTCTGGGCGCTCCTTGGCGTGGAAGGATCGCAGACGCAAGCACAGTTCTTCGACAAGGCAGGCATCCGCACGGAAAACAATCTCCGGGGATTCCGTCAGCGGGAACTGGGCGCGTATATCCAGGACACCTTCAAAGCGCTGCCAAACCTTACTCTGAACTACGGCCTGCGGTACCAGTTCAATGGCGTGCCTTTTGAAGTAAACAATCTGCTCTCCACGCTTTATGTCGATCCCAGTGGCCCGGGGCCTTTCACATTCACGATCGCTGGGGATGCCAAAGGTCTGCCGCCTCTTTACAACAACGACTGGCACGACTTCGAGCCGCGAATCGGAATCGCGTGGGATCCGTTCAAACAGGGCAAGACCTCGATTCGCGCGGGGTACGGAATTTTCCACGACCGGATATTTGGACAGTTGCTGGGGCTTACGCGAGGGAATCCACCTTTCCAGCAGGTGTTTTTCGCTCCGTTTTTCGGGCCACCGCCGTGCACCTTCCCGCAGCAGATTCAAACTCCATTTCTATGTTTGGGGCCGCAGATTTCGTCGGGATTTTTGCCGCCCTCTCTGAGCGCGTCAGCCACGGTTAGGAATGGAGCGGGGATTCTGCCATTTCTTATTGATCCGCACCTTCGCATGCCCATGAATCAGAACTGGATGTTGGGAGTTCAGCACCAACTGGGCGCGGGTTTGCTGCTTGAGATTAATTATGTGGCCTCAAAGGGTACGCGGCTGCTTCGGGTCATCGATGGCAATGCGCCGAAGCGCGCGTTGGTGGCGCAGCTTGAGGCTTTCTGCGTGCCGAACAATCCGGCCAATCAGGGTTTCCGGACACCCACCGGGCAATGTGATCAGTGGACATTGCAATTTGGAAACTTATGGTTTGGAGCGGAGTCGGGATTCCTGCCTTTCGATGCCGTCAACAATAATGCATTCTTCCACACCGATTCTTTCGCTGGGGTGGCTGCGTCCATCTACCACGCGCTGCAAGCGAATGTTACGAAGAGGATGGCGCATGGAATGTCATTGCAAGCCGCGTACACCTGGGGGCATGCCATCGATAACTCCTCTGACCCGCTGGTGCCGACTCAGGGCGGCCAGCCTTTCCCGCGGAACTCCTTTGACCTGAATGCCGAACGCGGGAACTCTGATTTCGATGTCCGGCAACGGCTGGCGATCAACTATGTGTGGGATCTGCCGGTGGGCCGAGGACACGCACATCTGAGCGAAAACAGTATTGGGAAGGTCCTGGAGGGGTGGCAGATCGCGGGGATCACGACATTCGCTATGGGACTACCGTTCGATGTTTTGACGGATACCGACACAGCGCACACCGGTTTTTTTCAGCGTCCGGACTACAATCCTTCGGCCACGCCGGTGCCGGTAGCCGATCCCCGCTTGCAAACCGGACCCAACCTGGGATTCTTCTCGGTTCCGCCGTTCGGCAGGGGCGGAAATCTGGCCCGCAATAGATTTTATGGCCCCGGGATCAACAACTGGGATGTGGTGCTGCAAAAGTCCACGCAGATTTCCGAGCGCATGAGTGTGGAGTTCCGGACCGAGTTGTACAACGTCTTCAACCGCCAGCAATTCAACCAGCCTGGAAACTTTATCTCGGATCCGGGAACCTTTGGTCAATCCACGGGAGAGGTGAGGCGGCCGGATGAAACCTCCGTGGCGCGGCAGATTCAGTTCGGGTTGCGATTCAAGTTCTGAAGGAATTCGTCGGGGTTCATCCTTGTCGCAGTTGACGCCGTCACCTAGACAGGCCGTTGGGTTTGTGTAAAGTGGACCACGCGACGGGGGAACCTTGAATTTTTACTCCGATGCCATAGCGGTTGTCCGGCAGTCTATGACAGTAAACCACCTTCCCGCATGCCACATCCCGGTTCAGCGGAGTAATCCGTACCACGTCGTCAGGCTGCCAGGCTTGTTTAGAAAAAATGCGAGCGCCGTGCGCACTAATGTTATCGGTGTAGGTCTTCTCTTCTCCGTCGTTATCCGCAGACTGCGCTGGTGCGAGGCGTATTGCGACGATGATGGGGAGCCGTCTTTCCATTCTGCCACTGAGTCCGTAGTTCAAGGGTGCGCCGCTTCAATCTTGAGTGATTAACCTGAGGTGTGGCGGCGCGCTGATTCAGCTTGAAAAGTGCATCCAAGATTTCGGAGAGAAGCCATCTGTTCAGCGCATCAATGATTCTCTGGGCGGTCCGGCGCTTGGGCCACTTGATGTGTATCCAGGAAACCTGTCACCTACCTCATGTCCCACTGGATAGCATTTGGCTTCGGCGGTAACAATCGAGTGAAGACCTTAGTACCAAACCTGCGGATTATCCATAGTAACTAAATAGAATTGGGGAGCTTACGCGTCCTAGAACTGTTCTCCCAAGCGAAATCCCAGACGAGATGCGATGCCGACCACGGAAAACTAAGCGAGGCCCATTGCCATTGGGCCATTGACGGTCATCCTTCTGATCCGGACGCTCGTTCCAACGCTCCTCGGACCAATACAACGATAGGTTTTCCTCCGGGGCTAAGGAGGGAAAGCTCCAGGTCACCGGAATTCTCTACCTCAGCGCGAAACTCGCCAAACTCGTTTGTCACCGTGTTGACCATATACTCGCGGCCATCCGAGAGCGTGACGTGCACGTCGCGGCCAACCATCTCTGGACGGCTAACGTCCAGCAACTGTCCGGTGACGACAAGACGATTACCTTCTGGTGGCAATTCAATCTGAAGATCAATCTGGTACGGCTCAGCACGGTAGAGCAGCTGTCTGATGCGCCGCGGAGCCGAGCGTATTCCTACCGTGAACGGCTGCGAGAAGCTGTCGTGCAGCAGCTGAATTACGCCGGCCATTTCTTGCCGCTTGGTCGCTAAGCCGGCCAGAGCGAATGCTGCCTTGACGAAGCGAACTTTTTCCGGGGCGGGCTGGTAGCTGGCCTCGACCACCGCCGCATTGGCGACTTTCTGCCAAAGAGCAACCGTCTGCACGCAATGTTTGCGGCGCGCTCCCCGGTGCCCGTGCATCTCTTGCCGATCGCTACCAGCCAAGTGGTTCACAAAATCGCTCCATCCCACAGCATTAGAGTGCTTCATCACCGTCCCCCTTGGATTCCTCTTTGATTCTTTCCGCTACGCAGTTGGCAAATCAATTCAGCTGCTCCCATGGAAGAAGGAGAGCGCAGCCGGAGAAAAATATAGTTCGGTGGGGAATCACCCTAGCGCTTAATCAGGTGAATATAGTAATTCGTGTGACGCAATGGTCAAGAACCTCCCGGCGCGCAGGGATCGCGAGCGTTCTTCGCACATTAACGAGGGATAAGCTCTAGCGTGGAGCCGGCGGATGCGGCGCAAGAGATAGACCGGCCTGCGCTCCGCTGCAAGTCTCTGTGCGCGGTGTGCGCGGAATGGCCGTTGTGAGGAACGACCTTCAAGCGTAGAATCCGCGCAACTCGCCCTTTGGAGGGAACCATGATTGACCGCCGCGGTTTTTTGTCCTCGTTCGCGGGCATTGCGGGCGCCGCCGGTGCGCTCGGACTGCCGCCCAAGTGGAACCCGCTACTCGAGCAGGAGCCGCCGAAGCTGCCGGACAGCACGCTCTATAGTTCGAACGAAGAAGCGTACTGGACAGAAATGCGCAAGCAATTTCTGATTCCTGCCGACGAGGTCTATCTCAACAACGGGACAGTGGGATCCTCGCCGATGCCGGTGCTGCGCGCGGTGTTTGACGGTTACAACGATACCGAACAAATGGCCCAGAGCGATCCGGAAGATTATCCGATTTGGGGATATGGCGCGTGGAACGAGTTTCGCGATCCCCTGGCGGAGTTCATCGGCTGCACGCGCGATGAGCTCGCGCTAGTGCGCAATGCGACGGAAGCGAACAGCTTCATCGCGAATGGTCTGGACATGAAGCCCGGTGATGAAGTGTTGATGACCGACCAGGAACATCCTGGGGGCGAGCAGCCGTGGAACCTGCGCGCGAAGCGATACGGAATGGTGGTGAAGAAGGTCACGCTGCCGAAGCCGGTGCCAAACGCGGCAGCGGTGCTGAATCTTTTCAATGATGCCATCACCCCACGGACACGCGTGATGTTCTTTAGCCACATTCCAACCGTGACGGGCGTGGTGTTGCCGGCCAAGGAACTTTGCGGGCTGGCGCGGACGAAGGGGATTCTCTCGGCCGTGGACGGAGCGCACGTGGTCGGAATGATGCGATTGAACTTACGCGAATTGGGTTGCGACATGTATTCCTCGAGCCCGCACAAATGGCTGCAAGCGCCGAAAGGTACCGGGTTCCTTTACGTGCGAGACGAGCTCATCGACCGGTTGTGGAACACCATCGTCACCGCCGGTTGGGACGAGCCGAAGCTGCGTGCGGAGCGTTTCCAGCGGATTGGAAGCTCCAACGTGCCGGCCTTGTGGGGCTTGCGTGCGGCGGTGCAATTGGCAAATCAGATCGGGATGGAAAGGATCGAGCATCGCCACCGGCAAATGGCGGACCACATTTTGAAAGAGATGGTGAAACGCGGGGCGGAGTCATGGACGTCGCCTGATCCGGCGTTGCGCTGCGCAATTGCGGCCGTCAACGTGGCGCCGATTCAGATTACCGAAATTGAGAACTGGATGTGGAAGAACAAGAAGATCCGGATTCGTGGGGGCGCGCCGTCCAAGATCCGGCTGTCAACGCCATACTACCTGCTGCGGAAGGATGTGGATCGCTACCTCGCAGCTTTCGATGAGTATAAGAAGGACAAAACCGCGGCATGAAATCCTACATGGGCAAATTCTCTCGGTTAAGATGAGGAGAAGCGCTTCTCTCTAAATTCGTTTTCGAAGCTTTAGCTTCGCTTTCTGACGGGGTCAGAAGAAAGCATGCCGACCTCTCGCAAGATTCTTGTCGCCTCAGCGGTAGCATTGGCTTGTCACTTTGTCGCTCTAGCCATTCATTCCGCGCTGGCCAGCGGCATCATCGAATTTGCGCTCTTGTTGCTGGCAACGGCAGCTTGCTTCGAAGCTGCGGCTAGGACTGCAGGTTATGCGCGGCGATTCTGGCGGCTAATGGGCGTCGCCTTTGCCCTCTACGCCGCTGGCCAGGTATTGGCGACCTATTACGACAGTGTGCTCCATGCCTCCCTGCTGGAGTGGTGGCCAAGCGACATCTTCTTTCTGTATCACTACGCGCCGATGGCCATGGCACTCTTCCTGGCCGAGGACAGCGCGGAATCGCGCGTGTATCGCTGGCAGCACTGGCTTGATTTTGTACAAATTGGAATTGTCTCGTTCTCCGCGTACCTCTTTTTCCTGTACTTGCCTTTGCGCTCCGTCCGCCGGCCGGAAGACATCAACGCCCTGTATTGGTGGGTTTTTACCTCGCGCAATTTCATTCTGGCGTTAACGTTTGTGTTGCGGGCGGTGCTGACAAAGTCCCGGCTGGTGAAATCCCTCTTCGGGCGAATGGCTATTTTCCTGGTGTTTTTTGGGATCGGCGACTCCGTCTTCGTGTACGCCCAGACATGGCAGGGTCTGCAGTTCGGTACTTGGTACGAGCTGCTTTGGACGCTCCCACGAGTATTGATGGTGTGGCTGGCCGCAAGCTGGGTGGCGCCCAAAGAACGGGAGTCGGCGTTCAAAGAGAACTCATCGGAGTCTTTGCTCCTGGCACAATTCGCTCATATCGCGTTCCCGCTGCTGGTTTTGGCCATGGCTACGTCGGCGATTGGGCAACAGTTGAAGCTCGCCGTGGTGGCGGTTCTGGCGTCGTTCGGTTGTTCCAGCGTGCGATTGCTGCTGAGCCAGCGAGCGCAGAGTGAATTGCTTTCGCAACAAAAACGCTCGGCGGAATCCCTGAGAGCGGCGGAGGCAAAGTTCCGCGGCTTGCTGGAGTCCGCGCCGGACCCCGTGGTCGTGGTGAATCAAGAAGGCCGAATCGTGCTGGTGAACGCGCAAGCAGAAGAGACCTTTGGATATCGGCGTGAAGATTTGTTGGGGCAACCGATGGACATCTTGGTCCCCGAGAGGCTTCGGGAAAAATGTTTGGAATACCGAACCATGTTCCTCAGAGGGCCGCAAAAGTCTCCCCTGGGAACAACCTTGGAGATCTACGGATTGCGCAGGGAAGGCAGCGAGTTCCCGGTGGAGATCAAGTTGAGCATGCTGGAAACGGAAGAGGGCTTGTGGGGGTGTGCAGCCATCCGGGATCTGACAGAGCGGCGAAAACTGGAGCAGCAGTTCCGGCAAGCGCAAAAAATGGAATCCATCGGGACGCTGGCAGGTGGAATCGCGCACGATTTCAATAATTTGCTGACGGTCATCTTGAGCTATAGCAGCTACCTCGCAGAAGAGCTTCCGAGCGTTTCTAAATATCACCGAGCCGCGGAGCAAGTCCACGTGGCCGCTGAACGTGGGGCGGCGCTGACCAACCAGATGCTGGCTTTCAGCCGGAAGCAGGTGTTTCAGTTGCGCGTCCTGAATCTGAACGACATCATTCGAAACCTCCTGAAGATGCTGCAAAGGATCATTGGAGAACACATCGAGATCAAAATGGCGCTGGCGGAGGATCTGGTGCCGGTAAAAGCAGATGCCGGACAGCTCGAACAAGTGCTGATGAATCTCAGCGTCAACGCGCGCGACGCGATGCCCGAGGGCGGAAGACTCACGCTGGAAACCCAGAACGTCGAGTTGGACGAGGATTTTGTGCGGCTCCACGTGGGATCCGCGCCCGGGCCGCACACGTTGCTTATGGTTTCCGACACGGGGATGGGCATGGACGCAGCGATATTGGCGCGCATCTTTGAACCGTTTTTCACTACCAAAGGGTCCGGCCATGGAACAGGCTTGGGGTTGGCGATGGTCTACGGTGTCGTGAAACAAAGCGGCGGGTACATCGGGGCAGATAGCGAAGTGGGGAAAGGCACCACGTTCAGAATTTATTTGCCGCAGGTGGCGGAGACGGCGGAGACGACCGTATCGAAGAAACCGCAACAACATCGAAAGCAAGGTTCGGAGACGATTCTTCTGGTGGAGGACGACGCGGCGGTGCGAGACCTTGTCAGCGCGATGCTGACGGCGCAGGGTTACACCGTGCTGGTTTCGCAACAACCGCAGGATGCGGGAACGATTTGCGAACGGCATTCCGGGCGCATTCACCTGCTTATCACG
>Ga0137359_10002154_pt1 | contig 15795 bp, 13 predicted proteins | sample Mad1_40_16metaG_FD_108281 | JGI IMG/M metagenome (GOLD analysis project Ga0137359, IMG submission 108281) | Vadose zone soil microbial communities from Angelo Coast Range Reserve, California, USA - Mad1_40_16 metaG | ecosystem: Environmental > Terrestrial > Soil > Vadose zone | place: USA... | reverse complement strand
TGGGCGTGGGTACTTCTTCGTTTGGATCGTGTTCGGAATGATCGCTTTCCCGCTGGGCGTCGCGCTGGCGGCGATCGAGATGCAGCGGCCGGGGCTGGCGCGCGGTACCAATCGCGGTCGGTGTGGTCGTCCTCATCGCCGGCGCGCTCCAGTTCACCGCGTGGAACTCGCTAATGGCATGTGAACGACATCAAGAAAATACTAGTTATCGATCACGTGATAGCTCCAGCAATTTGAGAACGAGGAACACAGTATGAGAAAACTAGAACTGCAAGTGCAAATATCGGTGGACGGTTTCGTCTGTGGCCCCAACGGCGAACTGGATTGGATGACCTTCAACATGGATGACAAGATTCTCGAGTACATAAACTCGATGCAACTCCATACGAGTGCGGCATCACTGTTCACAAATATCTGCCCGGTAGTTTGACCTAAACGGGATGCCTAAGGCCGCTAAAAGGAGAGACTATGAGACAACGCCTGGATTACTATACGACCTCCCCCAATCTATCAAAAAAACTCTTTGAGCTGAGTCAAACCGTCAAGGAGAGCTCGCTGGGAAGTACCCTGCTGGATCTCGTAAACATAAGAGCCTCGCAGCTCAACGGGTGTGCACTCTGTCTTGATATGCATTGCAAGGAAGCCAAGATCCACGGGGAACGGGAGCTGCGCATTTAGTTTTAGGACTGTCCCCGGATCCGCAGACGAAATGCTGGGGTTAACAAAGGCTGGATTGAACTAATGCTGAATGGAAATGCTAGCTTTCAATGAACCAACTTCACGACTGTGACTTGAAAAGAATGAAATCACTCAATTCCGACGAACTGCGGCTTATGGATCGCTACTGGCGAGCGGCGAATTATCTCTCTGTGGGACAAATCTACTTGTATGACAACCCGCTGTTGCGCGAGCCGCTGAAACTCGATCATGTGAAGCCGAGGTTGCTGGGTCACTGGGGAACAACACCCGGTTTGAATTTCATCTATGTGCATCTGAACCGACTTATCAAGATGCATGAACTAAATGTTATCTATATTGCTGGTCCAGGGCATGGCGGGCCCGGACTAGTGGCGAACACCTACCTCGAAGGTACATACACTGAGTTCTACCCAAATATTTCCCAGGATGAGGAAGGATTGAAGAAGTTGTTCAGGCAGTTTTCCTTTCCTGGTGGCATCCCAAGCCACGTTGCCCCCGAGACGCCAGGGTCAATTCATGAAGGTGGAGAGCTTGGTTATTCGCTCCTGCATGCCTACGGCGCTGTTTTCGACAACCCCGATCTGCTGGCTTGCTGTGTCGTTGGCGACGGTGAGGCGGAGACTGGACCACTTGCCGCCAGCTGGCACTCCAACAAGTTTTTGAATCCGGTGCGTGACGGCGCAGTGTTACCGATACTGCATTTGAACGGTTACAAGATTGCCAACCCAACCGTGCTTGCGCGGTTGAGTAAGGACGAACTCATAAACCTGCTCGTTGGATACGGTCATAAACCCTACTTCGTTGAAGGCGATGAGCCCGAGGTGATGCATCAACTCATGTCTGCCACTCTCGACTCAGTTTTGGTCGACATCCAGACAATTCAAAGAGAGGCGCGCCAGAATGGATTCAAGCAACGCCCACAGTGGCCGATGATCGTTCTGCGCACTCCAAAAGGCTGGACCGGGCCAAAGATTGTAGATGGCAAACAAGTCGAGGGCACGTTTCGCGCACATCAAGTGCCGCTTTCGGAACTGGCGGAGAAGCCTGACCACCTGCGAGCGCTTGAGGAGTGGATGAAGAGTTATCACCAAGAAGAACTTTTTGATGATAAAGGAAGACTGCGACCAGAACTCGCAGAGCTGGCACCCGAGGGCAATCGTCGCATGGGCGCGAATCCACATGCCAACGGAGGTTTGCTGCTTAAAGAACTAATAGTTCCCGACTATCGCGAATATGCGGTCAATGTGCCAAAGCCTGGTACCGTTGACGCTGAAGCAACTCGTGTTATGGGACGCTTTCTGCGTGATGTGATGAAGCTCAATGCCGGCGAACACAACTTTCGGCTAATGGGTCCGGATGAGACTTCGTCGAACCGGCTCGACGCAGTCTTCGAGGTTACCGATCGAGTTTGGATAGAGAGACTCCTTCCTTCTGATGAGCACGAATCGCCCGAGGGTCGCGTGATGGAAGTGTTAAGTGAGCACATGTGCCAGGGTTGGCTCGAAGGATATCTATTGACCGGCAGGCACGGTTTCTTCTCCTGTTACGAGGCTTTCATTCACATCGTTGACTCTATGTTCAATCAACACGCTAAGTGGTTGAAAGTTACGCACGACATTCCGTGGCGCCGGCCAATTGCTTCGCTTAACTATCTGCTGACTTCACACGTCTGGCGGCAGGATCACAATGGCTTTAGTCATCAAGATCCTGGTTTCATCGATCTTGTAGTGAATAAGAAAGCTGAGATCATCAGAGTGTATCTTCCGCCCGATGCAAACACCTTGCTCTCGGTCACTGACCATTGTCTGCGCAGCCGCCACTACATCAATGTGATCGTCGCCGGCAAACAGCCGGCGTTGCAGTATCTCGACATGGAAGCAGCCATCAAACATTGTTCAGAGGGGATTGGTATCTGGGATTGGGCCAGCACGGACAAGGGAAGCGATCCAGATGTAGTGATGGCCTGTGCCGGAGACGTTCCAACCCTCGAGACTCTGGCTGCCGTCGACATTCTGCGCCAGCGCTTCCCCGAACTGAAAATTCGTGTCATCAACACTGTCGACCTGATGACTCTTCAGCCGCAAAGTGAACATCCGCACGGTCTTTCAGACAAGGAGTTTGACACGCTTTTCACCACGGATAAGCCGATCATTTTCGCGTTCCATGGTTACCCCTGGTTAATTCATCGGTTGACGTACCGGCGCGCGAATCACAAGAATTTGCACGTCCGCGGCTATAAAGAGGAGGGAACCACAACTACGCCGTTCGATATGGTTGTGTTGAATGACCTGGACCGCTTTCATCTTGTGATGGATGTTATCGAGCGAGTGCCGAATCTAAGGGCTACCGGCGCGCATGTGCTTCAGGAAATGCTCGATAGGTTAATCGGACATAAGCAGTACATCGTTGAGCATGGAGACGACATGCCGGAAATCCGCAACTGGAAGTGGTCGTCCTAATTCATGTAGGGGCGTCCCTCCGAGGGCGCCCCGAGTCGCGCGGAAAGGGGCGCCCACGGAGGGACGCCTCTACATATATAGCTCTTTCGCAAGCAGGATGGCGCCGAGCACACCGGAGTTATTACCCAGCCGGGGCGGCACAACAAACTTGTCGAGTTCTTCGATCATGGTGCGTTTGGGAATGTAGTCATTCAACAGGTCTCTGAGTTGTTGCCGAATCATTGGGAAGAGGAAATCTCGTTGCATGACACCACCGCCAATAACGATCCGTTTTGGGGAAAGCGTGTAGACCCAGGTAGCAGCAGCAAGTGCCAGGTAATGAGCTTCCAGGACCCATGCCGAATGATCCGCCGGCAAATCGTGCGCAGACTCTCCCCACCGTTGTCTAATCGCCGACCCTGAAGCCAGACCCTCCAGGCAATCATTGTGATAAGGGCAGTCACCGGCGAACGGATCCTGGGCGAAATCGTGAGGCAAGCGGATATGCCCCATCTCAGGGTGCATCAGGCCATGGACCAATTGGCCGTTAACGACCGCACCGCCTCCAATGCCAGTACCAACTGTGAGATAAATGAAATCCCCAACATCTTGCGAAGCGCCCCAACGCGCTTCAGCAAGCGCTGCCGCGTTCACGTCGGTATCGAAGGCAACTGGTACGTCTAAGATTCGCGCAATGGTCCCTGCAAAATCGTAATTCTGCCATGTACGCTTAGGGGTAGATGTGATGTAGCCGTACGTTTCAGATCTTCGATCGAGGTCTAGTGGACCAAAAGAGCCGACTCCTACCGAACTCAACCTCGTGCCCGCACGTTCCCTGATGTATTGCGCGGCCTTTCTGACTGTAGTGTCTGGAGATGAAGTTGGGAAAGAAGTAACCTCGACATCCTCCGGGCTCGTACCAACACCGCACAGAAACTTTGTGCCTCCTGCTTCAATGCCACCGAAGACTTCCATAACCTCTACTGTAGGGCAACGGTTACGATTCTGTCATGATAGATCGTCTCATAAAGTCAAAACGATCCTCGTTACGTCCAATTGATCCGTAAGATTGGGTTGCAACCGTGATTCAATCTATTGGATTGCAATTGACACGTTCCCTCCGCAAGCGTAGATTCAACCCGATCGTAGGATTCAATAGGTCTCGGTATTCGCCCAACCGGTTTGTCGTCCTTACTCAATCAGCTGGTCAACTAACGGGAGCGTCCTCAATATGATCAAATCTTCATCCTTTCAACAGTCCGCTTTCGCGTTAATTTTGTTTTCTTTTATGACATTTCCGACCGTGGCCGCAGCCGATGGATTCGTGAAACTGCAACTACAAAGGAACTCTCAACCAGACCCGCAAAGTCAATCACCAGATGTCCAGACTTTGATGCGTCAGGGTCAGGAATATCTCCGCACACGACAGTTCAGCGAAGCAATTGAAGTTTCAAGACGCGCTATTCAGATTCAACCGAACCTGGCGGCCGCGCACACCTTACTCGGGTCAGCGCTTCTGGAGATTGGACGACGCGATGAAGCACTTGTGGAAACGAAACGGGCGGTCGAATTAGATCCGAATGACGCGCGCGCCTATGTGGGACTCGGTATTGTTGACGGAGCAATGCGACGCTATACGGAAGCTATTAAGGCCTACAAACAAGCGGTCAACCTCGATCCCGGTTATCTTGCGGCCTATATCAATCTTGGAGTTGCTTACGGCACGATTGTTCGGTTTACCGAGTCGGCTGAAGCGTTTCAACAGGCCCTGAAAATAGATCCAGACAATGTGACCGCGTTGAATGGATTGGGAATTGCTCAATTCCGTTTGGGCCAACACGATGAAGGCATTGAAAGCGTGCGGCGGGCCGTGCGTCTTAACCCGAGATTTGTCAATGGCCACTTGAACCTGGCGCGCTGGTACAACGGTTTGGGACGCTACGAAGAAGCCGTCGATGCTTTTACGGAGGTGACGCGCATCGTACCGAAGTGGCCGCAGACCTACTTTGAACGAAGCGTATTGTATCTCTTCCTGGGTAAGAGCGAAGCAGCCGCGTCCGATGCTCGCATGCTATTGGAACTGACGGACTGGCACTCGGATCGAGCTGAGTATATGGTGATCATTTCCACAATAGGTTATCGCCAGGCAGGTAAACCCGTCGATGCCAAACAAATCCTTGACCTTTCAGCCAAACGTTCGAATACCGCAGCCTGGCCTTATCCAGTGATTGCTTATCTGCGCGGTGATCTGACGGCGGATGCGCTTTTGGGTTTGGCGGTTAACAACAACGATCGCCTGACCGAGGCACACGGTTATCTGGGAATGGATCTGCTTTTGAAGGATCAAAAGGACGCGGCCTTACCACATTTCAACTGGGTAAGAGAGCACGGTAACAAGAACTTCGTCGAGTACACACTGGCTTTGATCGAGCTTAGTCGTCTTGAGAACGGCGCCCTCTCAAAACCGTAATATCTCATCTGTTGTTTACGCCAGTCACATAGATGTATCGGCATCGTTCATTGTGCCCTCCTTTGAGTTAATACCGAACAGGATATCATTCGCGCGGCGACTTAATCTTTCACGGTCCCGCTCACGACAACGCTTTCACAAGGTTATTGTAAGTTGCGAGTAACCACACAACCTCCTGCCCTGTTACTAATACTCCATACGTGCCGTAACCAGTCGAGCACACAGCGGAAGGCGGCTGGAGGAAGCACTTGATGCTAACAAAGGGGGTAACTATTTTCGTGGAAAAACTTGCAAAAGGAATCGGAGCAGCGTTGCTCTGTGCGGGGTTGCTTCTCTCGGTGGGACTGGTGACGGGAACTACAGCTGCCACCCCGCAGGAAACTCAGAAGAAGGAGAAAACCAAACCAAATCCCGATCAGGAAAAAGCTCCTGCGCCGGGCGATACTGTGACGGTGAGCGGGAAGGTCGCGGCGATTAGTGACGCAAAGGTAACGATCGTAAATGACCAGAAAGCTGAACTCACGGTTTCATTGACTCCCGAAACCAAAATAACAAAAGGCGGCAAGGAGGTTACGGTGTCTGACCTAAAGGCGGACGACTTGGTGACAATCCTGGTCAGAAAGGGGGATGGCAATTCGTTAATGGCCGTCAGTATAGTAGTGACCTAACGTGGGTCTCCTGGCGGTTAAATAGCGGCCTCGGTAAGCGCCGGGTTCGCGCTTTATCATCAATTCAAGCTTCAACCAAAGGGGAGGAGTGGGAAGTTTAGTGTTTCCACTCCTCTCGTCTTAAGTGTGCAATTGGATTGGCGTTCTTCATTGTGCCAAGATCTCAATGAACTGAATGGAACAAAGCACTATTATCGACCACATATCATGTTCACAAACTAAGGGACGGCTCAACGTCAGAACCGAGGAGCGGTAGCGACCGAGTCAATTTCATCGCCTCTCTCCCTCAAGTTCTTGCGTCAGCGGAGTGCGCCATTGGCCACACTCGCAGCAGGCTTTCCACGCGGGGAGCACTTAAGCAGGGCGGCCGGCGAGGCGAGCGATCATTGCTACCAACTGGCCTGAGCTAACGGGCTTTGCAATATGCATCTGATAACCGGCAGCGAGAGCGCGATTGCGATCCTCTTCTCGGGCATAAGCGGTAAAAGCGGCAGCGGGTGTTTGGCCTCCACGCTCAGCCGGAAGTGACCTCACTTTATTGATGAGGCTATAGCCGTCTTCCCCGGGCATGCCGATGTCGCTCATTAAGACATCAGGCCGCCATTCTTCCAACGTCTGCAGCGCTTCGTGAGCGGATTCACATGTTCTTACTTCCGCTCCGGTCTGCGCAATTACAGTGCTGATGATCTGAAGCGCATCGGCCTCGTCATCAACTATCAGCACGCGCAATCCGTTGAGCTTGGGCGCGCCATAGCGTCGGTGCTCACCGGTTTGAGGAAGTGCAGGTTCAATACGGCCTGTGAGAATAGGAAACGTTACTGAAAAACTCGCACCCTGCCCGGCACCGTTACTCTCGGCTTGAACCGTGCCGCCATGTAGTTCTACCAGGTGGCGGACGATCGCCAAACCCAGTCCCAATCCGCGATAGTCTCGAGTAGAGGTACTATCAGCTTGCCTAAAGCGATCAAAGACACGAGGTAAAAACTCAGGACTGATTCCTTGACCTGTGTCGCTGACTGTAAGTTTGGCGTGAGCGTTTATTCGCTGCAGTAGCACCTCTATGCCACCGCCTTCGGGTGTGAATTTGACCGCGTTGGACAGCAGATTCCAAAAGATCTGCTGAAGACGCGCCGAATCAGCAGAGACAGCTCCGATGCCTGGCTCATACATGGAGGTCAGTCGAATAGACTTAGCATCAGCGGCGGGACGCACTACCGTGATGGCAGCTTCAATCACTGAAGACAGTTCAACGGGCCGGACATCCAAGTGTAGCTTTCCGGATACGATACGCGAAACGTCCAACAGATCATCGATCAGTTGGGTCTGAACTCTGGCGTTGCGTTCAATAGCTTCGAGTCCCTTATCCAGCATTTGCCCATCGATTGGAGTTCCGCGCAGCAAACCTGCCCAACCCAACATGGAGGTTAGAGGCGTCCGAAGCTCGTGTGAGAGGGTCGCCAAAAACTCATCCTTGACTCGATTGGCGGCTTCCGCCTCGGACCGAGCGCGCTGCTCGCCGAGCAATAACTGATTGCGCACCTCTTCCAGGCGTTTGAGCTCAGCAACATATCCCGAAAGCTCCTCGACGTGGCGCTGGGCCACTTCTGCCTGCGCCTCTGAAGCTTCAATATTCTTTACATAGGACCAGTACGTGAAGAAGATAATTAAAATGATGGGTACTGCGGCGATGACCGCATAAAAACCGAAGGTACCAACCAAGCGCGCAACGATGCCCGCGGCCGATGCACCAGCGAAATAAGTTATCGACGTCCAGAGATAATACTTTTTCCACGTTTGCCAGACTGACTCATTGATCTTGTACGACTTCTCCACGGCTATTAAACCGGTGTTGGCGACGTATTGAACAAGCGCCATGACGCAAATGGCAACCAGAAAATTCGGGGAATACCCCGTGGCAACAATTTCCGAAGGCGCTCCAAAAGCCAGGCTGAGGACCGACGCCGTAATGAAAGTTGAGATCGCCAACACAGCCGAATTCAAGAGAATAGTGCGAGGCTTCTTACTGATCAGTAGGGTGCTACATACACCTTCAAGAGCTGACATGACGACTGCCGCTGGTCCTCCATAGAGCAACATCGTGAGAAAGATAAACGTATCGGCGACAGTAATTCGTCCGCTTACGCGAGGGATCCGTACGGCGACCAGCGAACTGGCGGCAACCAGCAAAGCAAGTAGCAGGAAGCGAAGATTGAGTTGCTTAAAAGGTAGTTGAGAAATGGCGAGAAGCGTGATCCCTGAACCGAAAGTCACAATCGACCACATGTACAGTTTGCCGAAACGCTGTTGCTCCATGGTTCCCCCCCAACTTTCGTCTAGTACATTTCCGATATCGGACGATTTTCGAAACAACTGTTTAAGGCAGGTCGCACGATGTGCTAATCCGATTTGGCCTAGCCGTTTGGCTGCTTAAAGAAAAAACTTTCGTGGGCGGCTAACTAATTGCTGTCGGTTCCTGAACCGATCGCAGGAATATTGCGAGCTCGTTAATTGATTTCGGAACGCTAAGAAGTTAAATCTCGGACACGTCGTGAGTTGCGCGGCCAAAGCCGCAGGCTGCGAGAACGGAAACAATCATCAATAGTCAAGACAATCAATTTCGTCGTCGTCTACCTCAACCGACACTGCGCGTGTGTAATCTCCTTTGATGGCAGCGGACTGTGCTCGCAGGTATAAATCACCGGTGATGACTCCGTCTCCGGTAATAACTCCGTCTCCGGTAATAACTCCGTCTCGCAGGTAGTAACCGTCCGCAAGCAGTATCGAATCACCGAAGAGAGTGCTGACGGCAAGAAATGGCGCACCGTCTCCTGTGGTGACCCCATAGCTGGTCATGATTTGATCTCCAGTGATAACTCCATCAGAGATCATTGTCGTATCGCCTGTGATGACGCCATCTCCAGTAATGACGCCCTCATTGAGCAGGCGTCCGATGTCATAGATCCTCTGATACTGTGTGACGAGACTAATGCCGGTCGCATACGTGTGGTTGAGAATGATCCCGCGGGACCAGCTGAAGGTGGAGCCGGCAATGGTAGTTTGTGGAGCCGGAAGTTCATTCGTCCTAAGTAGCGGATCTCCCAGGGGCGTAGCCGCTGTCAAATCTGTGCGCACCAGTCCGGCAAGGTCGACTGCGCCCCGGATGTTGATCTGTCCGGCACCCTGCTCGAACATGTTGAATCCCGAGAGGGGCTGCGCTGTGTAAGTCAACAAAGCCTTAACCATGTTAGGGGTCAGGCTTGGATTAGCTTGCAGCATGAGCGCCGCGGCCCCGGCTACGACCGGAGTTGCCACCGACGTGCCGCTCAAGTACATCATCTTTCGAGCAGCGTTGCGGCTAACCCCCGCGTCCAACTCGGGGTTCTCAGTGACGAGAGCGTTACCTGCCGCTTCAGCGTCAATCAATCTGTTGCCGGGCGCCACCAAATCCGGCTTTATTAAATTGTCGTAGTGTTTGTTGCCGGATGCGTCCATCCAATAGCTTCGTGTCGGACCACGTGAACTATAAGTAGTAATTCGATCGTCGTCACGCGAGTCCGTTCCGAATGTATTCGAAGCACCAACAGTAATCGCCGCAGGCTCGTTGCCGGGAGAGTGAATGTGCCCGTAGACTTTGTTCCCGTCGCTATCCGTGCCGTTGTTGCCAGCCGCTGCAACGACAACAATTCCGGCGTTGACCAGTTCGCGCACTGCCAGACAGATAGGATCGTTCCGATATGACTCCACGGCCGCCATGCCGAGACTCATGTTTACAACGCGGATGTTGTAGGTGTTCCTGTTGTTGAGCACCCAGTCTAGCGCGCTGAGTACGCCGGACGTTGTACCTACACCGAAGGAATTCAGCACACGCAGATTGATGATGCTGGCGTTCGGAGCGATGCCGATATACCGAGCATTCGCGATACGACCATTCCCAGCTGCAATTGAGGCGACATGAGTGCCATGACCGTAGGGATCGTCCGTGCGATCCTCGCCGGTAAAATCCTCGCTCACAACTATGCGCAGTTGATTGGTTCTATCCAGGAATGATCTGTGCTGTGCATCTATGCCTGAATCCAAAACGGCGATGCCAATACCTGTGCCGTCGATTCGATTGCCTGATATGCCGTTGCCGGACCGGACTGTGTCGGCTCCCGTCGTCTTCGAGAGGTGACCAAGAACTCTGACTTCCCGATCGAGGGAGACATGAGAGATTTCGTCATGCGAAGCCAAAGTCAGAGCGGCATCCGCCGACATAGTCGCTACCCGAAGATGGAAGTTCTGGAATTGACGGACATCGCTGCCGCCTGAATCCCGAACGCTGGCTGCGACTATCCCTTCGCCCTCGGTTTTGGATTGAATGATAACCCGCACCAAATCACTGCCGTGTCCCTTGCCTATCTTCTCAGTCAGATCAGCCGACGTTTTGTGGACTTGATCGGGGATCGAGGAAGATTGGGCACGTGTGAGGCTTGCTCGAGGGGTTAGACCCTGATAGCAGGGAAGAAATAAGCCTGCCACCAAAAGTGCGGCGAGCAGAGTTCGTTTCATTCGGTACTCCAGCGAACTGTGGGGGGCAGTCCATGATGACGTTTTATCTTAGGGAAAAGGGCCTTCCAGTGGTCGGTTTTGTCTGTCTCCCGCTTTGGCAGCGACAAGTAGGCGCATTTTAGCAAAGAGCAAAAACTGTTTCAACCATTTATGCTCAAGAATGCGCCGGAAGCGGTTTTAAAGTGCCGAAATCACCGCTTGGCGCTCACAATAGACTGAAACAAACACAAAACAGCAGACCGGCTAGCGACATTTTTCAAACCACCGATGACTAAGTAGCAGAAGGAGTGTTGGGTTATGAGGGTACGTCGGACGGTTATGAGGGTACGTCGGACATTCTCTTCACGACTTCCGCACGACAGTATCACTGGCGACAGAAAATAAATCTGGATGGTCGAGTGTGTAATGCAGACCACGTGATTCCTTGCGCAGGAAAGCGCTTTCAATGATCAGTTCGGCTACCAGCGCGAGGTTGCGAAGTTCAATAAGGTCCGGCGTAACTTTATAGTCCCAATAAAAGCGATTGATCTCTTGCTGCAAGTTTTGTATGCGAGTGCGTGCTCGCAGCAGCCGCTTGTCTGTGCGGACGATGCCGACATAGTCCCACATGCAGCGTCGAATCTCGTCCCAGTTGTGCGTCACCACGACTAGTTCATCCGCATCAGCCGCGTTACCTTTCTCCCAGGGTGGTAACTTGGAAACTCGAGAGTTGGAAGTGAACTCCTGAGAGCTGGCTTTTTGTGCGGCGCGGTGCGCTACCACCAGTGCTTCCAGCAACGAATTACTGGCGAGACGATTGGCTCCATGCAATCCTGTGCATCCTACCTCGCCCGCAGCGTACAAACCGTCAATCTCTGTTTCACCATCAACGTTTGTTACTACCCCACCACATTGATAATGCGCTGCCGGTACAACGGGAATTGGTTCGCGCGTCATGTCGATGCCAAACTCCAGGCACGTCGCATAGATGTTGGGGAAGCGGCTCTTGATGAATTCGGCATCCTTGTGAGTGATGTCCAGCCACACGCATTCAGCGCCGGTCTTTTTCATCTCTGCATCGATCGCGCGAGCCACGATATCACGAGGAGCCAAGTCGGCTTGCTCATGATATCTGCGCATGAAGGCTTCGCCATCCGCTGCGCGCAACACACCGCCTTCGCCGCGCACGGCCTCGCTGATCAGAAATGACTTGGCCTTCGGACTATAGAGACAGGTGGGATGGAACTGGATGAACTCCATGTTGGCGATTCTCGCACCGGCTCGATAAGCCATTGCCACGCCATCACCGCTCGCGATATCGGGATTGCTGGTGTACAGATACACTTTGCCCGAGCCCCCGCTGGCGAGCAACATAACCTTCGCGGCAAAGATCTCAACCTCGGTTGTCTCGGTCCGAAACGCATAGCAGCCTAGACAGCGATTTGATCCACCCATCCCGATTTTTTCCGATGTGATGAGATCGATGGCCAGCGCGTTTTCAAATACGGTGATGTTCTTCTCGTTAGCAACGGCCGCGAGCAAGGCGCGCTCAATCTCGCGTCCCGTAATATCGACTGCGTGCAGCACGCGTCGCCGCGTGTGCCCGCCCTCGCGTCCGAGATCGTACTGGCCCGGTGCGCTTTCGCTAAACCGCACCCCCAATTCGATGAGTTCGCGCACCAGCGCCGGACCTTCGCCGACGATCGTGCGCACAACATCTTCTTTGCATAATCCCGCGCCTGCTTGAAGCGTGTCGCGTACGTGCAGGTCAAACGAATCGTCACTGCCGGTGACAGCAGCTATGCCGCCTTGCGCATAGTTGGTGTTGCTCTCAGCGCGATCCTTTTTGGTAATGATCGCAACCGAGCCCATCTTCGCCACCTTCAAGGCAAAAGTCAGCCCGGCGATGCCGCTGCCGATAACCAGAAAATCAAAGTTGTGCTCCCTGGACATATGAATTACGCAATTGACTAAAAACCGTAACTATTGCCCGGCCGCCCTCATAGCGGAACGACTAATTTCAGGTTGCCCTCTTACTTTGGGCGGCGGGGTACCACGAGGTTCCCGATGGTGACCTGAACGGCCTCGTCGTTCTGGTTGAGTGTTGTGGTCCGCACCTTGATCAATCCCTGATCTGGACGCGACTTCGATGGCCGTACTTCAAGGACCTCGCTCTCGACACGCAACTCATCCCCGGGTCGCACGGGCCGTGGCCAGCGGAATTCGTCGAAGCCGGCGCCCACGATGCCGCCCGAGGGTTTGAGGTCGCTCTCGACCAGCAGCCGCATGGTGACCGCGGCGGTGTGCCAACCGCTGGCGGCCAGCCCGCCAAATATCGTGTCGCGCGCGGCTTCGTCGTCGAGATGGAACGGCTGCGGATCAAACTCGGCGCCAAAAGTCTTGATTCGCTCCTTGTCGATCCTTAGGCGGCCGGAGCGAAAGGTCTGCCCGACGGCAAAGTCTTCGAGAAATCGGCCAGTTGTCTCCATTGAGAAATACCCTCATCGTCTTTTGGATCTCTTTTTTTTGCTCTGTTCGCTGTAGGCGTCAATAATTGCCCGGATCATGCCGCCAAAGCGTTGCTTCAACTCCTCGCAACGCGTGGTGTTGTGCAACTCGACGCCTTTGCGTTCGCTACGGATAAGCCCGGCCTCGCGTAAAATTTTAAAATGCTGGGACAGGGTCGATTTCGGGAGCGTGCGATTACCGAGCATTAAAAAATTCGAACAGATTTGCGAACACGCAGAGCGCTCGATTTCAGCGTATATCTGCACACGTACGGGATCAGAGAAAGCATGAAGAATGCCTTCCACAGAGATGTCGCTGACCGCAGGATGATAAAGAGGCTTCATGGTTTCTTATAACATGCACTTGACAACTTGTCCATTAGTTCATAACTTGCGAACTATAGTTCAGTAGTTGTGAACTGTGGAACAGCCCATCTTATCGAAAGGAATTTGACCAATGAGTAAACTACAGAACAAAGTCGCCGTTATCACGGGTGCGACATCGGGAATGCCCCTCGCTACAGCGAAGCTTTTCGTTGAGGAGGACGCGTATGTTTTTATTATGGGCCGGCGGCAGGACAAGCTGGACGAGGCCGTAAAAGCGATCGGCAGGAACGTGACCGGTGTACAGGGTGACGCTTCGAATCTTGCCGACCTTGACCGGCTTTACGAAACGGTGAAGAAGGAGAAGGGTAAGATCGACATCCTCTTCGCGAGTGCAGGCTATGGGGAGTTCGCATCCATCGACAGCACCACCGAAGAGCATTTTGACAAGATCTTCGATTTGAATGTCCGAGGAACGGTATTCACAGTGCAGAAGGCCCTACCGCTCTTCAGCAAGGGAGGGTCGATCATTATGAACGGCTCAATCGCCAGCGTGAAGGGCTTTCGCAACTTGGGTGCCTACAGCGCAAGCAAGGCTTCCCTCCGCTCATTTGCCAGGACCTGGACGGTGGACCTTAAGGATCGTGACATCCGCGTCAACGTGCTCAGCCCGGGCACTATCGACACACCGATCCTGGAGGGCGTTCCTAAAGAGATGCTTGACGAGATGGTTGCTCTCATCCCGCGGGGCACCATGGGGCGGCCAGAAGAAATTGCGACGGCTGCTCTATTCCTCGCTTCCAGCGATTCCAGCTTCGTCACGGGCAGTGAGCCGTTCGTTGACGGTGGAACCGCGCAGATCTAATCTAAATAGAGACTGATGTACGAAATGATTATCGTGGGAGCTGGCCCAGCGGGGATCAGTATGGCGGCTGAGGCACGCTCTGTCGGCATCCCGTCTGAACAAATTCTGGTGCTCGAGAAAGGTGAGACGCATTCCTGGGCCATTCGCAAGTTTTACCCGGCCGCGAAAGTTGTCCTGGCAAACTATAAGGGAATCGAAGCGGTCTGTAGTGGCGTGATGTGTATTTCAGACATGTCCAAGGAGGAGACGCTCACCTATATCGACCGGACAATCGAGCAGTACGAACTGTCCGTAGGCTACAACGAAACCGTCCACAGCATAAGGCCTTTGCCGGGCGGAGGATTCGCCGTAGAAACCTCAAAAAGTATCTACGAAGCCCGACGCTGTGTGATAGCCATCGGTATCCTCGATAAACCGAATAAGCCTGGATACAGGATCCCTGTCAGTCTTAATAAGCGCATCCATTACGATCTGACCTCTGCACCTCTTGAGAATTATGAGTGCCTTGTTGTCGGCGGTGGTGATACAGCCAGCGAATACTGTCAATACCTCGTTGAGCACGGTAACCGCGTCACGCTCTCATACCGGCAGACCGAGTTCTCACGTCTGAATCGCGTCAACTACGAAAGTCTGATGGCGATGGAGCAACGCGGACAAATTACGATTTTGCGAGGCAGCAATATCAAACAGGTCGAAGAGGATACCGGCCACGCACGCGTCCTATTCGAAGAGACGACATTCCCACCACAGAATTTCGAGCACATCGTCTATGCGCTGGGTGGAACAACGCCGACGAACTTCCTCAAAGCGATAGGGATCGCTTTTGACGGCAGCGCGCCAGTTATTAAAGAGGGCTACGAAACCAGCGTACCTGGACTGTATCTGATCGGAGATTTGAGTGCGGGTAAAAAGGGTGGCTCAATTAATCTGGCCTTCAACATGGCTTCTGAAGCAATGCAGAGTATTTGCGGCCGTAGCCCGGAGTCCTGCGAGGGTCCAAACACAAGCGGTGTTGCGAGCGGCTGAAGGGTTCTCGAATTGTTAGTGGCAGATTTTTTGGGAACTGACTGGTATCGCCGGCTTTGCACAAAAAGTCTAATCCCACCCACGGCGGTGGGTGGATGCTTCAGATCCTCTCTAGAATGAGTCACGTGTACGAAGTTCTTAAATCCCACCAACGGGAGTTGGTGGATGGTTCAGATCCTTCTACATAGAATCACTTTTGCACTTGAAATTCTTAACTGCGTGTATTTTTGACTTATAGGGGAGCAGTTGAAGAGAGGATCTGAACAATCCG
>Ga0137359_10002152_pt1 | contig 15801 bp, 16 predicted proteins | sample Mad1_40_16metaG_FD_108281 | JGI IMG/M metagenome (GOLD analysis project Ga0137359, IMG submission 108281) | Vadose zone soil microbial communities from Angelo Coast Range Reserve, California, USA - Mad1_40_16 metaG | ecosystem: Environmental > Terrestrial > Soil > Vadose zone | place: USA... | reverse complement strand
TTACGGACCATCAGCAGACGATAATAGTTTTAAGTAAGAGGATTGCAGGGGCGTCAAGTTGATGGCGAGTCCCGCAGCGGACTTCTGACGAAGCACGATGTTGGTCAATCGACGAAGGTCGGCTGACCACCCGCTAAGAGTCTTCATCGCGAGGACGAAATGACCTAAGCCAGCCTGCGACCGTCCCGCGATCGACGCGCGGGCGCAGTTCAGGTGCTAGGTCGCCACGGGCAAATAACCGAATAATGATTGGGTCCAAGCTGTCGTCCGGACCGCCTCCATATGCTTCGTAAACGGGCGACGGAGTAACTAACTCCCCCGGTACCACCCCTGGCGTTTCACTCTCAAAACGTGTAATCCGCTTCCATGTAACAGAACTGGGAAGAACATCTTGAACGATGCTGAGCTCTGACTGAGTCCTCATAGTCTTTGGAATTGCGACGTCCACCAGCAAGGGTGGAAGATCGTCCCCCTGGATAGGCACAGAGATGCTACCGCCGCTAGAAAGGAAGGATTCCAACTGGAGGGCCAAATGATTGACGAGTGACAACCATTGAAGGGCCGAGAGCTGAGTCGGCAGATAGACATTCTTTTTTCGAGGATTTCGAGGAAACGCGTACCTCATGAAACCGTCAGCATCGCCTCTGCCTAGCGAGTAAACATTTTTATAAAGCTGCCGCGATATGAGTGCCTCGGCCATTTTGCTCGCTAACACATCGCCACTCACAAAAGCCATCCAGCGAATCACGCGTGAGTCGTGGTATGGAAGGTTGTCGGTGATTCTCGGAATTACCGCATTCATAATTGCGTTTTGAGCTGGCGCTGCTTCGAACAGCGGTGTTTGGCTGTTGCTAGGTCTTAGGGTAGATCCGAACCCAAAGACATCCCTAGCTATATCTTCACCCTCGACACCGACATATGCGTCACAGCTTCGCCACTTCCATGTAATGTAATTGAGCATTGCTCGCGCGGCCCGGACGGTCCGATGTGCGTAGACCTGTGAGTACATGCTATGCCTTACCCCGATTAGAGATTCAGCGGCAGCTTGGCCTTTGCGCCAAGCGCCCATGCGACATCGAACCCTAAAAGCCTGCTGTCCGGAACCTTCGGTTTCGATTACGGTCGTCATCTGCGTTTCGATTCTCTCAGCGTCGACACCGTAACCGAATCTGACACCCACATGCAGACCATCACGTTGTAGGTAGTCGATTTTGTCCGCGTCGACAGACCCGTCGATTATGCTACGAACAAGCTGAATGTCTGCACGATCCCATTCCCGTACCCATCGGTCCTTCGCCTCCTTCTGAGAGGTTTCGCTTCCAAAATACGGTGGAACCCTGTCCCTCTTCCCCAAGATTAAATTAAGATCTTGAAGCTCAATCTGCCAACTCAACAACACGTTCTGGAGTTCCTTCGCAAAGGAATCTCCACCCCATTCGCCCGCTAGCAGCTCTGTTGTAAAAGCGGGTTGGCTCAATTCGGGAATGGAGTCCTCAAACTCGTGCATGAGCGGTATGTGCGACATATCATGAAGCAAAGCGCCGGCCATCGCCAATCGCTGCTGGGGTGGCTTCAAGATCATTGCACCGATTGGATTAGCAGGATCCAAAATCAACTGCCGGAGAAGTCGACATGTTGTTCGGTATGCACCTAGGACATGTTCCTTCCGCGTGTACGAAGCACCTGGATAAACGTGATAACAGAGAGCCAACTGTGAGATTGTGGCCAACCTTCTGACTAATGCAGAATCTAGCGTAGCGATAACGCGTCTCGACAACGGCGCAAACATTCGCTCGGGTAGGCACACAAAGTCTCCTGTCGTCTCCGCGACCTCCGGTTCCAAGAATGCCAAGCGATTGCCTTCAAGACAATGCAAGTCGGCCTCAAGATGATCTGAATTCGAATACGCGAATGCATCAGCCAACTGGGTCCGAAACAGTTCCTCTGGGGCTAGCAACCTCCGGTCCGGGAATCGAGCATGCTCACGCATAGCCTGCGGATGCCTGCCCGAGCACCTAAGAGCGACGAATAGAAGCCCCCGCAAAAGGCTGGTAGCCAGAGTCCGCGGCCTTCCATCAGGATTGAGTGGTCGAAGAAACGAGATAATCGAATCGAGGATAGTCGCGCCGAATGCGTAGCGATCAAACTGCGGCTTGAGTTCGTTGCGGGCGACGCGGTCACGAACGCGATTTGGATTTGAGCTGGATGGGCATTCCATTAATGCGCGAAGGCTTGGATCCATATAACCGTCGGTCCCCATTACAAGTGTTCGTCCACCGGCGTTATCGACAATTCGCTTGCAAAAACCGAAATCAGAAACTAACGCCCGCAGTCTTCCCGAGGAATCGCACTCCACTAATATGTTTGCAGGTTTTAGATCGAGATGAACTAAACCGCTACTATGTAAATACGAGATCGCTTCCGCCGCTTGGGTCAACAGCAGAATCAGTTGCTCTGCGGTTGCTTCGGGGTTCGCGAGGTAATTGTCAAGCTCGGCCGATTCGACGAAGGGCATTAAGTATGATGGAATCCTGCGGTCCCGCTTACTTACCTTGTCATCGCTGACCTCAACGGTAATAGCTTCCTCTAGCGGCATTATGTGAGGGTGACTAATTTCTCTTAGTCTCTCTGCCTCATTGTCAATTACATCTGTCAACGAGAAATCACCCTGCAGTCCGATACAGGGGTGAGGGTATTTTAGACATTTCAGAACGGGCGACGATCCAGTTGATGTTGCACCCTTTGGCAAGATAGCGCCGGTTAATTTCAGGACTACGCCGCTTCCTCCCATTCCCAGCAGGTCGGCTTCTGGAAATCGGTCCTTGTACTCCACGTAAAACTTTCCCAAAGCGGCAGCATGATACGAGCGCAAAGGGTCGAGTTGTTCTAGGGGTGCACCACTGGATTGGAGCTTCGAGACAATCGCATTAACCATCTTGTCGAGGTTCCAACTCATCGTAGGCTCCCCATGCTGATTCTCATCGGTTGCAATTTGATAACTGACCAAATCGGCGTAAACGGGAGACTAGGGAGGCGAAACTCAGGGCAAGTCATGAGGTAATTCTCCAGAGGGAACGTTGTAATTGTCGGAAGATTTATACCTCTCAACTGGAGATGATGCAAGAAGTATTGCAATCGCAGCCCTTGACGGAAGTCTACTTACTTCTACTTGCAATTATGTTGCGCGGACGGATTCCGCTCCATTGTGTGCACGGTTATTTTGACCGTTCTCACCAAGCAGATGTCAGACATGAGATCAAGAGCGGAAAACAGCATATGCGAAGAGCAGAGAGATAAGAGATCAGCTTGTTCGTAAAGTGTGGGTGCTCGCAACGATCTTAGGGCCCGCCGCCCGACTGCAAAGTGATTGTTCATCCTTCGTCGAGCCTTACCCAAGCTCTTCCGCGGTTTTGGGCCAGTCATCCCGCAGGATCCGCGAGAGCGCACGGTCAGCCAGGAGTTTATCGCCGGTCTGACAATGAGGGCAATAGTTCGTCTCGTTTGTCGCGTAGCGGATGCGTTGAATCTTTGCACCACAACGCGGGCAGATTTGTTTGTATCGACCATGGACAGCCATACCTTCACGAAATGCGGTTACCTTTTCGGGAAATCGATCGCCCGCTTCTTCACGCAGACGTTCAACCCAATGAGTGAGGGTCTTGCGTGTCGCATCGTGCAGCCGCTCGACTTCGTTATCGGTGAGTTTTTGTGTGAGCCTTACGGGAGAAAGTCTGGCCTCCCACAAAATCTCGTCTGAATATGCGTTACCGATACCGCTGAACAGCCGTGGATCAGTGAGTGCGCGCTTCAAAGTGTGGTTCTCGGATTGAAGCACTGAGGTGAATGATTTCAGATCGATAAATTTTCCGAGCCTGGCGCCGCCTTGCGAACCTGACCGGTCCGCTCGTCCGGAGTTCGCGGAGACGGGCTCTTGAAACAATTCAACGCCACCTCGGTCAAGGGCGCACAACTTGTCCCGGCCCTCTAAGATATGGAGAGAAGCGCGTCTCTTCGTTCCGGCTTCGGTCAACGAAAGAGTCCCGTTATCGAATTCGAAAGCGGCCAGGTCTCGCTTTGAAGGCAGGCGAGCTTTCTGCGGTGCTCGCGCGGCGCCATCTGAAGCTGCCTTCCAGTGAAGGCGGCCGGCGATCATCAGATGAAAGACCAGCCAAAGGTCACCTTCCAAACCGATACAAATTCTTTTACCGAGGCGCCGCAGTTCAGAGACTGTCTTGCCCTCTACTACTGAGATCGGAGGCACCGCAGTACGCAGCAGAAAAGGCGATTCGAGTCGCACTCGTTCGAGCTTACGGCCCGTGATTCGTTTATTCAGCGCCTCGATGTAAACGACGATGTCGGGAAGTTCAGGCATTAATCCATCTCATTTTGTGTTCTTCAGTCCCTTCATTATCTCCGCATGCGCTTCGAGAATTCCCATCGTCTGTTGAGGCTTGGGGGCAAGGGACCAGTCGCCATGATCGAAGGTGCCGCCAAGAACGATTCCGTCGCGGCGCGGGAACATGTAGCCGCTGCTGAGATAACAGTAATCAATCTCGGGTTGCGGCAGCAGCACCTCAAGTTGTCCGCGCACAGGTTCAAGTTGCTGATCGCCAAAGAATGCTCGGGAACCCAGGCCGGTGCAGTTGAATATGACTGACTCGGGCAGGCGCTTGAGCTCTTCACGACTGCGAAATTCCTTGACCACCAATTTGCCGCCGGCGATATAGAAGTCGCGCAGCAAAGCGTTGAGATATACGGGCGGCTCAATCAGCATCGTGTTGTACTGCCGCACAAAATTGAAGCTGAAATAATGATCAGGATCGCGATGAATTTCTCCCGCGGGATAGAGATCGTTGCCGCCGGGTAGTTCACGATTGAGTGACGCTTCGTTGCGATACAGCTCAAAGGTTTCCATCCAACGCACGCCGTAATCGGGACCCACAAGATTCTGAAACGCTCGATTCGATATCCGGCAGGCAGTGAGAAACTGTTCGGTAAACTTCGTAGTCGCCCGCTCGGGATCAAACACCGAAGTGGGAGACCAGAAGCCACCGGCGATGTTTGAAGTGGTCTCCGGCGGCAGGTCTTTCGCGTAGATGGTTACGGTGCCGGGACCGTCCTGGAAACGTCTTTGCAGCAGCCGGGCAGTTGAGAGACCATTGACGCCGCAGCCGAGGACGGCGAAGTGCCTGGCGCGTTTGCGCGCGGGTCTGTTATGACGTGAAGACCCGGTCGCTATCGCTCCCGGTTCTGACAGAACGTCCACCGCCAGCGATGCGGTGCCCCACGAGAGTGTAATGCCCGCGCCGCCGTGACCGTAGTTGTGTACGAGAAGTTTTTCGCCGATTCGCTCGGCTTCGACTTTGAATCCTTCGGGACGATACGGTCTGAGGCCGACTACTTCACGAATGATCCGATCGCGAGAAACCTTGACTGGCGCGAAGTGGCGATCCGGATTTAAAGAGGCGTCGAAAGCACTCGAGCGCGTCGCCAACAACAAGGCACTGGTAGCCAGCGCGCCGCGCAGAAAACCTCGGCGATCAACTCCAGTGCCCGTCTGAACCGCGTCTCTGCTCATCGCTGGTGATTACAGCTTGTCTCGCTGAATTCTGCAAGATCGAAATCAGAGATCAGACGTCAATGCGGCGAGAAAGTGGCTGGCAACTTGCTTAAATCAAGTTACCGGCAAATTGGTTCATTCAAATCGTATGCGGAGAGAACATTTGGGCCGCGAACGTGGACGTTTTTGTAACGCCGCCTTGGCGAGATCCCGGGGGAAGACAACATGAATACCATGAACAAAGTTGCAAGAGTCACTCTTTATTTTTGGATTATGAAGATCGCCGCCACTACCCTGGGTGAAACGGGCGGCGACCTTTTCTCGATGACGATGAACATTGGCTATGCGATCAGTTCGCTCATTCTGCTGAGCTTCTTCTTAATTACGCTCGTAATTCAGCTCGCATCGAAAAAGTATCATCCGGTGATTTACTGGTTGGTAATAGTCTCCACCAGCACCGCCGGCACAACTATGTCGGATTACATGGACAGGACCCTTGGGCTTGGCTATTTCAAAGGCTCCCTGATCTTGGTTTCGTGTCTAGTGGTGATTCTCGCAATCTGGCGTTATAGCGAAGGAACATTGTCGGTTAATTTCATTCGCACAAAGAAAGCGGAACTTTTCTATTGGACAGCCATTCTGTTTTCCAACACTCTGGGCACCGCATTAGGAGACTTTCTCGCCGACAGTTCCGGCCTGGGATTTTTGGGAGGCGCCATTCTGATTGGGGCGCTGCTGGGACTGGTGGTCTTGACTTATTACTTCACGCAAATTAATCGAGTCATACTTTTCTGGATCGCCTTTGTTCTCACTCGTCCGTTTGGAGCCACCTTTGGAGACGTGCTCACCAAACCTATTGAGAGAGGTGGTCTCAATCTCGGCACGATCGGATCTTCTATAGTGCTCGCGTCCATACTTGGCGTCTTCGTCGCGTGGTCGACTATCCAGGAAAAGCGCGTGCTGGAAGGCAAGCCTGGCGGGCCATTGCCGGCAGCGCGTAAGAGACCGAAGGCAAAAGTTTCCGGGAGATTAGTCAATAACAATTGAGCAACGTCCCAGCAGGGCGACTCTGCCGCAGCACTGTGCGGTAACCCTATAGCTCACCGGCAACGGCACCCGAATCTCTTCTTTTGTCAGTTGAAACATGAAGTCGGGTGGAAACCGCTCCGCCGGACGCTTAACTGCCTGATTGAACACCACGAGTTTTGCTGACGGTGAAATAATGCCGGGCCATAGCTTCAGCTCCGACCGTACTCGACAACGAAGGGTTTTTGCGCATCACAATTGCAACAAGAGTTGTTAGCTAAAACTCTTGCTTCGGCCTTTCGCTTGTGATAGCTTGCTCAGCGCGTAGAGTTGCTCCGATACGCGCCCCCACTTCTAATTTCGAACCTCACCACATTGGCGCTGCAAATACTATCGCCGCTGGTCGGTGATGTTTGGAGCAAGCACGTGGTTCCACGCTCGATCCAGGAGGAAGAGACATGAAAATGAAAGCGAAGTTGATCATTGCACTTGCGGTAAATCTGGTGCTCATAGCGCTGTTAGTCGTGCCTCAAATAATTGAGGCCAAGCGTTTCAAAGAGTCGATTGCAAGCAGGAGTTTGTCAGTGCTACCGCCGATCACGCGCAACACGGGCCAGGATCAAAGGGCCCCTGTCACAGTCGGCACGTCAGTTCGGAACGATACCTCGGCCCCGTTGCGTGACATGAAGCCTTCGAATGTCGGCAGGAAGGTCGAGCACGAGGCTAACGAAAACCCAAAGGTACCCGCTGCCAACAGGCATATAGACAGTGCTGACCCGGTCGTCCAGTCGGGTAACTCACTCCTGGCCTTTGCCGGTATCAATATGCCAAGTCCACTCCTCAATTTTGACGGCGTCCCGTTCCCGGGTGTTGCGTGCAACTGCGCGCCGCCCGACACCAACGGCGAAGTGGGGGCGACACAGTACGTCCAAATAGTCAATGAAGGCTTCCAGGTTTTTAACAAGACTACAGGCGCGTCCGTGTTAGGGCCTTCAGGGATCACGACGCTCTGGAGTGGATTTGGCGGAGTCTGTCAGAATAATGGTAGTGGCGACCCCGTCGTGTTATACGACCAGATCGCTAACCGCTGGGTCATTACTCAGTTCGCCGGCGTAAGTGTCCCAACGGATGAGTGCATCGCAGTATCAACCACGAGTGATGCCACTGGGAGCTATAACCGCTATGACTTTCATCTGGGCTCGAACTTTTTTGACTATCCCCACCTCAGCGTTTGGCCGGATGCCTATTACATGAGCATGAACGTGTTCAACTCATCGGGTTCGGCATTCCTTGGGCCGCAACCGTTTGCATTCGATCGCGCGAAGATGCTGGCGGGCCTTCCGGCGACCTTCATCACCACCGGCATCACCGGTGGATCAGGCGAGGATGTTTACCTGCCAAGTGATCTCGACGGGTCGATTCTGCCACCGGCGGGTGCGCCGGCCACATTTGTGGAATTCCCGGGAGGCGGCGCTTACCGGGTCTTCCACTTTCATGTCGACTTCACTACCCCGGCGAACTCAACCTTTACTCTTTTCGCCAGTCCGACAGCGGCGGGCTTCGCCGTGCTGTGCGGCGCAACCCGTAGTTGCGTGCCCCAAGCTGGTACTACGAACAGAGTGGATGGCATTGGCGACCGTCTGATGTTTCGTCTCGCGTATCGCAATTTTGGCGATCACGAAGCGTTGGTCGGCAATTACACTGTTAGTTCGGGCGGTGTGGCTGGCGTGCGTTGGTTCGAGCTGCGCAACGTAACCGCCGGACCCGTGACCGTTTTCCAGGAAAGCACCTACCAACCGGATACTACCTGGCGCTGGATGGGAAGTGCGGCCATGGACCAGCAGGGAAATCTCGCGGTCGGGTATAGTGCATCGAGTTCATCGATCAACCCGCAAATCAGGTACGCCGGGCGGCTCTTTACTGACCCGCTCAATATGTTGACCCAGGGTGAGACTACGCTCTTTTCCGGCGCGGGTAGCCAGACTGGGACCCTCACTCGTTGGGGAGATTACAGTGACCTGACGATTGACCCGGTGGACGACTGCACCTTCTGGTACACACAGGAATACATTCCATCAAACGGCAGTTTCAACTGGCGGACGCGCATCGGCGCCTTCAAGTTCCCGGGTTGTGGTGGATCACCAACGCCGACCCCAACACCGACACCAACACCAACACCGACCCCGAGCGGGACACCGACTCCGACACCGACACCGACACCAACGCCAACACCGACACCAACTCCGACTCCGGCTCCCGCCGCTCCGAGCAATCTGACGGCGACAGCGGTTTCGAACTCTCAAATCGACCTCGCGTGGACCGACAACTCAAACGACGAGTCTGGATTTAAGATCGAGCAGTGTCAGGGCAATGGTTGCTCAAACTTTGTGGAGATTGCTCAAGTGGGCCCGAATGTCACCACTTTCAGCAACACTGGACTGGCTTTCAACACGAGGTATCGCTATCGCGTGCGGGCGTTCAACTCAGGAGGGAATTCGGCTTACTCGAATATTGCCCAGGACAAGACGCCGAGGAATTGAGCCAGGAGTGCACGCATCCGGCGTGCGGAACGCAGGCATCATGCCTGCATCAACTCTTCAAGAGCCGTGGGGAGGCGAAACATTCGCGTTAATGTTTCGTCGCTTCGCGGCTCTCTCGTTTTGCTATAACGCCTTTTGGCGGCGTTGTCCGCTAACACAAGGCCGCTAAGGCGAAACTCTGTACTAAAGATCCGTCGCCGCTTTGCTCTGGCGGCATACCGAGTAACTCCCAGTTCGCTACCGATCCCGGTTCTGTAGTTTCTTAACGCGCACCGCCAGGCGCCCGTCACCGATCTTCTCAGTCACTGACACGAAGGACGCGGTTGGTCCGGCCCAACGTAGCTCTTCGACATCCGCAAACAACGGCGCGTCGGTGCGCAGGGTTGCGAGCGTCTTAAAAAGCAAAGCGCGTTCGAGATTCTCGTCCCTGAGAACACCGGCAGGGAACTGTTCGATATGACCGTGGCGATTAATGAGCGTCGCGGCGGTTTTTGCGCCCAGGCCCGGGATGCCGGGGTAGCCATCCGCAGCGTCACCCACCAGGGCGAGATAGTCCGCAATGAACTCAGGCGCGACGCCGAACTTTGCTCGCACTCCCTGCTCATCACGAATCTCATTCTTTCTCCGATCTGCCTGAACCACGCGGTCGCCCACAACGCATTGCGCTAGATCCTTGTCCGGCGTCCAGATACAAATCTTCTGCACTCGTTTATCCAGAGCCGCAAGGTGTGCCGCGGAAGCTAGCGCATCGTCGGCCTCGAACTCGATCATTGGCCAGACGACGACGCCCATCGCCGCGAGAGCTTCTTCCAATGGAGTGAACTGTGAACGCAGCACCGGTTCGATGCCTGCGCCCGTCTTGTAAGCCGGCCACAGACCGTTGCGGAATGATTCGATGACGTGATCAGTGGCGACTCCAATGTGGGTGGCGCCGTCCTCGATCATTTTCGCCACCATATTGAGAACGCCGGACACTGCGCCGAAAGGCGGATCGGTTTTTTTGAAGCGGCGGATGCCGTAGAAGTGACGAAAGAGTTCGTAGGTTCCGTCAATCAGGTGAATGAGCATTTGTCCACAGATTACGCAGATTGCGCGAATTAACAAAACGAGGATGGCCGCGGGTTAAATGCGGTTCACCAATCAGTAAGAAGAGCTAAGAGACTACCTATCAATTTGGTTGACCGTCGTTTGCTCTATTGAATACGCGTGAATCTGCGTTCATCTCGGGTTAATCGGCGCCGGACGCCAGCGGCCGTATGCGACAAACGCCGAGAGCAAAGCCGTCACCAGTGGGATCATCGCCGTCGCGCCACCGCCGATCATTAACGTTATTACGGTCGCGCCAATCACTATGATCGTCAATCCAGCAGCGGCCAGCGGCGTCAGCCACGGCTTAATGCGAAAAAGTGCGGGCAGAATCAGGCCGAGCGCACCGAGTACCTCAGCCACGCCGAGGAAGCGCAGGAACAATCCCGGCATGGCCAGCTGCTTCGTCATTTCTTCGATCGGCAGGATCAGCTTCGTCACCCCGGCGAACAGAAAGAGCAGCGCCAGCAGCACCTGAATAATCCACAACACAATGTTCATGATTTGATCTCCTCGGTGACTTAACTCAGTGCTTGTGATAGTAGCGCGCTCCTTCGCTATTGCCTCGGTGCGGCTTCCGCCACTGATTTCATTTGCGCCAGCCCCTTCTCGAAATCGCCGCCGATCATCTTGTCCATATTCACAAAGAGGTGGAACGCCTTGGCGATGAAATTCTTTTCGCCAGTCATGCTCCAGGTCACAGCGGTTTGATTACCATCAGGCTTGAAAGTGAATACCGTGTCGCTGGTAGCTGCGAATGGCCTCAAAAAGTCGAGTTTGATTTTAACGAGGTCGCTCGGATGGCTCTCAGTGATAGTCATACGACCCTCGCCGACTTCCTTGTTGCCGGTCCAGGTGTAGACAGCACCGTTTCCGGCCGGTGCGCCTTCGAACGTCTGTTTCATCGCCGGGTCGAGTTTCGCCCAGGGAGACCAGGCGTTCCATTTGTGAAAATCATTCACCTGCGCGAAGACGACTGGGGATGGGGCATTGATGGTGGCGGTCCGCTCGACGTGGTAGGTAGAAGACTGGAGGGCAATAAAAATGACCAGCAGCGCAACAACGATAACCAGACCGCTCAGGATCTTCTTAATCATCGGTTTTTTCTCCTTCAGTTTCCTTCGATGGGGATGTTGGGACGACTCATTAGTAAACCTATCGTGACTGCGCATGGCGGACATCTGTTGGCCTGAGCGCGCGCGAGCCCACAGTTCACGTAGCGCGCTGCGCACGCTGGTGGACAAGATGTCCGCAATCCGCTACTTCTTCTTGTTCGCACGGGCCTCGTTCTCCTGGATTCGTGCCCTCACCAGCTTCTTCACGAGGGCGGCGGGAAGCGGCTTGTTCGCCGGGAAACGGATCGTGCCTTTAGACGTGTCGTAATGCTTGAGTTCCTCCTTGTAAGCGTCCATCACGGCCGCGCCGGGGAAAATACTGCAATGATTCTTGAACGCCGCAAAGCCAACCACCATGCCGTGCTGTTTGTACATCGGCATCTGATAGCTGATTACTTCAGAAGCCATGGGCGCCGCGGCTCTGATCGTTTTGCGCAATTTCTCGAGGGTGGCGCGCGCTTCTTTCGGCAGGCCCGCGAGATACTCATCCACGTTTCTCGCGGGAGCGCTGTTCGCATCAGTCTTTCTCATAACTCTTCTCCTTCTTTTTCCGCTGAGCCGTTCAGGCTATCAGACAGTTGGCAAGGCGTAACATACCTCTTCTTTTTTGTTATTAGGTCTCGCCCGCCGGCTCCTGATATAGGCCGAGCACATTTCCTGCCGGATCACTGAATCGCGCGGTGATTTCCGGGGCGTCGCCCCCGATCGGTTGCACGATGATACCGCCGTTTGCAATAACCGCATCGATACTAGCGGCAACACTATCAACCATGATGTAGATCAACAGGCCGGGCTCGGTCATGGCATTGCGGCCGAGAACCCACGTGCCGCTTACCTGGCCCACGGCGTCGTCAAAGGCGACGCTGCCGTCGCCACGCGTTCTGATCCGCCAACCGAAAACCTCTTTGTAAAAAGAGGACGACTGATTAACGTCGATCGCTGGAATCTCTATGTAGCAAACTTTCCCGTTTCCAAGTGTTGGGTGCCCGCTGTTTTCCAAAAATGTTTCCTCCTATCCCAGGTTTTGACGGTTTTTGATGAAGTGGTCGGCCTAACGCCGCAGCGGAATCAACGCGCTCACTCGCCCGTCACGCAGGAACAGCCCGCCCCAGACGAGCGCGCCGAATATGATCGGGAACACAATAGAGAACGCGCCGGCGCCGACGCGCACATGTGTTGCAACGGCCCCGCCCAGATAACCGGTCAAAAGGATGGCGCCCAAAACTGACGTGCGCGGAATCACATAAAGCACGGTACAGACAAGCAATACAATCCCAATCGGAAGAATCACGTTCTCTGGATATCCAAGCTCAACTGTAGACTTCACGACGATCGGAGGCTTCACCAATTTCATAATCCCATCCATTAGAAAAAAGGCCACTGGGAGGGCGCTCATCACACGGCCTGTCCAGAGCCTTGCCTTCGAGATATGAGCGGCTTGAGTGTCTGACGGCATTCATTTTCTCCCTGGTGGTTTCTATGGAGCGCGTCCGCGCTCCGTTTGATCCTAGCCCGCCTGTTCGCAGTTGACCATCCAGGGAATCCCGAATTGATCGACGCACATGCCAAAACCAGGCGACCAGAAGGTCTTCTCGAATGGCATCGTCACGGTTCCTTGCTCAGCCAAAGCTTTGAAGATTCGCTCACCTTCGGCGATGTCCTTCAGATGGATCGACACGTTGGTTCCTTTTGGCTGTTGGTAGCGGCCGGGCGGAGCATCAGCACCCATCAGTACTTCATCGCCGACACTGAGCGTCGAGTGCATGATCAATTTGTGCGATTCAACGGGAAATTGGTCAGCGCCAGGCATTTCACCCCAGGTCATCTGGAAGGTGATTTTGCCGCCCAGCACTCGCTCATAGAATTTAAATGCTGCCTCGCATTGGCCGTTGAAGTTGAGATACGGATTAATTTGCATGTTGCAGTCCTCTCTAAGATTCGTGAATTACGCGCAAGCGCACGTTCGATAAAATATTCCTTGCCTTCTAAGCTTCGGCGCGAGCTCGCAACCCGATTACACCGCCAATCCAGGCGCACGGCAACGCTGTGGCGATGAGCGCGATGGAAAACCATCTGGGCCCGTATTCCGGCCCCTTGTTCCAATTCGCTGCGACTCCCACAACGCTCAAAGCAAGGCCGATGAAACCAAGCGCCAGAGCGTGGGCCATCGGCCGATTGGGCGCGAGCCGCGCCGCGATGTAGCCGCCCGCTATGCCGTAAACGATCCGATAAGTCAACGCCAGCACCCAGAGCCCACCGGCCATCGGCTGGAACCACGGTGGATAGATCCCGGTCGCGTGCAGAACCACGTCGGTGCCGAGGGAAAGAACAATGACCGCCATCACGCCGGCTAACACGGTGCCGATGCTTCGAGAGTCCGGCGCGGAGGTCTTGTTTCGCTCATGCTTCTCCCTCAGCAGCTCGCTTCAAAGTCGGTATATCAATCTTTTTCATTTGCAGCATCGCTTTCATGACTCTTTGCGATTTCGACGCATCTTTGCCCTTAAACAGCTCGGCTAAGATAGTCGGAACGATCTGCCATGACAAACCATACTTGTCCTTAAGCCAGCCGCACTGACTTTCAGCACCGCCGTCAGCAGTGAGCTTCTCCCAAAAGTAATCTACTTCTTCCTGCGTCTCACAGTTGACCACGAACGATACGGCCTCAGTGAATTTGAAATGCGGGCCGCCGTTCAGCCCGACGAATTTCTGTCCCTCGAGTTCGAATTCCACGGTCATTACCGTACCCGCCGGTCTACCCGACGCCTTGGCCCCTTCTCCTTCATAGCGGGTTACGGTTTCAACCTTTGAATTCTTAAAAATAGAACAATAAAAATTCGCAGCCTCTTCGGCTTTGTCGTCGTACCACAAGAACGGTGTGATTTTCTGCATGTCAGTCTCCTTCAGTCTTTTCCTCCAGTTTCACCCCTAACGGGGTGAAACTCCCGAACGGCCCCGCCGAGCGTCCCACATTATTGGCTCTCTACTTATAAGTCGAACGACGGAAAGTTATAAGTCGAACGACGGAAAGTGAAATCGACAGTTTCGGGACCTTTTTGGGTAATATTATCCACAGATTGACGAGCATTGCTAAAGCTCAACGCGCCGCTCAGTTTCTTTACCTGGTGTTCCGCTTCGGTTTCAGACGGGGAATATCCTGGGCAAAAAACGACTGACGGCCTTCGGGATCTTCAGCGCCATAACGGCGATGCCGTAGGACGTATCCGCGGCTTCCTCAATTGTCGCAGCGCCGGCTTTCCGGGCGCGAGATGTTTGTCCACATCATTCACATTGCAATTGAATCCATATCTTTTATGGGAACCCAAAGCGGCTCCGTCAGGCGACGCAGAGTCTCTACATCAATGGCTACTCCTTGATTAATTACGATTGAAAAATGTTTGCGATGTTTGCAGTACCGCGTCGCGGCGGAATCTTATCAGAGCCAGGAGATTCTGCCCGAAGCCGTTATTCCGAGTATTCTAAGCGCTCTTCTTCGTCGCCACCTGCGCACGCAGGCGCTCCTCCTGGTCTCTGAGTTCGGGCGTAAACTCGTCACCGAAGTCTTCCGCTTCGAACACCTGGCGAATCTCGACTTCAGTGTCTTCGAACGGGGCGCGCTTGAGCCACTCGAGCGCCTCTTCCTTCGACTTCACCTGCCACATCCAGTAGCCCGCGACGAGTTCCTTCGTTTCAGCGAACGGCCCGTCGATGACGGACGTTTTCCCATCTGAGAACTTTACGCGCGCGCCTTTCGAACTCGCTTGTAACCCTTCGCCCGCGAGCATCACACCGGCTTTCACCAACTCTTCGTTGAACTTTCCCATTTCGCTAAGCATCTTTTCGGTGGGTGTTGCGCCCGCTTCCGAATCCTTGTTCGCTTTGACAATGACCATGAATCGCATTTGTATTCTCTCCTTTTAGAAATGTTATTTCGACTCCCTCTCCTTTGGGAGAGAGTTGGGGAGAGGGCTCGCGCAACATCAGGCTTTGCCCCCTCTGCCCCGTTCCTTCTCCCAGAGAGAGAAGGGGGTTGCTAAATCAAGCAAGAGCCCGGCTCGATATTCTCAAGCAGCCTTTGTTTGCCAGAGACCCAACGCGGCGCCGGTCGGATCGGCAATGATACTGAGCCAGCCCATGTTTGGCACTTCGATCGAGTTCTTCACGATCTTCGCGCCCAGAGATTCTGCTTTCCTGGTCGCCGCCCCGATATCGTCTACCAGAACATAAGCCAGCCAAAACGAAGGGACACCGGGCATAGGATTCTTGAGTAATCCGCCGCCGGTCCCATCTCCGACCTTAATGATCGTGTAGGTATCGCTGGGACCCATCGCCATATCTTCGAGTTCCCAGTCAAACAATTGGCTATAGAATTCCTTCGCCTTATCGACGTCTGTCGTGTTCAGTTCTACGTGCACAAATGGATTTGCCATTTTCGTCCTCCATGTTCTTGACCTGATTTAAAGTATTACAATCT